>MDTD01029985.1_pt1 | contig 10838 bp, 11 predicted proteins | sample 811221 | NCBI WGS metagenome assembly MDTD01 (sample SAMN05326646, study PRJNA326480) | marine metagenome | isolation source: seawater | place: Pacific Ocean: South West | collected 2011
AAAAAATCTTGAAAAGAAAAAGTTATAAAAAAAATCTAAATTAACTTGTTGTATCCAAAAGTTTTGGATTTCAAGTTGTAATAATAAGTATTCATACATGAATAAGATGTATAAAACTGGAATACTTAATACACACAATATATTTAGTATTACTTTTTTCTTTTTAAATAGAAAATTTAAGAAAAGAAATAATAATTGAGAAAATATTATTATAAAAAAGAAAATGTGCAAACAAACGCCAAGTAATGAAAATAAAATATAAAAAAAAGAATATAGGTATTTTTTTGTAAGGGTATTATCTGTTTCTAATAACTTAAAAAATAAGATTATACTTAATATACTTATAAAAAATAAAAATGAATAAACCCTTACCTCTTGAGAGTAACTTATTAAATAAAAATTAATTGAGCTTAAAATACCCACTAATAAATAACTTTTGTTTTGTTTGATTTGGTAGGTTAAATAGCTCAGTGCAGGAATTGATAATAAACCAAAAAAAAATGGTAAATATCTCCCAACTTGTGGGTCATAATTAGATAATGAAAAAAGAATTTTTAGAAATAAATTAAAGATAATACTGGTTCCTTGGTCAAATTCTTTTCCTCTTTGTAGTGTTTCATTTAAGGTTAAAGAAGGGTCTGCAACCCAAAAACTTGCTTGTTCATCAAACCAATAGTCTTCAAAGTTTAAATTATAAATTCTTAGAAAAAAAGCAGAAATTATTATTATAGTAAAAAAAAAAATATCCCTATTTTTAAATATTTTTTTCTTAGTAAACATAGTTCTAATCTTACAATAGCTGAAATTATTTTTATAGATAAAAAATAATAATCATTTTATATTAATTAAAATGACTTATGATGATAATAATATTTTTGCAAAAATTTTAAGAGGAGAAATACCTTGTAATAAGATCTATGAGGATGAATTTGTTTTATCTTTTTATGATATCAATCCACAAAAAAAAATTCATGCATTAGTAATTCCAAAAGGAAAATATTTAAATTTGGATGACTTTTCTGAAAAAGCTTCTAATGATGAGATTGTTGGTTTATTAAAAGGTATAAATATAGTCGCAAAAAAATTAAAAATTTCAATTAATATTGGAAAAGGATATAGGGCTCTTACAAATATTAGCGAACACGGTGGGCAAGAAGTACCACATTTGCATTTTCATTTATTTGGAGGTGAAAAAGTTGGAAAGATGGTTGAATGAACACAAAAGTTGAGAGAAATTTTTTAGAGATTAATTCACTTCAAGAATTAAGTGAACCAGAAATTTGTCCAGATAATTGCCTTATTGTTTGTATTGAGCCTCAAGATTTTCAAATTAATAAATTCTTTTATAAAAATATTGGAAAAGATCATCGTTGGGTTGATCGATTAACTTGGACAGACAAGCAATGGATCAATTACGTCTCAAATGAAAAAGTAAAAACTTACATCTTAAAAAAAGATGAGAATTTAGCTGGTTATTTTGAGCTTATTTTTCACGAAAGAGAAAACGAAACCGAAATAGCTTATTTTGGATTATTCAAAGAATATCAGAATAAAAGGTTGGGCTCCTTCCTTTTATCCTCTGCAATTAAACATTCATTTTCAAAAAATATAAAAAGAGTATGGGTTCATACTTGTTCCCTAGATCACAAACATGCTTTAAATAATTATATTTCAAGGGGAATGAAAATTTTTAAAAAAGAGTTAGTTTTAATCTAATTTTGTTTTGGTAATTTAAATAAATTATCATCCAATTGTTGATTTTTTTTCACTGATGAAATGAAAGTAATGCTTAAATTTTGGTAAATATCTGTTGTTTGCCATCCTACTAAATTATGATTATTAAAATCAAAGAATATGTTTATTTCAAAATCATTCTCAAAGAATTTAAAATTTACAAATTTGCCGTCTATAATTCTTTCACTTAAGTTCTCAATTTTTTTGACCAAAAGATCCTTATTTAATATCAAATTAAGAGGTGTTTGTTTAAGTGGATAAAGATAATAACTTGTAGAAGTCCGGATAACTATTGAATTTCCATTTGAAACTAAAATTTTGTTATTTTTTAAATTATATTTACAAAAAATTTTTTTTGGGAATGATAGTGCACATTTTCCATTTTGAGTTTTGCCATTTACATTTTGTTCAAAGTTAAATGTTAAATTTTTAGTAATTTCTAAATTTTGAATAATTTTGTTTTTGATAGATGCCGATGTTTCAGTAATCGAGAGGAAAAATAATAAAACTATAAAACTTTTTTTCATTAAAGAACATCACGTTTGCCAACATGATTAGCTTTACTTACAATACCTTCTGCTTCCATCATATCAATTATTCTTGCAGCTCGATTATATCCAATTTGTAATTTTCTTTGTAAAAAAGATGTAGAAGCTTTTCCCTCAGATTTAATTATATTTATTGCTGTTTGGTAAAGCTCGTCCTTATCACTAATATCTTTTGAGTTATCATTGATTTCTTTTTCATCTACAAAGTCAAGAATTTCATTTACGTAATCTGGTTCTGCTTGATATCTTAAAAAATTATTTATTTTTTCAATTTCGTTATCAGAAACAAATGGCGCGTGTATCCTAATAATTCTATTTGCAGACGACATATATAACATGTCACCTTTGCCTAATAATTGTTCAGCACCTTGCTCTCCTAGTATAGTTCGACTATCAATCTTAGATGTTACTTGAAAAGAAATACGTGTTGGAAAGTTGGCTTTAATCGTACCAGTTATAACATCAACACTTGGTCTTTGAGTAGCCATAATTATATGAATACCTGCAGCACGTGCCATTTGAGATAATTTTTGAATATAGTTTTCAATTTCCTTTCCTGCCACTAACATTAAATCTGACATTTCATCAACTACCACTACAATATAGGGCATTGGTAGTTTATGTTTAGAGTTATACCCATCGATATTTCTTACTCCTTCTTTTGTCATCAATCTGTATCTGCTTTCCATTTCTTTAACTACCCAGCCTAAAACAGAAGCAGCTTTTTTTGCCTCTGTAATTACTGGACATAACAAATGTGGCACTCCTTCATAAGTTGAAAGTTCAAGCATTTTAGGATCAATCAAGATAAACTTACATTTATCTGGTGTGTGTCTATAAAGAAGAGATAATATTATTGTATTGATACAGACTGATTTTCCTGATCCAGTTGTTCCTGCTATTAACAAATGAGGCATCGATGACAAATCACTGACGATTGGTTCTCCAGAAATGTTTTTACCTAAAGCAATTGGTAATTTAATGTCTTTTTTTTGAAAACTAGCGTTATTTAGAATTTCACTTAGATATACATTTTCTCTAGATAAATTTGGTATCTCTATTCCAATAGTATTACTACCTGGAATTATTGAAATTCTTGCTGACTCTGAACTTGTATTTCTAGCTATATCATCAGATAGGTTAATAATTTTTGAAACTTTTACACCAGCGGCTGGTTCAAATTCATTTAAAGTTACAACTGGTCCATTACTAACTTTCTTAATTTTTCCGTTAACTCCAAAGTCCAATAATATTTTTTCTAAAAATTTAGGATCACTAGAATCATTTTTTTCTGAAATTTCTTTCTCTTTTTTAGATGGAATTTTAAGTAAATCTAAGTTCGGTAATTTAAATTTCAATTTTTCTGACTTTTTGATTTCATCAGCTTTTATGAATGGTAAGTCTTCTTGAATTAAATTTTTAATTTCTTCTTGAGGAATATATTCATTAATTATTTCGCTTTTATCCGTATAATTTTTCTCTTTTTTACTAAATAATAAATTGATGGTCTTTAAAAATTTGAAAATTTTTTTTATATTGAAATTAACGCTTTTTAGAAAAAGTCCAATAATTAAGACAATTAATAAATAATAAGATATGTTCTCGTTTAATTTTATTAAATTATTAAATACATTTCCGTTTAAATAACTACCAACGAAACCTCCATTTCCATTAATAAAGAGTGCAAAAGTTGTATTGTAAAAATAGTTAAAAAATAAAGATCCAATTAACAAGTAAAAAGTTGAGTAAAAGATATTCTCAATTATTAAAAAAAGGTCTTTGTTGAGGGTTATATTTATTCCAGTAAAAATTAGAGTTATAGAGAACAAATATGAAATCAAACCAATAGACTGAAAAAAAAAGTCAGAAATGTAACTTCCTCTCACACCTAATAAATTTTTAATTTCAGTATTTTCAGGAAATATAAAATTTGGGTCTTCAGCTGAATATGAAATCAAAGAAATTAATAAACAAAACCCAGCTAGTAAAGTGAGAATTCCAAATATTTCAGTCAATCTTCTTCCAACAAAAAGTGAGGTATCTAGTGTAATCTTTTTTATGTTCATCAATGAATCAAATTTATCACTTTGTATAATATAATTTTTCTTGTTAAAATTAAATTTATTATGAAAGTTTGTATAATTGGGAATAATCTAACAGCCTTAGTTCTAGCAAAAGCTTTAGTCAATAAGGAGATATTTGTTGATATTTTTTATAAAAACAAAAAAATTGATATTGATAAAACGCGTACTATAGGAATTTCTAAATCGAATATCGATTTTTTTAATAAAAATATATCAAATATTAGTAAAATCTTATGGCCAATAAAAGAGATTAAAATTTTCTCGGAAAATTCTGGTAAACAAGATCTTGTTACTTTTGAGGATAAAAAGAGTAATCTTTTTTCCATTATTCAGAATAAAGTTATATTTGCTCAATTAAATTTAGAACTTAAAAAAAATAAATTTTTTAAACTCAAAAAAGATAAAGGATTAAATAATTTAATAAAAAATAATTATGATTTGATATTTAATTGTGACTCTAAACACGAGATTACTAAAAAATTTTTCTTTAAAAAATTTAAAAAAGATTATGCAAGTATTGCATTTACAACAATTGTAGAGCATAAAAAATTGGATTTTAATAATACCGCTTTACAGATTTTTACTAATAAAGGGCCAATAGCATTTTTGCCGATATCAAGTAAAAAAACTTCAATTGTCTTTTCAATGAGAACAAAAAAATCTTCTACTAAATTTGAAATAAATAATTTTATAAAAAAATTTAATTTTAATTTTGAAATTGAAAAGATTTATAAAATTTCAAAATTCAATTTATCCTCTTTTAACTTAAGGCAATATTATAAAGAAAATATTTTGGCTTTTGGTGATTTATTACATAGACTTCATCCTTTAGCTGGACAAGGTTTTAATATGTCTATTAGGGATGTTAAAAAATTATTAGAAATAATTGACAATAAAATTGAACTTGGTTTACCTTTAGATAAAAATATTTGTATTGAATTTCAAAATATTACTAAAAGTAAAAATTTTATTTTCAGCGAAGCTATCGATTTTATTTATGAAAGTTTTAATTATAAAGATAAATTTAAAAATAACTTGGTAGATAAAACAGTAAAATTAATTGGAAAAAATAAATTTATAAATAAATATTTTGTAAAAATTGCCGATAGTGGTTTAAATTTATAATTTATTGTAGTGTATTATTTTCAAACTGATCGTAAGAGTAAGTATTTAGAATTTCAGCAATTTTTGTTTTTCTAATATTTAAGTTTTCTGCTTCTAATAAAACTTGTTTTTCTTCTAAACTAAATGGCGAGGTCATTGCTAAAGCATTTATTATCTCGTCTAAACTTTGTTTCTCTAAAGCTTTCCAATTAATTATAAAACCTTTTTTTTCAAATAATGTTTTTAAGTCTTTAAAAATTAATTCTAAATCTGAAAATTTTAAATCCTCCTTTTTTTCTTCCAAATCTTGGGTATAACTTTTAAAGTTTATTTCAAATTCTCTGTATTTTTTTTTTGGAGGTAATTTCTTTTATAATTTCAAATCTTATTATACCTTTCAGCTCAATTAAATATCTTTCGTCCTCAGTTTCTTTAAAACTAATTATTTTACCTAAACAACCAACATTATGAAGAACAGGAACTTTTGCATCTTCAAAATTTTTTATAGTCTTTGGTTGAATCATCCCAATCAATTTATTCGATTTCATACTATCATTTATCATGTCTATATATCTTTGTTCAAAAATGTTTAAGGGCACAGAAGTTTTGGGAAAAATAATGAAATTACTTAATGGAAAAACAGGTATTATTTTTGGAAGATTCATAAGTTGATTGATGTATATATTAATTAAATTAAAAAAATTTTAAAGATTAAATAAATGATAATTTGGCTTTCATCTTATCCAAAAAATGGAAATACTTGGTTAAGATCATTAATAAGTGCATATTATTATACTAAAGATGGTTTTTTCTCAGGAGATCAGCAATTAAAGAATATCAGTCAATTTCCAGAAAAAAAATATCTTGAAAGTTTTAAATATGACTTAGAAAAGCCTGGTGATACCGTACGATTATGGGTTGAGGCTCAAGAAAGAATTAATCTAGATAAAAAATTTAAGTTTTTTAAGACTCATAACGCTTTAGTAAAGATAGGTCAAAACGACTTTACTAATCGAAAAAATTCACTTGGTGGTGTTTATATTGTAAGAGATCCAAGAAATACTGTAGACTCTATGTCCAGACATTTTCAAATCAATCATGATAAGGCTTTAGATGTTATGCAAAACGAAAAAAATTATATTTTTGATTTTAAGAAAAAGAATGATTACAGTGATTATCAATTTATCAGTTCTTGGGAAAAAAATTATCAATCTTGGAAAAATAATAAATTAATACCAGTCAAATTCTTAAGATATGAGGATTTATTAAATGAAACCTTTTTCGTATTTAAGGAAATTATAGAATTTATTGATAAACTAACAAATAATAAAAAGGGATTTAGTAGAGAAAAAGCAAAAAATGCAGTTGCAAGTACATCTTTTGAAAATTTAAAAAAGATAGAAGAAACGAGAGGATTTAGTGAGTCCATAATTTCTCGAGAAGAAAAAAAAATACCATTTTTTCATTTAGGACCAAAGAATGAATGGCAAAAAAATTTTGATGCGAAATTTATAGATAAATTAAACAATATTTTTGAAAAAAATTTAATAGAATTAAATTATTAAGAATTTGTTTTTATAAATGTCTCTTGCTTAATCATTAAAAAACAACTATTTTTATTATTTAAATAATAAGCGGGTATAGCTCAGTGGTAGAGCGTCTCGTTGCCAACGAGAAGGTCGAGGGTTCGACCCCCTTTGCCCGCTCCATTAAAATAATGAGTGATTTATTAGAAAAAAAATGTGTTCCTTGTGAAGGCGGAGTAAAAGCCTTTGATATTTCCGAAATTCATAAATATCAAAAAAAGGTTGATGGATGGGAAATTATTCAAAATGCTAAAAAAATTTATATTTTAGAAAAAAAATTTGAATTTAAAAATTTTTTAGCAAGTCAAAAATTTGTAAATGAAGTAGGAAAAGTATCAGAAGAGGAAGGCCATCATCCAGATATAATGTTTGGATGGGGATATGCAAAAATTAATATAACTACACATGCTATAGAAGGTCTATCTGAAAATGATTTCATTTTAGCTGCAAAAATTGATCAATTAATTAATGTCTAAAATGTCGAGTTTTTGAAAAAACTAAAACAGTGTTTGTTTCATTCGCAAATTTTATAATTTTTTTATCTCTTATTGATCCAGCAGGTTGAATTATAGCGGAAACTCCCGATTGAACTAGTTTTTCTACTCCATCTACAAAGGGGAAAAAAGCATCTGATGCAGCTACAATTTCATTATGCATTTTTGAAAATTTGTTCATTTTATTTATTGCAATTTCACAACTATCCAATCTACTAGGCTGTCCTGATCCAATACCAAGAGTTGACATATTACTAGCCAAAACTATTGCATTAGATTTTACGTAACGACATACGTTAAATGCAAAAATTAAATCATCAAGTTGTGATTTACTGGGTTTTTTTCTCGAAACAATACTAAAATCTTTTTTTGAAAAAATCTTTTTATCCTCAGATTGTATGAGTGTAAAATTATCTAAAGAATTTAATTTCCAGAAATCATTAAAAGAAATTTTTGATGAGTCTATAAGCCTTAAATTTTTTTTCAATTTTAACGTTTTTAGAGCTTTTTTATCAAAACCATTAGCTATTATTACTTCAAGAAAAATTTTACTTAACATTAAAGCGATTTTTTGAGTAATCTTATAGTTACACGAAACAATACCACCGAATGCACTTATCGGATCAGACTGTAATGCCGCTTTATAGCTCTCTAAATTATTTTTTAGCGCTGAAACACCACAAGGATTTCCATGTTTTACAATAACTGTGCCAATATTATTCGGTAGCGATTTTGAAATAGTAAGTGCAGCAAAAATATCATTGTAATTGTTATAGCTTAAAGTTTTTCCTTGAATTTGGTTTAAGCTATTTTTTTTATTTTGAGAATAAAATGCACTTATTTGATGAGGATTTTCTCCATATCTAAGATTTTCTACTAAGTTAGTGTAAAAAATTTTTCTTTTGGGGAAATTTATATTATTAAATTTATTAAGATAATTTGATATTACAGCATCGTAATAAGCGGTCTCGCCAAAAGCTAATCTAGACATTCGTTCTCTAAATTTTAAGGTAGTGCAACCATTGTTTTTTTTTAGTTCGTTAATAAGCTCCGAGTATTGATCAACGGATGTTATCACAGTAACGTCATTACAATTTTTTGCAGCTGCTCTTGCCATGGTTGGTCCACCGACATCAATATTCTCTATGATCTTATTGTGTTTATTTCCTTGTTCTATAGTTTTTTCAAATGGATAAAAGTTCACTATAACTAAGTCAATATTTTCAAAGTCATTTTTTTTTATATCTTTTAAATGAGATCTATTATTTCTTTTATTTAAAATTCCAGCATATATTTTTGGGTGTAATGTTTTAACTCTTCCATCCAATATTTCATTGAACCCCGTAAAATTTGAAACTTCTAAACATTTTGTTTTAAGTTTTCTTATCTCTTTATATGTTCCGCCTGAACTAATTATCTTAATATTATTTTTTTTTAATTCTCTAATAAGAGGTTTTATTTTTGATTTATTAGATAGTGAAATTAAAGCTAATTTAATTTTTTTCATTATATTTTTTTGATCTCCCATTTAATATTTTCCTCACTACTATTTGATATTCCAGATATAAATATATTTTGATTTTCAATATATGAATTTTTATTACCGAAGTATAAACCATTATCAATGTTAATATCATAATTATCACATGTAAATTTCCATCCCTCCTCATCTAATTCAATCAAAATAGATTTATTATCCTGAGTTTTCATTAATCTAATATTTGGTTCTAAATGAAAGCGAATTTCAAATTTATAATTATTATTTGTTTTTCTTTTGATAATTCTATCAATACCTATAAATCTCATATTATCGGGATAAAATTCGATATTTCTCTCGTGTATTGAATTGTAATTTTTTAAGTATCCATCGTGAGCTGCAGTTATTTTCCAATAATTTTTTTCATATATAGTTTTTTTTTCAGTTATCTTTAAGCCTGTTTTAAGCATCCAAATATTTTGTTTTTTTAAAAATTTACATGATGAATTATCATCAATCACTAATGTACTATGAGTTGCAGATGATTTTGAGAGCTGATTAAGTTTTTGATTTCCTTTTTTGTAATATCCACAGTTGCTTATTAATTTTTTACCGTTCGAAACTATTTCAAAAGATAAAGCACCAGATTGGTAGTTCTCTGCATGTTTAGATTCTGGTGAAGACCCAGTATCCATTGCTAAACATATTTTTTTATTTTGTAAAATTGTGTACCCACAATAATCTTTATTTTCATTTTTAAATTTATATCCTAATCTTTTTAGATAATTATCAAAATCTTGGTTATTTGAATTATTGTTTCCATTAAAAAGAAGATTAACATGAGTGTTTTGCCAAAAATAAGCATAAGCTTTACCTAAGTAATATATTGTCTCATCAAGATGCTCAGGAATTTCAACTTGTGCCTCCTTAAACCATTCTCTTATTAGTATAAAATATTTTAAGTAAAAAATTTGTTGTTTTATATTTCTTGATTTTAAAAAACCTTGATTATCTAAAGAGTATTTTATGATTTTCTTTAGAAAACTAAGTCCAAAATTAAGGTAAATTTTTTCAATTTTGTAACTTAACCCTGTTAAAATGATTGCTGAACAACCAATAATTTTATTTTCTAAATTTTTTGAATTTTTTATTTCATTTATTAAATGATTAGTTTGTTTTTGAATCATATAATCAAACATTAATCTATATTCTCTATTACTCTCATCATAAGAAAGTTGATGGTTAGATAACCAAGAAATTATTCTTTTTGCGGTAATATCAAATTCCCAACTTTCTTTTTTAAATTTATTATTTTTATCGATCCAGTTTAAAATAACCTCTTGAACTGAATTTTTTGAGGATTTTAAATCAAGAGTAAAAAACCAAAAAAAGTTATTTAATTTTTTAAACTCTTTTGATTGTAATTTATTTTCCCAAATTGTAACAAAGTCTAGATCATCAATTTTATATTTTTTATTTTGATAATTAATTAAAGATGAAAGCAAATAAGGACTTGGTTTGTAATGAAATTTGGCGTCAAAAGTTTTAGAAATTTTTTTTTCATAAAAATTTGAATTTTTATAAATATTGTTAAGTTTTTTTTTTTATGAAATCATTTAAATCATTGAAAGTTTTAAAAAATCCATTTAGTGACATTCTACACTTCTTTAAGTGTTTCTATATTTTTCTTTATATTTCCGTCATTTTCTTTAAAGATTGTTGTTCCTGATACAAGAATGTTTGCACCAGCATTTATTACATCTTTAGAATTTTCAAAATTTATTCCACCATCTACCTCAATATCGTATTTG
>MDTD01010405.1_pt1 | contig 10836 bp, 13 predicted proteins | sample 811221 | NCBI WGS metagenome assembly MDTD01 (sample SAMN05326646, study PRJNA326480) | marine metagenome | isolation source: seawater | place: Pacific Ocean: South West | collected 2011
AAAAATACGCAGGTGCTTATGTCAAAGAACCGATTCCAGGAAAGTATGATTGGGTTGTCAGTTTTGACCTCAATAGTCTGTATCCTCATCTTATTATGCAGTACAATATCTCCCCAGAAACCCTCAGGGAGACTAGACATCCCAGTGCGAGCGTTGAAAGGATCTTAAATCAAGATGTAAAGATTGATCCTGAGTTCGCAACATGTGCTAACGGTGCTCAATACCGTAAGGATATTCATGGATTCCTACCAAAAATCATGCAAAAAATTTACGATGAGCGAACAATCTATAAGAAGAAGATGCTTATCGCCAAACAGGAAAATGAAAAGAAACCAACAGAGCAACTCAAGAGAGATATCTCAAAGTTCAACAACATCCAAATGGCAAGAAAGATTCAACTTAATTCTGCCTACGGTGCTATCGGTAACCAATACTTCAGGTACTACAATCTTGCGAACGCTGAAGCGATCACACTTAGTGGACAAGTAAGTATTCGTTGGATTGAAAACAAAATGAATACTTATTTGAATAAAATACTTAAAACAGAGGAGGAAGATTATGTTATTGCTAGTGATACTGATAGTATCTACCTCAATCTCGGTCCTTTGGTCGACACTGTATACAAGGGCAGAGAGAAAACTGATAAGAGCATTGTCTCGTTCCTTAATAAGGTCTGTGAGATGGAACTTGAGAAGTATATTACGAGTTCTTACGAAGAATTGGCCGAGTACGTAGGTGCTTATGAGCAAAAGATGTTCATGAAAAGGGAGAACATTGCCAATAAGGGTATATGGACTGCTAAGAAACGTTACATTCTTAATGTGTGGGATAGTGAAGGTGTTCGTTATGAGAAACCTAAACTTAAGATGATGGGTATTGAGGCAGTTAAGTCTTCTACTCCTGCTGCTTGTCGCACAGCAATTAGAGATTGTATGTCTGTAATTATGAACAAAGATGAAGATGCAGCACAGAAATTTATTGCTAATTTTAGGGAAGAGTTTACATCATTACCTATTGAAGATATCTCATTTCCGAGAGGATGTAATAATCTAAATAAATGGGCACATCCTGCTACCCTTTATTCAAAAGGAACACCTATTCATGTTAGAGGAGCATTGCTCTATAACTTTCATAATAAGAAAAACAAATTAAAACATAAGTATCCCTTAATACAGGATGGCGAAAAGATTAAATTTGTATATCTAAAAACACCCAACAAAATCGGAGAAAATGTAATCAGTTTCTTGAACACTTTTCCTCGTGAGTTTGGACTTGACAAACAGGTGGATTATGACTTACAATTTAACAAGAGTTTTCTTGAACCAATTAAAGTTATTATGGATACAATCGGATGGAAGCCAGAAAAAGTTGCTAACCTTGAATTTTTATTCGGATGACCACATACATTGTTGAATATCAAAAAGCTTTCGGTGCTGGTGCAGTGCCAGATGAAAAAGAGTTCTTCGACAAATCAGAAGCAGAATGGTTTGAACGTGCCATGAAACGTTCTAATTACATTACAAAATTATTTAAAAAAAGTCCATGAGTTTTCTAACAGATGTAGCAAAGGAGATTGGCAATGAGTATGCAGGACTTGTTAGTGATGGTGTCTCAGCAGGAGACACTGCTAGTTTCATTGACACTGGTAGTCATATTTTCAATGCTTTGGTTAGCGGTTCAATTTATGGTGGAGTTCCCTCAAATAAAATTACCGCTATCGCTGGTGAGTCTTCTACTGGCAAGACTTTCTTTTGTCTTGGGATTGTTCAGCATTTCCTTGAATCTAATCCCGATGCTGGAGTAATTTATTTTGAATCTGAGTCTGCTATATCTAAGCAGATGATTGAGGATCGTGGTATTCCATCTGATCGCATGATGATTGTTCCTGTTTCTACTATTGAACAGTTTAGAACACAAGCATGTAGAATCTTAGACAAATATGAAGAACAATCTGAAGAAAAGCGTCAACCTTTAATGTTTGTTTTAGATTCTTTGGGTATGCTTTCTACAGAGAAAGAAATTCAAGATGTTGCGGCAGATAAACAGGTACGTGACATGACTAAAAGTCAACTTATTAAGGGTGCTTTTCGTGTATTAACGTTAAAATTAGGTAAAGCAAATGTTCCAATGCTCGTCACTAATCATACATATGATGTGATTGGTTCTTATGTGCCTACGAAAGAAATGGGAGGTGGAAGTGGACTTAAGTATGCTTCATCAACAATTGTATATCTATCAAAAAAGAAGGAAAAGGATGGTACGGAGATTGTTGGAAATATTATCAAATGCAAAACGCACAAATCCAGACTAACTAAAGAAAATTCTCAAATTGAAACACGTCTGTTTTTTGACAAAGGTCTTGACAAGTACTATGGATTGTTAGAATTAGGTGAGAAGGGTGGACTCTGGAAAAATGTAGCAGGTAGATATGAGATGAATGGTAAAAAAGTATATGCAAAACAAATACTTAAGGAACCAGAAACATATTTTACCACTGAAGTGATGCAAGCACTTGATGAAATTGCTGCAGAGGAGTTTTGTTATGGAAGTTAGTCCTTTAAATGTTTCATTATCAGATTTAGTTAAACCCTCTCTTACAAGACTTACAGATTATATTAAAACTTATGATGATATTTGCGATAAAGAACTCTGTGAAGAAATAATAGAATTATTTAATTCACAAGAAGAGCATCAAGAATACATCGATAGATCACAAAGACCTACGTTTACCGAGATGAATATATCTAAACGGTATGCAGCAAGAGATGTTGCATGGATGGGTATACAAAAACAAATTCAATATCATTTTATTGAATCTGTTGGTAGGTATGTAGATGAAGTTGATCTAGGTCCAGACTTTCCTGCCAAATATTCATTTGAAGAGTATAGGATTAAAAAATATCGTGAAAATTCTACTGATGAATTTGCAGATCATGTTGACGTTGGAGACCACAATTCTGCTCGTAGATTTTTAGTATGTTTCTTATACTTGAATGATGTTGAGGAAGGTGGAACTACAGAGTTTCCAAAAATTAATCATGCAATTGATCCAAAGTGTGCTAGAATATTGATGTTCCCTCCAAACTGGATGTACCGTCATGCTGGTCGTCCAGTTACCAAAGGCACAAAATATATTGTTGGATCTTATCTTCACTACATGTAATGAATCTAGAAGTAACTATTCTTAGCAATCTAGTATACAGTGAAAAGTATACAAGAAAAGTATTACCTTTTCTCAAGTCAGAGTATTTTACTGCTCGTGAATATAAGATTATTTTCTTAGAGATACATGAGTATGTTAGTCAATATGATGCGTTACCTTCTCTTAATGCTTTAGGAATTGAGTGTCAGGAGAGAACTGATTTAACCGAGGAACAATTTAAAGATGTTATTGGTGTTCTAAATACTCTTTCTAATGATATTTCAGATCATGATTGGTTGATAGATGCTACTGAAAAGTGGTGTCAAGAACGTGCAATCTACCTATCTCTCATGGAGAGTGTTAAGATTGCTGATGGTCAAGATTCTAAGAAAGATAAGGGTGCTATTCCACAAATTTTATCCGAAGCACTTGGAGTATCATTTGATCAGCACGTAGGACATGATTATGTCTCAGATGCAGAAGCAAGGTATGATTTCTATCATCGTAAAGAAGATAAGATCCCTTTCGATCTATCTCTCTTCAATAAAATTACGAAGGGTGGTCTTCCTAACAAGACTCTCAATATTGCACTCGCTGGTACTGGTGTGGGCAAGTCTTTGTTTATGTGTCACTGTGCCTCCTCAGCCCTTCTTCAAGGTAAAAATGTCCTTTACATCACGTTGGAAATGGCGGAGGAAAAAATCGCTGAACGCATTGATGCAAATTTACTCAACATCCCCATTCAAAAACTTTCGGATTTTCCGAAGATAATGTTTGAAAAAAAGATTGCAAGTCTTGCTAAAAAAACTCAAGGTAAATTAATTATTAAAGAGTATCCTACTGCGTCTGCACATGTTGGACACTTTAAATCTCTTATCAATGATCTTGCCCTCAAAAGATCTGTTAAACCTGATATTATATTTGTAGATTATTTAAACATTTGTGCCTCTCAAAGGTACAAAGGATCCATTGTTAACAGTTACACTTATGTCAAAGCAATTGCAGAAGAATTACGGGGTCTCGCAGTTGAGGCAAACGTTCCGATTATATCTGCCACTCAAACTACTCGTAGCGGTTACGGTAGTAGCGATGTTGATCTCACTGACACCTCTGAATCTTTTGGATTGCCTGCTACTGCTGATCTTATGTTTGCCCTTATTTCTACAGAAGAGTTGGAAGATATGAATCAAATCATGGTAAAGCAATTGAAAAATAGATACAACGATCCTACTTCTTATAAAAGATTTTGTATAGGTATTGACAGATCAAAGATGAGGTTGTATGATATTGATGATGCTCAGAAAGATCTAGTTGATTCTGGTGAACCTGAGATTGATTTGGTAAATAAATTTACACCAAAGAAAACTTTTCAAGATTTAAAGTATGACTAAGCGAGTAAATACGGATGCCTATATGGAATTCGTTAATGCAGTAACGTCTGAAGCATCTAAGAATTATGATGAGTTTAATTCTAGATGTTTTGAGATTCAATCAGAAGAAAGTGGTGATGGACTTCCTGTTCATAGACTTCTAACTGCTGCTCTTGGTATATGTGCAGAGGGTGGTGAGTTTACTGAGGTAGTAAAGAAGATTGTTTTCCAAGGTAAACTTGTAAATGAAGATAACATCTTTCATATGAAGAGGGAACTTGGAGATATCATGTGGTATGTTGCACAAGCATGTATGTCACTTGACACTACAATCGATGAAATTATTGAAATGAATGTAGAAAAGTTGAAGTCAAGATATCCTCTTGGAGAATTTGACGTTCATCATTCAGAAAACCGTAAGGAGGGAGACATTTGATTTATGTAATGGGTGCTATCGCTACCATCGTACTAATCTTTGTAATATTTACATTATATAAGTACTGGGTATGAGTGAGGCATGGAAGGTCTGGAAGTATGCACTCGGATCTTTTCAAGATGAAACAACAAAAAAGTATGATGACATTATCTGCGTTATCAGAACTTTTATTTTTATACAGTTAGTAGTCACTAACTGTTTTATTGTTGCAGGTAACATTAGACATTGGAATGACAATCATGGCACTATCCCAACAAGTAGAGACTTCATTAAAGGAAGCACAACAGAACCTACGTAACGCATTATCATTTGCAGCACGTACTGAAAAACCATACATTGCAAAGCACATTGCGGATATGATGGCTAACATTGATAATATCATACATATAGTTCCTATACTGGAACATGCAGAACAAGCATTAGATGATAATATAGACAATAAATATTAGTGGAGACCTGTGTCTGATTAATGGCAATAACAATACCCCCAATAAACAAAACTGCTTTTGAAGATGTAATGCAGGCATTGGGGGGTGATGATTATTCTTATTACCTATTTGATGTTAAGAATGTAGAGGACAAGGATTCAACCAAGAAAGTTCAGATAGCATTAAAAGTTTTTGTTCCTCAAACAAAAAGACTTGCAGCAGTTGAAAATATAAAAGGTGCATTAGATGAAAAATATCCAGGAATTACAACTAATACAAAAGGCACTGCCTTAGATATTCCGATAAGAGAAAAACAAGTTATTAGAATAGAAGTTAAACCAGAAAATAGTAAAGGATCTGGTGGTGGTGCTGCACAAACTGCACTAGTAGAATCTGCACAATGTGTCTATGCTGCTATGAGATATTACTGTCCTAATATAGAAAAGAAAAAAGCGTTTACTGAAGAGGATTTTAAATGTGGTATGAGATATTGTGATGTAACTGCTAAGTTAAGTGAAATTATTTCACTAGGAAAAGATTGGCAAGAATCATCTTGGGCAGGTGCTAATACAATATTTGGTAAGGTAGGTGGTAAAGGATGGACATTTGTTAGAGGTGATTCTATTATTGATGATGGTGCAGTTAAGAATGCATTCAATAGAGTGAAGAATCAAACTAACTTATCATCAGAAGACAAATGGAATCCTTCTGATATATGGATGGTGAAAGATAAGACCAAAGTAAAAAAACATCTTGATAAAGAAACTACTATTGATTGTTTAAACAATGCTCTATTACAATTGAGAGCAGAGGGGGAGTTAGTTGGTATATCTTTGAAAAAAATTGAAGGTAGACCTAATATGAAATTGTTAAATGATAGACCTCCCTCTGAAAGAAAAGCAAACGAAAAAGCATCTTTTGTAAAGTATGATTTGACATTCGATAATGGTAGGAAAGGTGATAGTCATCCCATGGATGTTTATGTGTACTATGGCACAGGTAATTTTGAAAAATTTCAAGCAAGAAACTTTGGTGGTCCTACAAAAGGTGATTGGAAGTTAGAATTGAAAGGTAAATCTGCTGCACAAGGTAAAATACAAGGTAAGAAAGTACAAGAATTATTAAAGGATGGTAAGTTTGGCACACTACCTGAGTATGGTGCAACAGATACTTGGAGTAAAGCTAAGACTAATAAGTTAGATGAGGAAATATATAAGTTACTGGTGAAATATAAAGCAAAGGGTTTAAAGAATAAAGGAACTGACATGGCATGGATTAAAACAGCAGAACAAGCATGGAAGTATAGTAAATATACTGGATTAAAATTTTTAGATTGGGTATCCTCTCATAAAGATTCTGACCAGATCATAAAAGAAATATATTTGTACGCATCTTCACAGTCAGATAAGTCGTCTGTGTATTGGAAACTCCAGTAAGAAAAGTGGCACAATGAAACCCAAAACAGCGTGTGGATGTAGTATAATATGGGTATCAGAAACGGTTGAGATGCCCAACAAACACCTTGAACACCCAGAAGATTCAATCCTTCAAGGACGTAAGGTTGCAATAGATGCCATCAAAGAACTTGTGACAGTTACTAGACTGTCTGTCAAATGGGATGGTGCTCCTGCCATAGTGTTTGGTACTAATCCTGAGAATGGTAAGTTCTTTGTGGGCACCAAGTCCGTCTTCAACAAACGTAAAATCAAAATCAATTACAGTCATGAAGACATTGATAAGAATCATCAAGGCACTGTCTCTGACATTCTTAGGTTATGTCTTGATAACCTTCCTCGCATCAATCGTATTATCCAAGCTGATTGGATCGGTGTCGGTGGGGGGAATGTTTATTGTCCTAATACTATTCAGTATAAGTTTGGTCATAAGATTTCTGAAAAAATTATTCTAGCACCACATACAGAGTATACAGAACTCAGTTCTACTGCTGAAGGTAAGATAGGAGTTAGTCTTGATAGCACTTCTAGTTGCTACTTTGTTGATACTAATAATGCTACTGTAGAACCACCCTTGGGATGGAGACATCTAGCAAAGATACTACCTACACTCATGGTTGCAAAGGTTCCACAATCCCGCACTGAGATAGCAAAACATATCAATTCATTCGTAAGACAAGGCAAACTTCCGCATCCTCAAAAAATGTATGATACGTTAGATGCTAAATATAAGGGAGAAGTAAATGTAAGTACCTTTAAGGTATGGCATAAAATCTTCCAACTGAAACAGCGTCTACTCGGTGCTATTGTTGTAAATGGAAATGTTGAATGTTACATCGATGGAGAACTTTCTCAACATGAGGGGTTCGTTACGGTTTCAACCAATCCTTACAAGATAGTGGATAGACTAACTTTTAGTAGAGCAAACTTTAACCTTAGTAAGAATTGGCAGAATGAAAAAGTTCAGTGCTTTCCTAACTGAAGCCGAAAGATCCTTCGCTGCAAAAGAAGCAGAGAAATTAAAACTTAAGCATGTAGGGTATGGTAAGTATGCCGATGTAAATGGCAACGTCACCCACATTTCTAAGGACGGTAAACTAGTAAAGGTGTCTGGTCAACAGGCAGCAGCACAAACACAGCAAAATGGAGGAGAAGAAACGGGAGCTGGCGAGGGTCAGGTCGATCAAGGTAGCATATCTGTTACATTTGGAAGATTTAATCCACCTACTGTTGGACATGAGAAACTTTTAAATAGAGTTGCTCAACAGGCAAAATCTAGTGGAGGAGAGTATAGAATATATCCATCTAGATCTGAAGATCCTAAGAAGAATCCTCTTGATCCAGGAACTAAAATTGGATTTATGAAGCAAGCATATCCTGATCATGCTAATGCTATTCAAAACAATGAAGATATGAGAACTATCTTTGATGTTCTTAGCACTCTTGACTCTGAGGGATATAGCACAGTTAATTTGGTAGTGGGTGGTGATAGAGTTAGTGAGTTTAATAGTCTTGCACAGAAATACAATGGAGATCTATACACATTTGATGAGATCAATGTAGTTTCTGCGGGAGCAAGAGACCCAGATGGTGAAGGTGTAGAAGGTATGTCTGCATCTAAACTTCGTAAGGCAGCAGCAGAAGATGATTTTGATTCCTTTAAACGAGGAATGACAAAAAGTTTAGGTAAAGATGGCACGGAAAAGTTATATACAACTTTACGTCAAGCAATGCAAGTAGAAGAATTTGATGATTTTGCTGAAGCATCATACGATCTGTATGAGATTGCTCCTAAGTTAGATCCTCAAGGTCTTCGTGAAGCATATTTCAATTCAAATTTATTTAAGGTGGGATCTTATGTCGAGAACGATAATACAGGAGTCATTTCTAAAGTTGTTAGTCGTGGTAGCAATTACGTCATCTCTATTGATGAGTCTGATCATCTTTTTCGTACTTGGTTAAAAGACTTAGTGGAAATAAATAAACTTAAGTTTTTTAATTATAAACCTGCTGGTGAGATTGGTACAGATAAACTTGCCAATTATATGAAAAGATTAACACCAGGTGAATTCATTCGTAAGCTAAATAAAAGGGACAAGGACAGATAGTACCATGAATCTTAGAGAACTACCCGATTTTTCGGAAGCACTGAAACAAGTGCAAATGTATGAAAAGAAAAAATTAGATCCTGTCGGTAAAGAAGATGGTGACATGGATAATGATGGTGATAAAGATAAGAGTGATTCTTATCTATTGAATCGTCGTAAGACTATTGCTAAGGCGATGGGTAAGAAGACTCACCTTTGTGCGTCTAAAGTTAAGATGGAAGACAGAGAGTATGATGTAATTCCAGAAGCACATACACTATTGGAAGATGGTACTGTAACTCATTATGATATTACTGATGGTAATTTTATTATGGAGAATGTGCCTGTAGAAGAATTAGAAATTATTCAAGAAGGTCCACACGAGCATTATGTTAACTACGATAAGAACTTGGAGGTTCTTGGAGAAAATTGTGGAGGATCACATGATGGTGATATGAAGAAAAAGAAGAAGAAGAAAGAAGAGATGGGTGAAGGATATGGTAGTAAGAAAAAGAAAAAGCATGACTGTGCATCAAAAGTAAAACATGAGGAGTTTGGTGTTGGTAATTGTATTAAAGGAATGCATGACCTTGATGAGAATGGTGTAGTACAACACTATGACGTTTTCTTTGAGCATGGTATTGAAAAACATGTTCCAGTTTCTAAACTAGAAATCTTGGAGGGAGGCATGCATGAGCATGTTATTCACGACGAGGCAGAGGATGATGCTTAGTTTTAAAGAACTAAACGAAAAAAAGAAGACAGGAGTTAAGATCAATCCTAAAGTTACAGATGTGATGGAGAAAGAGTTTAAACCTCACATCATGATTGATAAGAAGACTGGGAAGAAGTATAAAGCCAACAGTATGGCTGACCATGACAAGTACAAGAAATTGGGATATGTACATGAAGAAAAGAAACCAAAAAATTGTGGATGTGGACAAGATCCTTGTATAACTTATGGAAAGAAAAAAGAAGTAGAAGAAGGAAAGAAAAAAGATGATACATACTTAGAGACGGACTTTAAAAAACGTCAAAAAAATAATGAGAAGGCTCGTAAAGAGCTTATGAAAGGTCCGCAAATGAAAAACCCTCACTTTGAATCTAAAACCTATGACAGTCAAGAAGAAGTTTCAGAAAAAAGCACAAAAGAGAGCACTGAAAATTCGATCTTGACCTTTGGACAATTCCATGAAGCAACCCGACTTAAAAAAGAAACGGGTTACGATAAGGGTGGAACTAAAAAACCATCTGGGAACAAACCTAAGGATGCTGCATTGTCATTCGTTCTTGATAAAATCAGGAAAGAACATGGTAAAGGTGCAGTCATGACAGGTGGCAGCAGACAACAAAAGAAAGTAAAGGGTCAAAAATCTACTGCAGGTACTGGTAAGTATAAGAAAGCAGCAGATGTTAAAAAACAAACTGCTGCTGATGCTAAGAAGAGAGGATTTAAATCTTCTCAAGATTATGTTAATACCATGGCAAGGTATGGTGGAAAAGACAACTACGATAAAGGTAGAGGATTAGGATCATGACACCCACAGAAGCAAGACAATTTCTTATTGGTAATGGTTATGCTACTAATAATGCAGAAGCAGACGCTGTTAGAGAAGATTTTAAAGGTAAAACTTACTCTTCTCAGATGTTATACCAGAATTCTGTTATGACTGAATATGTATTTAAAACATTAATCAGCGACTCTCCTATCGCCAACTGCACTATAGAAGATATGGGTAAAACGTGGTCATGAAAAATTTTCACCAGCTAATCGACGAAGGTTCACTCCACAAATGGTTCAAGGGTTCTAAATCCAAGGATGGTAAAGGTGGTTGGGTTAACGTAGTAACTGGTGGAACTTGTGCAAGTGATGAACCAGGTGAGGGAACTCCTAAATGTGTGTCCTCTGCAAAGAGAGC
>MDTD01077307.1_pt1 | contig 10836 bp, 11 predicted proteins | sample 811221 | NCBI WGS metagenome assembly MDTD01 (sample SAMN05326646, study PRJNA326480) | marine metagenome | isolation source: seawater | place: Pacific Ocean: South West | collected 2011
AATAAAAATTTATATACTGAAAATCAAAATATTTTTATCACTGGTATTTCAAATAATCAAATTGAAGATATAAAGTGGAAAATTGAAAAATTATGATTAGAAAAGTTCGATCAGCATTAATTTCAGTATCTGATAAATCATGTTTAAAACCCTTATTACAAATTCTAAAAAAAAAAAATATAAAAATTATAAGCTCAGGAGGTACGTTTAAAGAAATTAGAAAACTTAAATACAAATGTTTAGAAGTATCGAATTTTACTGGTTTTAATGAAATTCTTGATGGAAGAGTAAAAACTTTACATCCAAAAATCCATGCAGGTATTTTAAATAAAAGAGGAAACAAAAACCACTTTAAAGATTTAAAAAAAAATAATTTTGAAAGTATAGATTTAATAATAACAAATTTTTATCCATTTGAAGAAATTTTAAATCAAACAACAAATCATAATAAAATTATTGAAAATATCGATGTGGGAGGACCTACAATGGTAAGGGCGGCAGCTAAAAATTATAATGATGTTGTTGTAATTACTGCAATAGATCAATATCCGGAGTTAATTCATCAACTAAAAACAAAGAATGGGTCTACATCTTTAGATTTTAGAAAAAAAATGTCTCAATTAGCATTTACTGAAACTGCCTATTATGACGCTTTAATAGCAGAATATTTTAATAAAATTTCAAATACTACTTTTCCAAGAAAAAAAATAATTTATGGTAATTTAGTTGAACAATTAAGATATGGAGAAAATCCTCATCAACAAAGTGCAATTTATTCAAAAAAAGAAAAATTAAATATAAAACAAATTCACGGTAAAAATCTTAGTTATAATAACTATAATGATATTTTCTCAGCCTTAGCAATTACAAAATCATTGCCTAAAAATACCGGTACTGTTATTGTAAAACATGCAAATCCTTGTGGAGTTTCTGCTCTAAAAAACAATTTAGAAAGTTATAAATCAGCTTTAGCCTGTGATCCTTTAAGTGCTTTTGGTGGTATCGTTTCATGTAATTTTAAAATTACAAAAAATATAGCTAAAGAAATAAATAAAATATTTATTGAGGTAATAATAGCAAATGGATTTGATAAAAATGCTCTTGAATTACTTAAAATAAAAAAGAGTCTAAGAATAATAGATGCTTCAAATTTTTCAGCCAATGAAATGTTTAAATTTAACTCAATTAATGACTCTTTTTTAATTCAGTCTGAAGATAAAAAAATATTTTCCAAAAATGATTTTAAAATTGTTTCTAAAAAGAAACCAAATAAATCTCAATTAGAAAACTTAATATTTGCTTTTAATATAAGTCGTTATGTAAAATCAAACGCAATTGTTCTAGCAAGTAATAAATCAACTATAGGAATAGGATCTGGGCAACCTAGTAGACTTGATAGTTGTAAAATTGCTATAAGAAAAATGAAAAAATTTTTTAGTTTGAAAAATGAAATTGTTGCTGCTTCAGATGCTTTCTTTCCTTTTGTAGATGGAATCGAAAAACTTGTTCAATCTGGAGTTTCTGCCATTATTCAACCAGCAGGATCGATTCGAGATAAAGAAATTATCAAGTTTGCAAATGCAACAAAAACTATTTTAATTTTTTCGAAATCTAGACATTTTAGACATTAATTTTTTTATCAATTTTAGCAGCTAAGATAAAATCGTTTTCAGACAAACCCTCTATAGCATGTGTTGTGATGATTATTTTAGCATATCCCCATCCAAAATTTATATCTGGATGATGTCCCTCTTCTTCAGATATTTTACCTACTTCATTTATAAACTTTTGACTTTCTAAAAAGTTATTAAACTTAAATTTTTTTTCTAAAAAATAGATATTTTTTTCATTTTTAGAAACATCCCAACCGTCAACTTTTTTTTGATATTTATGTATTTCAGAAATTTCAAATGGAGTTACTCCCCCTTCACATGGCATACATTTTTTGTTAAATAAATCAGTCATTGTCAATTTGGAGCGGGCAAAGGGGGTCGAACCCTCGACCTTCTCGTTGGCAACGAGACGCTCTACCACTGAGCTATGCCCGCAACTTAATTATCTTGAAAATTAGTAGTTTTTAAGAAATTTAGCAATAGTCATTTTTAGATTATCTTCATTACTCAATTTGCATATAGACTAATTTATAAAGGAATTAATTATCTAATTTATCTTTTTCTTTGTCTGTTTTTTTTTTTGAATTAAATATTTTTTTAAAAAAACTTTTTATAATTCTTATTGGATAACCGAGATAAAAAAATATTGATGCAGCTATAGCCATTATAGTCTGAATAATAAAAGAGCCAGTGCCTGGATCTATATATCCATAGGAATTTGTAGTTGTGAAAATGTAAAAAATTAAAGCTAAATAAAAATTTTTAATCATATTATCTTACATAAGGGTCGTGATTTTTTTCACTATCAAAAAACTCTTTAATATCTTCATTATTTAATATCTTATTATTAAAGTATAAATCAATTAATTTTTTTATACTAGATCCATTATTCGTTACATCGTTAGAATGCCTTTTATCATCACTAATAATTTTTGAGAAAAATACAGCAGGATACGCTTTATTACTAATTTTTCTTTCTTTAAACCAATGATCCGTTGAAATAATCAATAATGAATTATCAAATTTTTCAATTTCTATAATTAAATCTGATATTGTTTTTTCAACTAAAAATAAATTTTTTTCGTAATCTGTTAAATTTTTTGAGTCTTCCTCATTAAATTTTATTAAACCTTGAGTTTTTAAAGGAGGGTGAGGATATCCAAAATGCATAAAAATTAAGTCAGTATCATTTTTAGATATAAATTTTTGAGAATTGAAAAACATAAAACTATTTAAATTATCTGGAAAAGTGGAGGTATTAAGGTCATTTAATTTGCTCAGCCTTTTATTAAATTTTGGATTTCTAAAGATTTTTTTAAGGACATCACTTACATTAATTATTCGATCTAAATAAATTCTATTAGAAATTATCCAAAGAGAGTATGGTAAATTTATCGTTTGTAAAGAATGTTTATATGTATCATAGCAATATTTAACTTTAAAAAGGCTACAATAGGGATGATAAGTTCCATAAATACTCGAGGTAAAATTTTTAATTTTAGGTTGGTTAAAAATTGAAGTATCAAATTCAAACTTGATTAATTTTCCATCTAAATTTTCCATAAATAGTTGACCTTTTTTAAAAATAGTTCTTTTTGTGGAACTTCCTGTTAAAATTGCAGGGATAGAGTCTATTGTAAACATTGCAGGAGTATAAAAAGATTCATGTGTAAAAGATGACTCATAAATTCTTTTCAGATTCTCAAGTCTTTCAATTTTGTTTTTAAAAAAAATCTGATCAAATTCATCAAAGATTAAAAAGAAAACTTTTTTTGACTCATAATCAATATTTGAATCTGTATTTTCAACATATAGTTTAAAATCATTCTTATTTACTAAACTCAAAATTTTTTTGTAGTTATAAATTTCATACAATCTAAAGAATGATAAAATATTTATTATAACCAAATAAATTAATACGAACTTTATAAACTTGAGTATCTGATTTTCATTTAAAAAAAAAAAAATAATAAATGAAATTGTGAAAGGTGATGAATAAAATAATACTTTTAAATAAAAATTATCATTGTTGAATAAATCAGAAAAAATATAAAAAAGATTATAATCAGCAAACCTAACAGTTAAATGAAATATTAAATAAAATATAATTCCCAAAAATAATGATTTTATGAAAATTGTTAAAAGATATTGTTTATCTATGAAAAAATTAATTAATAATACAGGTAAACTTAGAACAATCGTAACAATAAAACCACTTCTAATAATATCTTTCAAACCATAATTTGGGTGAAAATATTGCTTATTACCAAAATAAAAAAAACTTATGTATAAAGCAAAGATTGATAAAAAATATATTAATGTAATATCGTATTTTCTTGTCATTTTTTTAAATGTAATACTACTCTAGTCTCGCTTACCTCATTTTCAGAGATTATTTTATATCTTTTAGAAACAATCTTTTTAAAATTTCCTAGATTATAAAACTTAAGAACTGATTTTTTATTTTCAGATAGATTTTTAACCATCAAATCTTCTTTTTTAACAAATTCCAGAAGAATATTATTCGAAAACTTACACAGGTAATCAAAGAACAATTCCAAAGGAACATTTCTTCCCACACAGATGTGATGAATAAATGCTAAACAGATTATTCCATCAAATTTTTTTTCATATCTTTCTGAGAAGCTCTTTCTCTCTTTGCTATTCCATCCTATACCGGGAGATGGATTTGAAAAATTCTGATATATTGCAAAAAAATTTTTTTTTTGATCTTTAAATCTTAAATAAGCATTATTTAAAGAGTCTAAATCATAATCAACTCCGGTTATGTTATTCACACCAGAATTAAAACACAAATCAGAAAAAAAACCATCATTACAACCTAAGTCCATTAAAGAAATAATTTTTTCCTTTTTGACAAAATTACTTACTAATTCTTTTTTTTTATTTAATGTTTTATCACTATATGAATTTATTTTTGAATAATTTGACCAGTAGGAAGTTTTGGACGATTTTAATTTTAGTATCATCTTTTTTAAATTTGAAGCTATCAAAATTTTCTGTTTTGAACTTAACGTTTTTTTTGATTTAATTTTTTTTGTAGTTGATGAAGATATTCTTGAATTTAAATAAGATTGTAAGTGAATATTGACCAATATACTAAAATTAAACCAGCTTGATAATGGCAAAATTTTGGATGCAAGCTTTAAGTTAATGCCCTCAATATCGCCTTTATATATATCATTGAAATTAATCTTTACTTTTGATTTGATTAACAGCGGAGCTAAGTAATTTTCGCAGAATTGTTTATACCAATTAATCTTAGACTCTTTTTTTAATTCAATAAAAGAACCTAAATCGATAAAAATTGGTTCACTATTATTAAATTGAATATTAAATGCTGAGGCATCGATAATGTCGTAAGAATTTTTAATTGCATTAATATATAAGTCAAGAAATAGAATTGCAGAAGCTTTTAATTGATCAAAAGTTAGTTCATAAGGATATATAAGTTTATCTATTTTTTCGTGTTCTAACCATTCAAAGTTGTTATCTCCAACTATATTATATTCTTTTTTTTCATTTTCATTTAAGATTTTCGTTTTAACTATTTTACCGGCATTTTTTCTGTAAAAATTCGACTCCAAAAACTTTTTAAAGTCAAGATTCTCTTTTATGTCTACTCTTCTCAATATTTTATCCTTAAAGTGGAATACAGACGTTTTATTATCTCTAAATGATGAAAACTCTTTTATTAACATTTGACAAAATTTTATAAGTTTTAAAAATTTTTACTCTATCTTAATAATCCTAAATAAAAAACATTGTAAGTCTTTTTTTTTGATTTCAAGCTCTATCATGTATGATATAAATAAAAATTATGAAAAAAAATGAATTACCAAAAAAACTTCCTATATTTCCTTTAAGTAACTTTATTATATTTCCAAAAACTGAAGTTCCTCTAAATATATTTGAGCCAAGATATATTGAAATGGTTAATGACAGTATGAAATCCAACAAATTAATAGGAATGATACAGCCAATAATCTCTAACGATGATGTTATTTTAGATGCACCCCAATTACACAAAATAGGCTGCATGGGTAAAATTACAAGTTTTAAAGAAATTGAAGATGCCAGATATCTAATTGAACTTAAGGGCATAATTAGATTTAAAGTAGATAACGAGATAAAATCAGCTAAAAAATATCGAGAATGTGAAATAAACTTTGAAAATTTTTATACTGATCTTGAAGATAAAAAAGAAAATATCAAATTCTCAGATTTAGAATTAATTTTTAAAGATTTAAAAAACTTATTTGAAAAAAGAGGTTTTATAGTTAATTGGAAAGCTCTTGAAAAACAAAGTTTGGATGAAACAATAAATGCACTGGCAATGGCTTCACCTTTTACTATTGAGGAAAAGCAAATTTTATTAGAAGCAAAAAACTTAGACATAAGAAAGACAAAAATATCAGAAATATTAACCACTTATTCGTTTGATCAATATAATAATACAACAATACAATAGTTTTAGATTATTATTCCATTATCAGCAAACCTTATAAAAAAATTATTTATAATTTTACTGTTACCAATAAATTTAACAGACTTACTTAAAGCATTACCTTTAATTTTATTTTCAAAATTAAAAAATTCGTAAATAAAATCTATACCAGAAGAAAATAAGTAATTTCTATTTCTTGTATTTTTTTCAAAATCTAAAAAAATCGAATTGTCTAAATCTAAACCGTGTTCTATTTTAAATTGTACTAATCTATATATTTCTTTAATATCTCGGATTGTCATATTGAAACCCTGGCCCGCCAAAGGATGCAGTCTGTGCAGCATGTCTCCAAAAGCTAAAATATTTTTATATGAATAGGTTCTCAAATTCGAGGATTTTAAATCAAAGTTGATTGTTTCATAAATTTTTAAAATTTCATATCGAGTATTATATTTATTAATTAAATTATTTAAGTTTAAGTTTTTTTTTCCTTTCACAGAAAAAACTACAGATGTTTCATTTGATGAAATAGGTAGAAAAGCTATTGGTCCTTTTTTTGTAAAAATTTGTGACGCTAAATGATTATCAGATAATGGTTTATGCTTAAAAATAGTTATGTGAGCTAAACTATTATAATCTTTATCAACTTTTTTATAAAAAAATTTTTTAGAAATTAAATTTTTACTATCGCAATTAAATATAATTCTCTTATCTTTTTCAACAAAAGTTTTATAATTAGTACCTTTTTTAAATTTAACTAGCCTACTTTTTTTTAAGTCAGTCAATAAACAATTATAAAGATCAGAAAAACGAATTATTGAAAAAAGATTTTCAGTTTTATTTTGAAATCTTAATATTTTTTCGTTATTTAGATTTTCACTAAAAATTTCTATTTTTCTAATATCCCATAAAAAATTCTTTATGTTAGTTACATATTTATTAAAAAATTCAATATTACTTTTTGAAATTCCAATTGTTTGAATTCTATTATTTTTTTTTACATTTTTGTCATAAAAAATATCAACACCAATATCGAGATTAATTAATGTTTTGGCTAAAGTTAGGCTAGTAAGCCCATTTCCTAATATAGAAACTTTCATAATTATTTTAATTTTAACAATAAAAATTAGATGATACAAAGTGGTATATTTGATTCTTCAATTATGAATATAAAAAAACTAGCAAATTCAGTATTAATTTTTACTATTAATAGATTAATTGAAATAATCGGTATATTTATTTTAAGTATTGGAATTTTATTTTTTCTATCATTAGTTTCCCACTCACCCTCAGATCCAAATTTTATATTTCCTGAAGGCACTAAAATTAAAAATCTTTTAGGATTTCATGGAAGCTATATATCTGACTTTTTTTTTCAATCTTTCGGTTTAATTTCTTATTTAATTCCAATTACTTATATTTTTACTGGTATCAATATTTTTAGAAAAAAAGAAATATTTTTAATAATTGAAAATACTTTTTTCTCTATTCTTTACCTATCAATAGGATCATTATTCTTTGCCTATTTTTATAAGGACTCATTTTCTTATTATATTAACGGCAATGGTGGCTTTGTCGGAAATTATTTTAATGGTATTTTTTTTAAAGGAATCGTAGATTATGAAAATATCTTATTTTATTTTTTTATAGTATTAATCATAATTTTTTTTTCTATAAGTGTGAATTTAAATATAAAAAATTTATACAACTTTATTAAATTAAAGTTTTCAAAAAAAAATCAAAATTACACAAATAAAAATGAAATTATTAACGAATATATTCCACAAGAAGAAATTAAAAATTTAATTCAAGAAGATTTACCATTTATTAAAGCTGAAAGTAGTAAGACAGTGCTTAAAAATAAATTTATTCTTCCCTCAATTGATTTACTTAAGAGTCCAACTAAAAAAGAAAAAAATAAATATGAAAAAAAAGAAAATAACAATCCAGATTTTTTAGAAAAAATTCTTTTAGACTTTGGGGTAAATGGTAATATAAAAAAAGTAAGCCATGGTCCTGTAGTTACTTTGAATGAATTTGAACCTGCAGCTGGAGTAAAAGTCTCGAAAATAATTAATCTCTCAGATGATATAGCAAGGAATACTAGTTCTGAGTCAGCAAGAATTTCTACTATTCCTGGAAGAAACACCGTTGGTATTGAATTACCAAATTCCTCAAGAGAAAATGTTTATTTAAGCGAAATATTAAATTTTCCAGACTTTAAAAAAAAAGAAATTAAATTACCAATAGCTTTGGGTAAAAATATTTCTGGTACACCTATAATTGGTGATTTAACTTCGATGCCACATTTGCTTATTGCTGGTACTACTGGATCAGGAAAATCAGTATGCATTAATACAATAATACTATCTCTTTTATACAAGCATACGCCAGACAGATGTAAGTTTATTTTGATCGATCCTAAAATGCTTGAACTGTCAACTTATGAAGGCGTGCCTCATTTACTTTGTCCTGTAATAACAGAAGCAAAAAAAGCTGCATCTGTATTAGGTTGGGTTGTTAAGGAAATGGAGAGTAGATATAGGTTAATGACAAAAGAGGGTGTTAGAAATATCGATGGATACAACACCAAACATAAATTACCAATGCCTTATATAGTTGTTGTTGTTGATGAAATGTCTGACCTAATGCTTGTAGCTGGTAAAGAAATTGAAAATTATATCCAAAAGTTATCTCAAATGGCAAGGGCAGCTGGAATTCATATAATTATGGCCACTCAAAGACCAAGTGTCGATGTAATTACTGGAACAATAAAAGCAAATTTTCCTACACGAATTTCATTTCAAGTAACTTCAAAAATTGATAGTAGAACAATCTTGGGGGAACAAGGGGCAGAACAATTATTGGGTAAAGGTGATATGCTTTATATGTCCTCAGCAAATAGAATAATTAGAATTCATGCCCCGTTTGTGTCAGAAAACGAAATTGAAAAAATTAACAATTTTCTAAGATCTCAAGAAGAACCAGATTATGTAGATGAAATTCTAAATTTTGCTGATGAAAAAGAGATAAACGAGAGCTCAAAAAATCAAAATGATAAAGATGAATTATATCAAACAGCTGTAAATATAATCAAATCTGAGGGAAAAGCCTCAACTTCTTTTTTACAAAGAAAACTGCAAATTGGGTACAATCGAGCAGCTAGAATAATTGATACTATGGAAGCTGAAGGTATAGTGAGTAGTGCGAATCATGTTGGAAAAAGAGATGTTCTTTGATGAAAAAAATTTTTTTAACCTTTTTTTTCATGTTACTGACTAGTAACCTTTCTGCATCTATTAAAAATAATATAATAGAAAAATTTATTAATGTTGAAAATCTTACCTTTAATTTTGAACAAAATATTAATGGAAAAATTGAAAAAGGAAATTGTACACTAGAGTATCCAAAAAAAATTTATTGCCGATATGATCTTAAAAATCAAAAAATTTTAGTTTCAAATGGTAAATCGCTAGTTATAAAAACATTAACTAGTTTCTATTTATATCCATTAGAAAAAACCCCATTAAATTCAATTCTTGATAAAAATCTGTTATTAAAAAAAGTGAGAGATTTAGAAGAAAGAGATATTGGTGACAATTATATTAATTTTAAATTTAAAGAGAATGAGAATGAAATTAATTTATTTTTTGATAAAAGAACTTTTAATTTGATTGGTTGGCAAACCATCGATATATATCAAAATATAAGTATCACTTATCTTTCTTCTATAAAAAGAAATCGAAAATTAGATAAAAAATTATTTTTACTACCTAAGCAAAATTAAACTATATAAACACAGTCTCTGTTTTGAAAATTTTCATGCCTCTGGCAATGTAATTTTTAAGTGCATTTCTATGATCTAAAGAACAAGTGTGCACCCAAACTCTTCTGGGTTTGTCTAAAAATGAATTTTTGATAGCTACAGATAATAAATAAGATCCTAATTTTTTATTTTGATATTCTTCTAACAAGCCCAAATAAGCAATTTCAACTTCGTTGTTATTTTTGTGTAGAATTAATTCAAAATAACCTACAAACTCATTCTCATCTTTTAAGATAAAGGTTTTTACTTTTTTATCTGAAACATAATCAATCCATTGTTTTTCTGTCCAAACTAACCTATCAACCCAATTATGATTTTTTCCAATATTTTTATAAAAAAATTTATTTACTTGAAAATCACAAGGCTCTAAAAGATCAACTGAATATTTCTCTGAGGTAGGAGGAGAGTATTTTAGATCCCCTAAGAAGTTTATTTCTAGATAGTTTCTCTCTACTTTAATTCTCACCTAACCATCTTCCCAACTTTTTCTCCTCCGAATAAGTGAAAATGTAAATGGGGTACTTCTTGACCTCCATCTTCACTAATATTAACTAGAGCTCTGTAACCTTTCCCTTTATCTACTGAAATTCCGAGCTTTCTAGCAACAGTATTGATTCCTTTAAATAAACCAACCATTTCTTCCTGTGAAGCATTTAAACTAAAATCATCGAGATCAACATATTTTCCCTTTGGTATTACAAGGGCATGAATTTTTTTTTGAGGATTAATATCATAAAATGATAGTACAAAATCATTCTCATATATTTTCTTACAAGGAATTTCTCCCCTCAAAATTTTTGCAAAAATGTTATTATCATCATAAGTCATTAGCGATAATTATTATCTTAAGAAATTAACATTATTTTTCCTCAACTCCAAACTTAATATATTTATACCAAGCTCTTTCATGAAAATAATATAAAAACATT
>MDTD01139723.1_pt1 | contig 10835 bp, 5 predicted proteins | sample 811221 | NCBI WGS metagenome assembly MDTD01 (sample SAMN05326646, study PRJNA326480) | marine metagenome | isolation source: seawater | place: Pacific Ocean: South West | collected 2011
AGGATCCTGAAACAGGCGACCATACCATGGATACTCCTGGGCGCTGACCAGCGAGTAATACCATCCCTGAGGGTATTCTCCCTCAAGGTAATCCGCATTTCCCAAGGAGAGATTATAGTCCCAGACGGGAGAGGCGATCAGTTTTCGGCCCCTGTCCTTGTAGAAGTAACTACTCAGGCGGTAGCCGTCGATGTTCTTGAAGACTTCGACCCATATGTGGGTGTCGATAAATGAATCGACGTCAATGTAGTTTGCATAGCCCTGCAGGGGGTCGGCAAATTCCGGTCCGTGGAGGGCATTTTCGAAACTATTCATATAGTTCCGGAGCCATGCCTGCTGGGGGCTGCTGGGAAGATCGGGCTCGACGAAGGCGAGTTGGTGACTCTCCAGTGCGGTGGTCAGGGTGATATCAACGGTCTGCCCCTTGTCTTTCTTGATGATATAACCCCCAGTGATTGAGGAGGGGTCCGAGTCGCAGTTTTCCAGCTCCTTGATATTTACCCGGTCCTCGTTCCGCTTAATTTTCTCCATAAACACATAGATTCCCCGATAATCTTCCATGGAGATATTGTCGCCGTTTGAGTTAAAGAAGAGTTCACAGAACTTCGTGCGAACAGAGGGATAGCCAAGCTCCCGGCTGCAGTCGTAGACGATTTTGTTCCGCATGAGGGTCTTATCAGAGTAGGGGGCATGAAGGATCCAGTCGGATTCGGAAGGCCAGCCCCAGATGCTTACGTCTTTATCGTTTCCATCGCTGTCCCAGGTCTCGAAGGAGTATTGTTTCTTCGGGAATCCTGACGAGGTTTGTCCGCGGACCCGCATTCCTCCCCGCCCTGCAAAATCCGGAATATCAGATACTGATGCTCTTCCGGATAAAGTGTCCACATCGAGGAATATGGATTGGACGGGGCGTCTAGGGTTCTGGGAGTTGGCGCTCGATTCTCCGTCGATGTTGGCCCCGAAGGAGTCTATAATGACGATCGGGAGGTCCGAGCTGAAATTCCTGATGTCGCTGGCGAGGCGGAGGAAGGTCCGATCTCTCACAGGGCCAGGCTCTCGGCCGGGTTCGAAGATGCGGGCCTTCACCCGGGTGGTAGCGAAGATACGGATGGGTGTGACGTAGAGTGAGGAACTTGAGGTAGGATCGCTTCCGTCGGTGGTGTAGCGGATGGTAGCGGTGGGGGACGAAGTGGAGAGCGCGAGATTAATACTTCGGATGATGACCTGATCGTCATGGGAAAATACCGGCTTTTCCGAGACTGGGATACCCTGAGGAGCGATATTGATACCACCAGGGCTGGGGCTTCCAAAGTATCCCTCGGACTGAGCCTCTCCAAGTCGCCCGTATGAGACGTCTTCGTATTGTTGACCGAAGTCATATGCGGACACCACCGTCAGGCCATCTGGTTTGACAAGCGCGAGGAACCCTCCGTCCTTATTGATGGCAAAGTTGGTGTGTAACTCCCCTGTCAGTCGATCCTTCCCTGAAGCGAAAATAATCCGGCGCTCATTTGGCCCGAGGGAGAGGTCCGGAATTTGCCATTTCGTGAGGTCTGCGGGATTATCGGTAAGATACCATCCTTCGAGATTCCGTGTTTCCGCGGTCGAGTTTAAGAGTTCAATCCAGTCTGAGCTCCTGCAGTCTTCATCCTCCAAGGTATTTTCGTTGTCTGCCATGAATTCCGAGATGATGGGTTCCGGAAGTAGAATGAGAGCAGCATCAGTGGTGGTAATCTGGAGGTTGTCGATGAGAACACTCTGATGAGCCCCTCCTGTTCTGGCACTGAAGGCGAATCGGTAGCTGTCATTTCCTGAAAATCGAGGGGTAGGCACCTCCGTGAAGACCGGAAGTAATCCTGACCCGAGATCAATTTTCATGCTCGCCCCCGCAGTTGGGCTCCATGACACCTCCATGGATCCAGAGATTGACTGACCGTTTCTGAGAATGGTTTGGTTTTCGAATGCGATGTCTTCGCCATTTATGGCGATATTCAATCCGTCCTCGCCGTTGCCGTTGTCCCAGGTGTCGACCTCGAAGGAAATATGTGCGACGGACGGATGCCATCCTTCCTCGCCCCCGCCATGGGCATTCGAGGCGCTTTCTTCAGACTGCGAAGGGTCGTAAGCTGGAATCGCTCCATAATTGAAAGAGAAACCGTCGGCAGGATTCGAACCTCCGGGAAGATCTGCGAGGAGGAATTCGAACGTTGCGTTCCACCCCTGAGAGGAATTGCCGAGGGAGGGAATCCGAAAAGAAGATGAAGTGTCACTGGTCCCGGCACGCGTCAGTTGCAAGGCTCCATCCTGAATCGACGCGATTCCGTCGGACCCTGCGAGGGTCGTTCCGTCGCCGAGGCTGGTTGTTCCATTGGCGACCGCAAAAGCCTGAGGCCCATACTGGTCGGCCAGAGCGACAGTAGATACCATCATCGCACACAAGCTTATCCTGATAAGAACGGCAGAGTCAGATTTCATGGGGCATTCCGGCTGCATCTGTAAGCTCTTCAAGCTCGTGAGAAACCCTTTTCTGGTCAATTCCTCTTAATGAATAGAAATTCCAACCCATACCCGGTTAGGGTATTTCGTCGTTTCGAAGATTCGTGAGGCCTCTTTCCGGCATGTGCGGCCACCTTTTCTTCCCCGGGGCTACGTTCTTTCGGTGATCCGCATACCGTATGTGTCTGGTCTCTAACGGATAAGGGGGGGTGCAGAATCCGGGAGGACCGCTTTCAGGTTTCTACGCGGAAGGCGCATTTTAAGGGAAAACAATCAGGGAGTGAGTCATTTTGGCCGTGTCAGAAGGAAGGGGACAAAGGCCGGGATCAGCAGAATCGTTGGCGATCACTTGAATTTGAAGGGGACACCACTGAATCGCATTGGCGCCACGGACGATCTCGGTTAAGTGGCAGGGAACAAATACCCATCAATTTTGAATCGTCTTCTGAAATCTCTCCTCCTTGGCGTTCTCGCGACAGTGTTACAGGCAGAGTCCGGGTCCGGGCAGGCACCCAGTCCTGCAACCTCTCTCCCTTTGGGAAAAACTTTCGAAAACATGTTCCCGGTGACTGAGGGACCCTGCGAACTGGAAAGTGACCGGCTCTATTCAAACTTCAGACTACTCCTCGATTACGATTCTAAAGAGTCCTCCGGTGCCAAGGTTGTCGTTTTCGGTAATCACCAAGTGGATCTTCCTGCAGGGGAAGGGCGCCGGGTTGAGCTCGCCTATGAGCACGCCATCGGACGAACGGCGCGGGTCCGGGTCTGGCACGAAGGCAAGCTGATTGAGTCAGGAGAGGAATTAGAAGGTTCGACGCCAGAGGGCGAGTCCGGATCCGATGCGATTCTGGCTGACGGCAAGGATTCCTCAGAGGTGTTTAGATTTGATCGTGATTTCACGGTGATGGTGAAGTTCAAGACCAAAGGAGAAGGTCCTCTTGTAGCCAAGGCTCCTGCCGCAGGGCCATGGGTGAAAGACGGCAAGATGCTATTCATTCGAGATGGCAAACTCGTTTACGATGTGGGTTGGCTGGATGAGATTGAGGGGGACAGGAAAGTCAATGATGGCAGGGCTCACGTAGCGGTCCTGCAAATGGACGGCACTACCGCCCGCATATTCGTGGACGGTCGCATGGAAGCAGCGAAGCGGGAATTCAGAAGACCTGATGTGGATGGTCACCGTTTTAAGATTGGCGCAGGATCTTCCGATTTTGGAGGATCGTGGAGCGGTGAGATATCCAATGTTCGCTGGTGGAAGAGGGCCCTCAGCCTTGCTGAGGTGAAGGCGCTTTCAGAGGGTAAGGAAGACACCGTCAATACGCCTGACTACAATTGGAAGCCCGGAACAGAGCCAGCCCCCGAAGCTGAGAAGAAACAGTTGGTGGCGGTTAATTATGGGACCGTTGCAGGCTATGGGACGAGGGTTCAGCTGAAAGCAGGATCAGGATTTCACCTCAAAGGGGCACGGGTCCAACCTCTGGAAAAAGCGGATCACGCGGCTCTTGTCCGTAGCTGGGACAAGGACAGCCTTGTCCGGGGGCGTCAGATTTACGGCCAGTTATGCGTGACCTGCCACGGGAATCTGGAGAAGGAGGGATCACTCCCGACAGCGATGCGTTTCCACAAGGGGAAATTCCGGAATGGCAAGGACCCCTACCGGATGTTTCAGACCCTTGAGCGGGGTTATGGCCTCATGGTTCCGCAGCCTCAGTATACGACCGCGCAGAAATACGATATCATACACTTCATACGAGAAACCTTCCTGAAGGATGTTAACGAGGGTCAGCTTTCTCAACTCGATGAGCAATATCTCGCGCTCTTGCCTCGTGGGATGACCACCGTAGAGGAACGACAGGAACAAAAGAAAGCCCCGCAATATGTTCTTCAGGACTACAGTAACGCCCTGTTCTGGACCATGCAGGTGGAGAGCGGCAATATCGCTCAGAAGGGGATTACGATCAGGGTGGATAGTGGCACTGGTGGGGTTGCTGCGGGAAAGGCGTGGATGCTCTATGATCACGATACGATGCGACTGGCAGCTGCTTGGACAGGGAGTCAGTTTGTCGATTGGCGGGGGATTGCTTTTGATGGTTCCCATGGGACCCATACGAGCATCGCTGGGGATAAGAAGTTTGTGTTTCCCAATCTCCCCATGTGGGCAAACCCGAAAACTGGAGATTACAAGGACCTGCGCATCACTGGTCGGGATAACAAGCCTTACGGGCCCCTGCCCGGCGAATGGGTAAGATTTCGGGGATTACGATACGCAGGAGATGATGTCGTTGTATCCTACACGGTAGGGCAAAGAGAGGTTCAGGAAGTTCCCCAGTGGAATGCTGGGACCGGATCTTTTGTGAGAATTATGAAGGTGGGCGCTGGAAGGGAATCTCTCCGAATGAAGCTTGATACTACGACAGAGCACACCTTTCCGCCGCACGACAAAGCGAAGGTCTACCGGATCGTCATTGGAAAGAACGTCACAGTGGAGGTTGCGGAGCAGGGGGAAGAAAGGCGATTTGATCCGGAACCGGAACAGAGATTCCCCGGGCGGCTTGTTACTACGATCGTTCCGGGTAAGGAGGAGGGCCCTTTCGCGATTGATGTCCTGCCAACCCCGCCGCCCTCTGAGAACCCGTGGCAGTCGTGGATGAGAACTTCAGGATTTGATTTTTTCGCGGGGGGTAAAAGTGCCGCAATTTGCACCTGGAATGGAGACGTTTGGATTGTTGATGGTGTCGACCGCAGCGAGGGCGTGCTCCAGTGGCAGCGAATCTGCTCAGGGCTCTTTCAGCCGCTGGGCCTTCGGATAGTGGACGGAAAAATCTATGTTGGATGCAGGGACATGATCGCCCTTCTTCATGATGAAAATGGAGACCGTGAAACGGACTATATTGAGGTTTTCAATAACGACCATCAGGTCACGGAGCATTTCCATGAGTTCGCGATGGGTCTCCAGACGGATGATGAAGGGAATTTTTACTACGCGAAGTCTGCCCGCCATGCTCTTACCGCAGTGGTGCCACATCACGGCACCTTGCTCAAAGTGGATAAAAATGGTAGCCGTACGGATATTCTTGCCACTGGATTCCGGGCAGCCAATGGGGTTTGCCTGAACCCTGACGGCAGCTTTATCGTGACCGATCAGGAGGGTCATTGGAACCCCAAGAACCGGATCAATTGGGTTCAAGGAAAGGGAGAGGAGGATTTCTACGGAAATATGTTCGGCTACCACGGAATCACTGATTCCGCCGACTCCGCCATGACTCCTCCTCTGTGCTGGATCACGAATCGGTTTGACCGTTCACCGGCGGAACTACTTTGGGTACCAGAAGACTCCGCGTGGAAGTCTCTGCGTGGCTCACTTCTCAACCTTTCTTACGGCTACGGTAAGATTTATGTGGTCCCTCACGAGAAAGTTAACGGTCAGGTTCAGGGCGGGATGTGTCAGTTGCCCTTCGAAAAGTTACCGACGGGTGTGATGCGGGGGCGCTTTCATCCGGGGGATGGGCAACTGTATGCGTGCGGGATGTTTGCATGGGCCGGTAGTCAGCAGCAGCCGGGAGGGTTCTACCGGGTGCGTGCTACGGGAAAACCTGCCTATGCTCCGGTCGGTCTTGAAACCTCCCCGCGCCAGATGCGGGTGTCATTCAGTGAGCCTCTCGATCGTGAGTCCACAGTGAAGGCAGAGAATTGGGAGATTGAAGCTTGGGACCTCAAGCGGACCAGAAATTACGGGTCCCGGCATTATAACCAGCGCCGCTGGCAGGTCGCGGAGGTGGAGTTGAGTGATGACGGACGGGTCGTAACTCTGGAGGTTCCCGATCTGGTGCCTACATGGGGGATGTCAATCCGATGCAAAACAAAAGGGATTGAGGGGATGCCGGTAGTCCGGGAAATCCACAATTCTGTCCACAATATCGGGCGGTAGACGCCCCATCTCTCACTATTTTCAATTATCACTATGACTATATAGTCAATTACTATGGATAAAAGTCTCCTTGCTTGATTGCTGAGCTGGGGACAAGTTGAGGTGAAGTTTGCTCCATTAACCGTATTGATCATGAAAATTCCCCCTAGAATTTCGGCAGCGCTGCTTGTGGCGTCGATCGTGCCATCGCTCCCGACCCACGCCGATTACGAGGTTGACCTCGACCTTGGCTCACTCCCCGAGGGCATCACGACCATTTCGGGAACAACCGCGGAATTCGTCACCGATGATCCTTTGAATCCTGAGGAGAAAATTACGATTGGAGGCAAAAACAACGCGGACAATATCAGAGGATCGGAGAACGCTCTGGTGGTTTTCAACATCAACGAGACCCTGAGCTGGGGCACAGAGCTTGTTCATCAATTTACGCTCGATGCCCCCTCGGTTGTTAACTTTATTCCTAACCTTGCTGACGCAGAGGGTGACCCTGATTTCTTCCTGCTGGAGGGTCTGACTACAGATGCCGATCTCTTGCCCGGGAAGAACGTGGCAACCGAAGGGATCTGGTATGCCTTCATGGATGGAGTTGATCCCGCTACCGAAACTGTCACGCTTCGTCCTGGGACCTATTACTTCGTGGTGGAATCCTACAGCGGTCCCGATGCTACTCCAATAGTGCAGGACTCAACATTCTCGATAGATATAGAGGTGCTCCCAGCTCTGTTTCCCGATGAGGTAAGTATAGACCTCGGAGTGCTCGGGACGCCGCTGACTCCTCTCAGCTTTGATACCTTTGGTTCAGACTATGACACCCAGCTCGCTGTCTTCTCGAGCGACACAGGCGAGCTTATCGAACAGAATGATAATGAGCCCGATGACGGAGGCCTCGGGGACGGAACCCAGAGCAGGATTGCCTTTGTTGATGGCCTTGCAGGAGGAAATTACATTGTAGTTGTTGCTGGAGCCGGAGCGACGTTTGAAGCCGGTCCCGTGACAACGGTCGGGGGTGCCACCGGGAGCGTCGTGTTGAACCATACCGCAAGCAACACCGATCCGGACGCAATCGACGGTTTAGGAACGCAGATTACAACTACTTCGCCGGGGGAAGAGGTTTCTGAGACGGTCTGGTTTGAGTTTCAGATAATTGACAGTGGACCGTCGAGTTTTCAAGACATCGGCAAAGTGGCGGACGCATTCGCTCCGTTCGAATTGAATACTTTTACCGGGACGACCATTGACACGGAGCTTGGACTCTACGATGCGGATGGCAACCTCGTGCTCAACAACGACGATGCAGGCGGCGTTCTCCAGAGTCAGCTCGATTTCCCTACGGGACTGGCAGAAGGCTTCTACTTTTTAGCGGTTGGTACCTACAACACTCAGTTTGATCCCGTTGACTTCGGTCTTGTGGATCTTGGAGGGCCCGGTGGGTCCTACGCTCTCACTCATCCGAATGGTCTTGAGAATGGGGTCCTTCCTGCCGGTGGATTTGACTGGTACAGGCTCGAGGTGGGTAGTCCTGTCGGCGGTGGCGGCGGCGGTGGAGGAGGAGGTGGCGGCGGGTCATCCCCGATTCAGATCACGAGTATCAGTTACGATCAAGAGCGGGATGAGTTTACGGTGGCGTGGGAAGCCACGATTCCCGGACCTTTCCTCATCGAACTCGGAACGGCAACTGACCTCGCTGCGATCACCCCTCAGGTGAACATCCTGCCGGAAGTTCTGGCTGCAGGCATTACCGAGTCCCCGATCACAGTCCGGGTGCCAAGCAACCTGGTTGGCGAACCGCAGCTCTTCCTGAGGGTTTACGAGGATTCGCAGTAGACGACGCCTACTGACGCGCAGTGGGCAGGGAGGCTCCAAGTCTCTTCTGCCATTCGACGAGTTCAGCCCGCAAGACTTGGGTTTCCTCGGGATGTTTCTTGGAAAGGTCGGTCGATTCCCCGAGATCCTCCCTCAGATTATATAGCTCTGTCTTTTCAAAGTGATAAAACTGGATGAGCTTCCAGTCGCCCTTTCGGATCGCTGCCCCGGGAGTCCACATGGAGCCATGGTAGTGCGGATAATGCCAGTAAAGCGCACGGGACGAGCTATCTTGAGCTGTGCCGTCCAGAAGGCCCGAAAAGCTCTGCCCGTCCATGTGTTGCTTTGGACGAAGAGGAAGGCCAGCAAGTGAAAGGAGAGTAGGATAAATGTCGGTGCTAACTACGGGAGTGCTTGGCTGCAGACCTGCGTTTAGTTTGTCAGGTATTCGCACAATCAGCGGAACGCGGATTCCCCCTTCGTAAAGCCAACCTTTGCTTGCACGTAGTGGGAGATTACATCCGGGCCCGACACCTTGTTTGGTGGCGAGACCCCCATTGTCTGAGAAGAAGAAAATATACGTGTTCTCCAGAATCCGCTGTGAATTCAGGTGCGAAACAAGCGCCCCCACCGAATCATCGACGGACTGGACCATGGTTGCGAGGGCCGCATTGTCCTGACGAGGCCGGCTCCGACCATCATGCTCCCTGATTGCAGCCGGCGAAGGACCGAGTCGTGCGGCCTTTTCCCGGTAGTGCGCATGATATTTGTTTTCCGGAATGATGGGAGTATGAATGTCGTAATAGGAGACGAATGCGAGGAACGGCACATTCCTGTTTTCCGTAATAAACTTTTTTGTTTCGCGGGTGAGGTCGACGGTGCCGTGTTTCCTTCCAGTGGTATTTCCGTTCCCGGGGGACCCCTTGGAGGGTTTCTCGTGAGGATCGTAATACCGCTCGAATCCCTGTTTGTCCGGGCTGAACGAAGCTCCGCCCAGATGCCATTTGCCGGTGTAGAAAGTAGCGTATCCACCCTCCTTCAGGGCCTCGGCGATTGTGACCTCCTCCAGCGCCAGCTGGTGATCATCCCGAGGGGTCTTTAACTTGTGACCATTTCCGCTGCTCCCGGGGATCCAATCAGTGATATTGACTCTTACAGGATGCTTCCCGGTCATGATGGAGGCCCGGGTTGGTGAGCATATTGACGCTGCGGTATAGGCGTCGGTGAAACGCACTCCCTCTTTGGCCAGCCGATCAAGATGTGGGGTTTCGTGAAAGGTTGAACCGTAACAAGCGAGATCAGCCCAGCCGAGGTCATCGACCAGGAGAAAAAGGAAGTTAGGTCTGGCCTCGTTTTCGGAATTCTCTGCGATGACGCCTGAGGACAGAACGAGGAGAGAGGTGAGAATGAAAGCTAAGGCATGCATGGTGATCACTTTCCGAGGTAGAGGTCCCTGCCTATCGCAAGGGCTGCAATCTTACGATCAGCTACCGAGCGTTTGAGCATCCAAAATCCACAATCAGGATGGATATACCGCACTCGCCCAGCTCCGATGACCTTTTCGGCCTCTTCGATAGAACGTGCGATCTCTTCCGCAGTCTCCACTTCGTTGATCTTGATGTCTACCACGCCCAAACCAATGCCGACCGAATGGTTGAGATCCTTCAAAGCCTGAAGATCATCCTTGGGCCGATGAGCGAGTTCGAGCACGAGGTGATCGGCGTGCAGGGAGTTCAGGAACTCCAGTAGCGGTTGCCACGCACCTGCCTGAACGGTCTGGCCTCCATAGTTGCCGAAACAGAAGTGGACGGCAGTTGGCCCCTCGAATGCATCGAGGACCTTGTTGATGGCAGTAGCGGCGAGTGGTCCGTCCGACGGATTACCCGGTATGTTAGCCTCATCCACCTGCAGGCATGAGCACGGGCACCCCGAAACCTGTTCCGCAATCACGTCTGCAAGAGCGAGGGTCAGGGCCGCAAAGTCATGGTAGTGCTGGTCCAGCAGAGTACGGGCCAGCATATAAGGACTGGTGACGGTAAACTTGAACGGTCCACCGGCAACTCTGGCTGCTCGTTGGCAGTCCTCCATAAGGTTAAGTCCTCCTCCGTAGAGTGCTTCACGGACCACCGCGGCAGGTTTAGCCCGGAAGCCCATGCTGTGCATGGAGTGGAAGGCTTCGGTGTCCTTCCGCCCAATCGAGGTGTCGCAGCCGCCCATGGGCGCAACGAAATAATCGATCATTCCGTTGGTATCGGGATGGTTGATGTCAAACCGGTAGAGCTCACCATCTGTCGGGAGGTCGATCCCTGCCTGCCGCTGGGTATCAAAAATGACCCTCGTGGCATCGTTGACAGCTTGCTCAGATGGAAGCGCACTCAACCAGTCGGGGACGGGGTAAGACCCTACCGTGGTAGTCAGGATGCCCGTATTCTCGGGGAGAGGGGTGATGGTGTTCATGTTGAGCCGTAGATTGCTGCCGGAGGGGTAAGTCTTGAACCGACGGGATGAACTTGCAAGTTACGATCCTTCCTTAAGGTCCCGCGCAAATGCCTCACGGTGACTCTTCTCCGGGCGAGGGCTGAAGAAACTGACCAGCGTGAAGACCATA
>MDTD01152848.1_pt1 | contig 10835 bp, 11 predicted proteins | sample 811221 | NCBI WGS metagenome assembly MDTD01 (sample SAMN05326646, study PRJNA326480) | marine metagenome | isolation source: seawater | place: Pacific Ocean: South West | collected 2011
GGCCGCCGTCAGCGACATCGCCATCGAGAACAACTCGACCGGGATCATGGAGCAGATGGGCATCGGCTACGGCGACCTGTCGGCGGAGAACAACGGCCTCGTCATGATGTCGAGCCAGTTGATGGGCAGCCGAGGGCCGTGGGCGGCCTGGTCGGGCTACGGCCCCAATACGCAGGTCACCGGCGGCATGACGCACCTGTGGAACTACGAGGCGACCCCGGAGCCGGCCGGATCGATGTCGATCTTCCCCGATCACTTCGCCGGCCGTACCGGTGCGGTCACCGCCCTCGCCGGTGTGCTCGGCCGGCGCCTCCACGGCGATTCCGGGTTCCATGTCGAGGTGTGTCAGGTCGAGCAGGTCGTCAACGTGATGGCCGATCTGCTGGCGAAGGAGTCCCTCGAACCGGGCTCGGTGCAGCCACGGGGAAACCATTCCGATCGAGGCACCCCCTGGGGACTCTTCCCCTGCAAGGACGACGATTCGTGGGTCGTAATCTGCACCCGCACCGACGCTGAGTGGCGGGCCTTCGCCGAGGTGATGGGCTCGCCCGACTGGGCGATGACCGACGAACTCGCCGCGCTTGCCGGCCGACAAGCACGCGAGGGCGAAATCGACGCGCTCATCGAGGCCTGGACACGGCAACACACCGTCGCCGAGGTCGTCGAGGCCTGTCTCGCGCGCCGGGTGCCGGCGGGGCCGATGCACAACTCCGCCGGACAGTACGGCGACCCCCACTACCGGGCCCGTGGCTTCATCGTCGAACTCGACCAACCACCGATCGGCGGCATGACCTTCGAGGGGCCCGGGTTCCATGCGACCGGCATGCCGGTTGCGGATATCCGGCCCGCACCGGGACTCGGTGCCCACACCCGTGACGTGTGCGCCGAACTCGGACTCGATGATGCCGAGATCGATTCGCTGCTCGCCTCCGGTGCGATTGAACTCGATGTCGCCAGTGGAGCATGAGTGCGTCCGTTCCTGGTCGTCTTCGCCGTTCTTGCTGCGGCGTGTGGCGCCGACGGGCACGGTGACGAGACGACCCCGGCCGTGACCGACCCTGGGGTCCTCGAAGTCGGCATCGGCGACGTCGTCAGGTACGGCGACTCGCCGCAGCAATTCGGGAGCCTTCAACTCCCCAAAAAGGCAAGCGAGGGTCCGTTCCCGGTGATCGCCTTCATCCATGGCGGGTTCTGGCGCAGCACGTACGACAGCAGCCTGTCCGAACCACAGGCTGCCGACGCCCGCTCGAAGGGGTACGCCACCTGGAATATCGAGTATCGGCGGGTCGGCGACGAAGGCGGTGGCTATCCGGGAACGCTGGATGACATCGCCACGGCGATCGACGCCCTCGCCCGTATCGATGCTCCCCTCGATCTCGACCGGGTGTTCGTCGTCGGGCACTCCGCCGGTGGACATCTCGCGCTCTGGGTCGGTCAGCGTGATGACCCTGTCGTCGTTCCGCAGCTCGTGGTGGGTCAGGCCCCCGTCGCCGACCTGGCCGGCTCGCTCGACCTCGGCCGTGGTGCGGTCGAGGGGTTCATGGGCGGCACTCCCGAGCAGATTCCCGAGGCGTACGACGACGCCGATCCCGCCCGGCGGCTCCCGGTGAAGGTCCCTCAGTTGATCGTGCACGGCCTGCGCGACGACGACGTGCCGTTCGAGGGGGTGGCGCCCTACATCGCCGCGGCCGGCGACGGCATCGACACCTTGATCTTCGAGGATGAAGGCCACTACGACGTCATCGACCCGGCGGCGCCTTCCTGGGAAGCGACGCTCGCGTATCTCGCCGGCATCTAGGCTGCGCCGGATTCCATCCGGCCCGCGAAGGGGGTGTCCCGTGTCCAACCTCGCTGACGTCATCACGCATCAGCACATCGTCGACTTCGCCACCGACGGCGTCGTCTGTCTTCGACAGGTCATCAACCCGGATTGGATCGAGACGCTCACGGCGGGCGTCGCGCGCAACGTCGTCGACCCGTCGCCTCGAGGTCGAGTGTGGAACACCGACGAGCACGGCCGGGTCACGTTCTACGACTCCCAGGTCTGGCAGGAGATTCCGGAATACCGGGACTTCGTCGAGAACTCGCCGATGGCGGAGCTCTCCGGTCGGGTGATGAACGTCGAGGCGGTGAACTTCTTCTTCGACGCCATCTTCACTCGTAGCACCGGGAGCCAGTTCCGCACGCCGTTCCACCAGGACGAGCCCTACTGGTCGGTCGAGGGGTTTGACACGTGTTCGGCGTGGATGCCGCTCGTGCCGGTTGCGAAACGCAGCGCCCTCGAATTCGTGAAGGGCTCCCATGCCTGGGACGTGCGCTACGCCCAGACCAACTTCGGGGCGCTCACCGGGGACGAACGCGACCAGGTCGTCTACGACCAGGTCGAGGACAACCTCGAGCCGTTTCCCGACATCGAGGGCAACCGGGAGCAGTACGAGATCCTGAGCTGGGACATGGAGCCCGGCGATGTGGCGATCTTTAACGCCCGGATGATCCATGGCGGATCGGGCCTGTTGCATCCGGATCGAGACCTCAAGGTGTTCAACACCCAATGGCTCGGCGACGATGTCCGGGTCATGTTCCGGCCGGAGGGCATGGACCCCGACCATTCCCAGGTGATGACCGAGCACGGTCTCGCCCCGGGCGATCGGGTCGGGGGTCCCCTGTATCCCGAACTCTGGCGTCGGGAACCGGTTGCCGTCTGACCGTCGCCGGTCGGTTCAGCCCGCCTCGCTGTGGGTGACGGGCAGCTCGCCCATCCACTCTCGAAGGGTGTTCTTCAGCTTGGTCTGCTGGATGAAGAGGTCCTGCTCGGCGGGATTGTCACCGGCGGCCTGCGGGGCCTTCAGATAAAAGCTCAACCACTCCTGCACACCCGACTCACCGGCCCGGTGGGCGAGGTCCATGAACAGCGCGAGGTCGAGCACGATCGGTGCCGCCAGGATCGAGTCGCGGCATAGGAAGTCGATCTTGATCTGCATGGGGTATCCCATCCAGCCGAAGATGTCGACGGCGTCCCAGCCTTCCTTGTTGTCGCCGCGGGGCGGGTAGTAGTTGATGCGCACGACATGGTCGACGTTGCCGTAGAGCTCGGGGTACACCTCGGGCTCGAGGATCTTGTGGAGTACGCCGAGCTTCGACTCTTCCTTGGTTTTGAAGTTCTCAGGGGCGTCGAGCACTTCGCCGTCGCGGTTGCCGAGGATGTTGGTCGAGTACCAGCCGCGTAGACCGAGCATGCGGGCCTTGAGGCCGGGGGCGAGCAGCGTCTTCATGAGGGTCTGGCCCGTCTTGAAGTCCTTGCCAGCGATCGGGACCCCGCGGGTGTGCGAGAGCTCCTGCATGCAGGGCAGGTCGGTCGAGAGGTTCGGCGCGCCGTTGGCGAAGGGCACGTCGCTCTGAAGGGCGGCGTACACGTAGATCTGTGAGGGCGAGATGTTGTCGTCGTTGTCCTTGAGGCCCTGCTCGAACGCGGCGACGGTCTCGTGCACAGCCGACGGCTCCTGGAAGGCCTCCGTCGAACCGCACCAGACCATGACGAGACGGTCGCACCCGTTCTCGACCTTGAAGTTCTCGATGTCGGCCATGAGCGCCATGGCCTGGTCCCACTTGTTGGTCTCGGACTTGACACGGGTGCCTTCGAGACGGCTCACCCACTTCTGGTCGAAGACGGCGTCCATGGCGACGACACCCTCGAGTTCCTGGGCGATGGGGGAGAGATCCTTTTCCTCGAGCACGCCGCAGGTGCGGGCGGCCTCGAGGGCGTTGGCGGAGATCGGATCCCAGCCACCGAAGACGATGTCGTCGAGTGAGGCGAGGGGAGCGAAGTCCTTGATGAGGGGGTTGCGGCCCTCTTCGCGGGTACCGAGACGGATGTGGGCCATCTGGGAGACCGAGCCGAGTGGGGCGACACCGGTCTGGCGGGCGGACAGGACGCCGGCGATGAAGGTCGAGGCGACGGCACCGAGTCCGGGCGTCAGCACACCGAGCTTGCCGGTTGCGGGGGCGATGTTTTTGGTCATGGGCAACACCATAAGGAATCATCAACAAGAATCTGATGTAGTGAAGCAACTCTGAACTATTCTGCACGGGTGACTCCTGCCCTCCCCGACCTCTCCATTCGCCAACTCGACTATCTCGTGGCCGTGTCCACCGAACCGTCCTGGGCCGATGCCGCAGCCCGGATCGGCGTGTCGCCGTCTGCGCTCTCGCAGGGATTGAGCGAACTCGAGCGCCGTATCGGTGTACCGCTGTTCGATCGGGAGGGTCGCCGACGCACGTTGCGCCCGACTGCCGAGCCGGTGCTCGCCCACGCCCGACAGGTCATCGCCCTCACCAGCGATCTCGCCGACTGGGCGGAGCGCACCCGCACCGGTCGGGCCGGCGAGTTGCGGGTCGGCATGATTGATGCCGCAGCCGTCGGCCACTTCACCGACGTGCTCCGCCAGTTCCGCGACGATCACCCTGAGCTTCACCTCACGTTGCAGGTCGCGCCGTCTGGCGAACTACTCGACGAGATCGAATCGGGCGACCTCGACCTCGCGGTCGTCGTCGGGGGGCACACCCGACGAGGGGTCCACACCGAGTCGCTGATGAACGAGCCGCTCGCCGTCTTTACCCCAACGCGAGGTCTGCCCCGTGACGTCGCGGCATGGGGGCCATGGGTGTTGTTCGCCCAGGGTTCCCACACTCGCGCGATCGCCGAAGAAGCCCTGCAGCGTCTCGGCGCGCCGACCTCGATCGTGGCGGAATCGAACCAGCCCGAAGTGCTCCGCACGATGGTGGAACTCGGGGTGGGCTCGACCGTGCTGCCGGTCGTCCAAGCCGGACCGGACTTCGGCCCGGGGCGAGTGATCGCCGAACGAACCCTCGTCCTTGCCCGCCGCGACGGCGCCGCCGTCGACCCGGCAGCCGAAATGCTCGCCGTCGCGCTCCGGAACTAAGGTCCCCGCCAGATCCCCGGAACGGAGAAATGACATGAGCAACGCTGCCGCCGCCTACGAGGCGATCAACGCCCGTGTAGGCCACGACGAGGCCACCGGCGACTGGTTCCAGATCACCCAGGAGCAGATCAACGCCTTCGCCGACTGCACCCACGATCACCAGTTCATCCATATCGATCCGGAGCGGGCGACCCCGGTCTTCGGCGGCACGATCGCCCACGGTTTCCTCACCCTCTCGATGCTGGTGAAGCTCACCGCCTCGATCCCCAACGAGATCCCGCTCGAGGGCATCCAAATGGGCATCAACTACGGCTTCGAGAAGGTCCGCTTCATCAACCCGGTCCTGTCGGGCAAGCGCATCCGGGCCTCAGCCGTCACCTCGGCCGTCGAACTCAAGGGCACCGCCGTCAACGCCACCCGCACGATCACGGTCGAGATCGAGGGCGAGGGCAAGCCGGCCCTCGTCGCCGATTGGATCGGCCGCACCGTCTACGACTCCTGAGGACGCCATGAACGACTACCCAATCGTTGCCGGTTCGGCGCTGTTCACCCTCGTCGACCCGAGCAAGGGTCACGAGGTCGCCTACAACCGCTGGTACGAGCGCGACCACTTCTACGCCGGCTGCATGATCGGGCCGTGGCTGTTTGCCGGGAAGCGGTGGGTTGCCACGCGGGCGATGAAGGATCTCCGCTTTCCCGAGGGTGACACCCCGGTCGCCAGCCCCCACGACAAGGGTTCCTACCTTGCGACCTACTGGGTGCTCGAGGACAAGCACAAGGAGCACTTCGACTGGGCCGGCAATCAGGTCGTCGACCTCTATATGAACAATCGAGGGTTCATGGAGCGCCAGCACGCTCACACGGTGTTGCTCTCCAACCCCGAGCACGCCTATCGAGACGACGATCCGGTTCCGATCGAACTCGCCTTCGACCACCACTACCAAGGCCTCGCCGTCGTGGCGATCGATCCCGCCGAAGAGGTGAGCGACGAAGAATTGGGCGCTCACCTCGACGAAACGGCGCTCCCGGCACTCCTCGCGAACTCGCCGATCGCCAGCATGGTGTCGTGGCGCTACATCCAGATGGGCGAAGGCACCGAGCAGGCCCCGATGGATCTCGGCATGCCGCCGGGCCCTCCGGAACGACGTCTGCAGATGTTCTTCCTCGAGGACACGCCGGACGCCGTCTGGGACCGCTTCCGGACCTATGCCGCCGACCTCGATGCTTCGGGCAAGGGCGTGGTGAGCTTCGCCGCGCCGTTCCTGCCGACCATCGTCGGCACCGACACCTACACCGATCAGCTCTGGTGAAACGTCGGCTTGCGACCGCCGTCATGGTGACGGTGGTCCTCGCTGCTGCGTGCGGCGACAACGCGGCTGCACCACCGCTCGTCACCACGACCGTCGCAGTCGATGACGTGCCGGCCCCGACCACTCCGGGCGCAGATGTGCTTGCGCCCGTAGCGATCACGCAGGTCGACTGCCCGCCAGCGATCGCTACCGACACCATCGCTTGCGGTATCGCCGAGGTTGCGCTTGATCCGACCGCCGGATCCGACACCACGGCATCGATCTCGATCGCGACCATGGCGGGCTACGACGTCGGCTTCCGCACGCCGGTCGCCGTTCTCCAAGGTGGCCCGGGTGGGGCCAGCTCGGATCTCGCCGGGTTTTTCCCGCAACAGCCGTTCACCCAAGTCTTCGTCGACCAGCGGGGTACCGGCTTCGCATCGGCCGATTTCGATTGCCCCGAGTTCGACGGCGCGATCCCTGAGCTTGTCGAACGCGATGGCGAAGGCAGCCGCGAACTCGCCGCCGACGCCCTCGACGCCTGCGCCGACCGGCTCGCCGGTGATCTCCTGCTCGACGCCACCACCACCCGGAACCATGCCTTCGACGTCGGCCAGGTGATGGCCGGCCTCGGCTATGACCGTTGGGTTGCGTACGGGGTGTCGTACGGCACCACCATCGGATTCGAGCTGCTTCGCCAGCCTCCGGCGGGACTCGTAGGCACCGTCCTCGACGGCGTCTACCCACCCAATCTCAATGTCGACACGTCGGTCGCCGTCACGGCCCAACGGTCGATTGACGCGCTCGGTGCCGCCTGTGCCCGCAGCACCCGGTGCACCGACCTCAATCCTGATGTGGCCCACGGTCTCGACACGTTGATCGTCGAGCTCGATGCCTCCCCACGCATCGTCACCCTGAGCCCGAACGAAAGTGGCTTCGACCGCGAGGTCGACGTCCGTCTCGACGGCACCCGGCTCGCCGAGTTCGTGTTCCTGCTGCTCTACAACGAATCGCTGGCCCGCTACCTTCCGGCGACGTTGACTGGTATCGCCGACGGTGATCCCGATGCCGAACGGTGGCTCGCTCGGGTCGGTACCCGCACCTATACGGCGGCCTACAACGCCAATCGCGAAGGCACGTACTTCGCCGTGCAGTGTCACGACCGCCTGCCCTTCACCTCCGGCGGGTTCGTCGAACACGACGGTGGTTTCGGTGCGGCAGTGCCGGTCGAGCCGCTCCGCAACCTCTGCCCGGCGTGGGAGCAAGGCGAGGCCGCTGCCATCGTCGGCACGCCGGTCTCATCGGATCTGCCGACCTTGCTCCTGTCGGGCGCCTTCGATCCGATCACGCCGTCGACCTTTGCCGACGCCGCCGCCGATCTCCTCCCCAACGCCACCACCGTCACCCAGGACGGTCGGGGCCATGGAATCTGGTTCGGCAACAGCTGCATCGCCGGCATCGTCCAGCAGTTCGTCGCCGATCCGCTCCGCACACTCGACACGTCGTGCGCTGATGCCGGCGTGCCCGTCGATTGGGCGGCGCCCTGACCTCATGCAAGGCTGGGCAAATGGAGCTCGAGGGGAAGACCATTCTGATCTCGGGGGTCGGTCCCGGCCTCGGTGGTGCATGTGCGGCGGCGGCGCTGCGCGACGGCGCCAACGTGATCGCGACCGCTCGCAACCTGGATCGTCTGCAGGGCGCGGTTGCGGAACTCGATCCGGGCGGTGAGCGAACGCTCGCGATGGCGGCCGACATCATGGACTCGGACGCGCTCGCTGCCGCCGTGTCCGCCGGTGTCGAGCGGTTCGGTGGCCTCAACGGCGTGGTCAATGTCGCCGCCTACGACGCCGTGATGGGCACCCTCCTCGACATGGACGCCGACACCTTTCGCCAGGTGCTTGAGGTCAATGTCTATGGCTCCACCAACCTGGTCCGGGCTGCCGTCCCGGCGCTCAAGACCAACGGCGGGGGCGCGGTCGTGCTGATTGGCTCGCAGTCGGCGATGAAGTCCAACCCGGTGCCCCAGGGGGTGTACGGGCCGTCGAAAGCGGCGCTGCTCGCCGTCGCCCGTGATCTGGCCAACGATCTCGGCCCGGACGGAATCCGCGTCAACACGGTCGTGCCGAGCTGGATGTGGGGGCCGAACGTGCAGATGTATTGCCAGTGGCAGGCGAGTGAGCGTGGGGTCGAGCCGGAGGACATCAAGAACGAGCTGGCGAGCGCCAACGCCCTTCGAGCGATGGCGGCCGATACCGACGTCGCCGAATCGGTGATGTTCTTCCTCTCCGATCGCAGCTCGATGATCACCGGACAGCGCCTGTTGGTGAACGCCGGCGAGTACTTCGACACGTGACGGTCCCCGCCCTCCCGGCGGCCTCACTGGTGGTGATCGACGATCGGCCCGATCTCCACGTGTTGCTCGGCCGCCGGCGACCCGGTGCGTTCGTCGGCGACATGATCGTCTACCCGGGTGGCGCCGTCGATGACGACGACTGGCGACTCGGTCCCGCGCTCGTGCCTGGCGCCACGGCCCCCGGACTCTCCGCTGCCGATGCGGCGGCGTATCTCCACGCCGCGATCCGCGAGACGCGCGAAGAGGTCGGTCTGTTCCCCGACCCGAACGAGGTGCACGACGGTGCTGCGTTCGCTGCGGTGGGCCACTGGACGACCCCCGAGGAGGTGCCGCGTCGCTACGACACGCGGTTCTTTCTCGCTCGCCACCCCGGCGGCGAGGCGCGGGTCGCCGACGATGAGCTCGTCGAGGTGTGGTGGGAGCGGCCGGCCGACACGCTCGCTCGGCTCGAAGCCGGTGAGCTCGACGCCATCACGCCGACGATCTCGTTCCTCACCTCATTGTCGCGATATCGACATGTAGCCGACGCCTTCGCCGGAACTGAACTCGGTCATCGGCATGCGTTTGCCTGGGGAATCACCACATTTTGAGCCGACGTCAGCCCTTCGTTGCTGTCTCGTGTCGATTTGTTTACATCTGGATCTGACATCGTTGCGTCGCTGCACTAAGGTCCCTGACGGGTTCGGTGTCATACGGATGCAGGGCCGTTCTGACACCAGCTCGGGGGCTTCCGGCCCCCGATCCCCCTCCAGGGAAACTGGGGCCCGGTCGACGGCGATCGCCGGCCGGGCCCAAGCCCAGAACACTCGGTGTCGACAGCGTGGGGAACCGAGCCTCGCTGTAGTACAACTCCGCTTGTGAACGATCTCGCCCGCCGCCTGCTCGCCGAATTCCTCGGCACTGCCTTCCTTCTCGTCGGCGTCATCGGTTCGGGCATCATGGCCGAACGCCTCACCGACGATGTCGGGCTGCAGTTGCTCGCCAACGCAGCGGCCACCGTCGGCGTGCTCTACGCCGTCATCCTGATGTTCGGCGAGGTCTCCGGGGCGCATCTCAACCCGGCGGTCACACTCGCCGACATCCTGCTGCAGAAGCGGCCGTGGGTCGACCTCGGTCCGTATGTCGCAGCCCAACTGGCCGGCGGCGCCGTCGGCGTGGTGGCCGCCAACCTCATGTTCGACCTCGACCCGATCAACCTCAGCGACAAGGTCCGCGACGGTGGCGGCCAGTACCTCGGCGAACTCATCGCCACGTTCGGCCTGATGATGCTGATCTTCGCCTTGGTGCGCACCGGCCGGAGCCACCTCGTTGCGTTGGCGGTCGCCGCCTACATCGGTGGCGCATACTGGTTCACCTCGTCGACATCGTTCGCCAACCCGGCCGTGTCGGTCACTCGGACACTGTCGGACACCTTCGCCGGTATCCATCCCGATTCGGTGCCGATGTTCATCGTGATGCAGTTCGCCGGCGCCCTGCTCGCCGTCGCCGCCGTCCGAGCGCTCTATCCCGACGACGCCGAGATTGGAGCTTCCTGATGTCCGAGTTCGTTGTCGTTCGCCACGGGCGGCCGTTGACCGAACGGCTCGAATCGGGGATCGCCGACCCGTCACTCGACGAGTTCGGCCGCTGGCAGGCCGAGCGAGTCTGCGCCTGGCTGGCTCACGAGCCGGTCGACGCTGTCGTGGCGAGCCCGAAGGCCCGGGCCATCGAGACCGTGCAGCCGCTCGTCGATCAGCTCGACGTGCCGCTCACGATCGTCGCCGATCTCGATGAGATCGATCGCTTCTCGTCGGTCTACGTCCCCACCGACATGTGGGCGACCGAGGGCCTCGACATCCTGGAGGCGTTGGGGGAGAAGCGCTACGCCGACATCGGCTACGACCCGCCCGACCTTTTCCGCGAACGGATCGCAAACGTCTGGCGCGAGCTCGTCGCCGACCCGCCAGGCGAGCACGTCGTCATCGGCTGCCATGGCGGCACGATCCGCGAGATCATCCGGGCGACCTTCGGCGAGATGCCAGCGTCGTTTCACGCCCAACTGGAGTACGCCTCGATCTGTCGCTTCGCCGTGACCGACGGGCGGGTATCGCTCACCACGCTGAACGAGACCGGTCACTTCGACGCCACCCGTGACTCGATTCGGGGTGCGATGAACACCGCATCTACGATCAACCCATGAGTTCGATGCTTCCCTACGCAGCGTTCGACGCCGACAACCACTATTACGAGGCCGAAGACGCGTTCACCCGCCAC
>MDTD01051685.1_pt1 | contig 10834 bp, 9 predicted proteins | sample 811221 | NCBI WGS metagenome assembly MDTD01 (sample SAMN05326646, study PRJNA326480) | marine metagenome | isolation source: seawater | place: Pacific Ocean: South West | collected 2011
GCCAAGCAGAGCATTTTTTCAGAGCACTGCAATCGGTGAAAAAGAAAAAGCCTGAGCTTGTACATATTGATCAGGTCAAATTCGAATTAATTAATGAGGGAACAGTTGCACAGGGTCTTCACATTGGATCATATGATCATGAAAAGCCAACTGTTGACAAATTGCATAGCTTTATAGGTTCTGAGGGAATGAAAATTAATGGTATCCACCATGAAATCTATTTATCAGATCCCAGAAAGACAGCTCCCGAAAAATTGAAAACCATTATAAGATACCCTATTCAAAAAAATTAGATATGAAAGCACTTGGATTGCGAACCACAATTTATAAAGTACCTGACCTAACCAAGGCAAAGGAATGGTACAGCAAAGTATTCAATACACAACCCTATTTTGATGAGCCTTTTTACATAGGCTTCGAAATAGAAGGATACGAGTTAGGTTTAATCCCTGGTAAGGTCGAAGGTAAGAAGACTGAAAACGTGTTTTCTTATTGGGGAGTAGAAGACATCGAATCTGCCTACCAGGATCTCCTGGAAAATGGAGCAAATGAATTTGAACCTATTTCTGAAGTAGGGGGAGGTATCAAAGTAGCATCACTGAAAGATCCCTGGGATAACCTTGTAGGCATTATCTATAATCCAAATTTCAGTCTATCCAATTAATTCCACTTTGTCATATTTAAGAAAGATGTTAAAACCTGACAGGTTCGTTGCCCTGAATTGCAAAACCTGTCAGGTTTCGAACCTCATTTTAGTCTGCCCGATTGATTAGTTGCTTTTGAAATTTCGAACCTTAATTAGAAAATTGACCCCTAAAACAATTAATACCAATATCAAGGTTATAAAGTAACCTGTAGTGGCAGCACTTTTTACAACTGAAAAAATGTTGGTGATCTTAATGGCCCAATCCGGTAAAGCGGGAAATGTGGATAATAAATAGACAATTCCAAAATTTTCTAAATAATCAGCCAGGCCAGCCAAAATCGGGAGCAAACAAAAATAAATCAACGCGGTGTCTAACCTTTGGAGTCTCTTTATAAAATAGGCTAGCAATAGACTATAGCACAAACCAAAAAGGAATGGATAAATGAAATCAACAGGAATCTGGTAATATAAATACGTCTCCCGGCCATCCTCTCCTAATTTATTCATGAGATCTATAACATAGGCTGAATCATAACCCATCGGCATCATATCCAATAGTTTCATTCCATCTGCAAAGGCCATTGTTTTTGGAATGGTGACAATAAGCATGAAACCATAGACAAGATTTGTAGCAATAAATAATAGAAGGATCCTGGTACCTACCAGGTTCCTTTTAATAAATCCAATCATTCCTTTTCCAATAAAAACTACTTAAGTTCTGTACTTCTCACTCAAGTTCAGATCACCTAAAGCATCTCATTTGCCAAATTGGCCAATTCTGATCGTTCTCCTTTCTCTAACGTAACATGGGCATACATGGGATGATTCTGAATCCTGTCAATTAAATAGGACAAGCCGTTACTTTGAGAATCCAGATAAGGTGTATCTATTTGATATATATCGCCTGTAAAAATTATTTTGGTATTTTCTCCAGCCCGTGTAATGATGGTTTTAATCTCATGTGGAGTTAGGTTTTGTGCTTCGTCCACGATGAAAAAGATGTTTGACAAACTCCGCCCACGTATATAAGCCAAAGGTGTAATGACTAGCTTTTCCTGGTTCACCATGTCCGTGATATGCTTGAATTCCTTATCTCCCTCTTTAAACTGGTTTTGAATAAATTTCAGATTGTCCCACAAAGGTTCCATATAAGGATTCAATTTGGACTTGATATCCCCGGGAAGATACCCAATGTCTTTGTTACTCAATGGAACAATAGGACGCGCCAGGTAGATCTGCTTATACATTCGTCGTTGTTCCAGGGCAGAAGCCAATGCCAACAGGGTTTTTCCGGTACCCGCCACACCATTAATTGTCACCAGTTTAACATCATCATTTAGCATGGCATGGATGGCAAAAGTCTGTTCTGCATTCCGTGGCTTGATCCCGTAAACAGAGGTCTTCTCTACTTTGTTGATCTCATCCGTACCAGAATTGTAATACGCCAGAACAGAATTCTTTTCACTCTTCAGGATATAATAGAGGTTTGAAAAAGGTTTCTTTTTCTTTAGAATTAATTTCTTGTCTATGGTCCCTTTCTTGAATAATGTGTCAATATCATCTGAGGCTATATCGTCCAACTCTACTTTACCTGTGTGCAGGGTGCTTACATTCTTGATTTTGCCTGTTTCGTAATCTTCGGCTACAATATCCAATGATTTGGCTTTAAGCCTCAGATTGATATCCTTACTTACAAGAATTACCTTTTTATTCTTTTCTACCTCTTTTAAGGCAAGGGCTGCATTTAAAATACGATGATCATTCTTCCCATCACCAAAAACTTTTCGGGCATCAATGGTGCTATCTGATTCCATTAAAACCTTAAACTTCCCCTTTGTTTTCCCATTCAATGGAATCCAGTCCTGAAGCATATGTCCATGCGCCAGTCGATCTATCAACCTGGTAAATTCACGTGCTTCAAAATTTTTGGTGTCATTCCCTTTTTTAAAAGAATCCAATTCTTCCAATACGGTAATGGGAATACCTATATCATGTTCCTGAAAGTTGAGAATTGAATCGTGTGAATAAAGAATGACTGATGTATCTAGTACAAATATTTTCTTCTCCTTCGTGCGCTGTGCCATGTATCAAGACCTTGAAGTGACTAAATATAGAGGGTAATGTAATATTATAGATTTGAAAATAAATATGGGAGGGAAGCAGGATTATTCTTTTAAAAATTTATCCACAACCTTGTATCACTAAGTTTTCAGTAACAAATTATTCGACAGCTATAAACAAGTCCTCCTTCTCTTGTGGAATAATCTTCAATACATTGGCAAGCACCATTCTGATGAAGAGTTCGGAAGCTTCCTTCTGATGAAGGCCTGTGAATTCTCGATACCTGTTAATCGTGATCTCATCATGACTTTTTAAATAGTCGAACAATGCCTTTTCCTGATCTCCATAAGAAAAGTGACTGTCATTCAGATCATTTGACCGCTTGAGTATTTTTCTTATCTCCGGGCTCGCCTGAACACTCCGGTCAGCTACCCGAACAAAGGCTTTCCCGTAGCGATGATTTTTCTGGAGAAATGCATAATAGGGTTTCTCCTTACCGGCAGCAATCTGATAATGCAAAATCGCTCGTTTTTCAGATATCTTGAGGACTTCTGAACTATACTGTATGGCTGGTTTACAGAGTTCTTCAATGGCCTTCCTCAACAGAAAGTCATCATCCTCTGCATATTTAAGTCCTGCAATGGTGCCATTATCGTCTACACCAACAATCAAATGCCCCCCATTTGTATTGGCAAAAGCTACTACTTCTCTAATGACTTTTTCAGGGTGCCTGATCTTATGTTTAAATTCTACCTGATCACTTTCGCCCCTGAAGATTAATCGCTTGATCTCCTGAAGTTCCACATCCTATCTGTTTAATAGTTATCCTCCTCCCCTTCATCATCTTCCATACCGGGCATAGAAAACATACTACTCAGCAGATCTTTAAATTGCATGCCACGCTCAAGTTGATGCTTACTCAGCATGCTGAATTCTGAAAGCCCATGAAGTGCGAACTCCATCAAAAACAACTTGAAATTTTTATCTGCTTTTTTATGATGGTCATCTACAAGTTTCTCCAGACCAGGCACTTGTTTCAATGCCTTTTCATATTCTTTGAATGAAATATCATATAAGACATCCACCATATTTCCTTCTCCAAACCAATCTGTAATCTTACTGTATGGGTTCTTTGCTGTTTTACTTTTCCGGATCTTTTCCGGATCCGGAAAATAATTTAAGAACTGCTTTCTGATCGCTTTACCCACCAGGTTTTGGGCCACAATGCCTGCTCCTTCCTGTTCTCCCTCATATACCAGTTCTACTTTTCCTGTAATGGAAGGGATCACCCCAACTAAATCCGAAACCCTTGTAAATGTCTCGGGCTCACCTGTAATCAACATTCTTCTTTCCGTTGCACCCACTAGATTTTCATATGCAGAAATCGTCAACCTGGCTGAGACACCACTCTTTGCATCCACATACTCACTTTCTCTGGCTTCAAAAGCGATCTGCTCAATCAGATCTTTCATCAGATCAAAAACTTCAATCCCCCTGGAATCAGATATTTTTGCTTCCTGAGCAGTAATTTTTTTGCCGATCTCAATTGTTTTTGGATAGTGTGTAATTATCTGACTATCAATCCTGTCTTTCAGAGGGGTAACAATGCTGCCCCTATTGGTATAATCTTCCGGGTTAGCAGTAAAAACAAACTGAATATCCAGTGCCAGCCGAATTGCAAACCCCCTGATTTGTATGTCGCCCTCCTGAAGAATGTTGAACAGGGCCACCTGAATCCTAGCCTGAAGGTCCGGCAATTCATTGATAACAAAAATCCCCCGGTGAGAACGTGGAATCAAACCATAGTGGATCACCCTTTCATCAGAATAAGGCAGTTTCAAACTTGCAGCCTTAATCGGATCCACATCTCCAATCAAATCAGCGATAGAAACATCCGGTGTTGCCAGCTTCTCAGTATATCTATGGTCCCGGTGTAGCCACGAAACTGGCAAATCGTCTCCATGTTCTTTGATCTGGTTTTTACCAAAATTTGATAGAGGATTTAATGGATCATCCCTTAGTTCTGCCCCGTCAATAACCGGGATGTATTCATCCAGCAAATGAACCATTAAGCGAGCCATCCTTGTCTTAGCTTGTCCCCGAAGACCCAGGAAGTTGATATTGTGTTTGGCCAAAATGGCTCTTTCTACGTCCGGAACAACCGTATCTTCATAACCCCATATTCCTTCGAAAGGATTTTGCTTTGCCTTAATCTTTTCAATTAGATTATTTCTAAGTTCCTCCTTAATCGTTTGCGGCTTGTATCCGGCACCTTTCAGTGCGCCTAGTGTTTTTATTCTGAGTTTTTTCTCACTGCTTAATCCTGAGTAATCCATTCCTGTTTTTAGAGATTTTTCCTTCTGTTTCTTCGATAATCTTCGAATATAAGATTACCAAGTCCTTTTAAACTGCTGTAATAGGCATTTCCGTTGTTTACTTTCGTGAATTCCTCAACAAATTGCTTTAAGTATGGATCCGAGGCTATCATAAATGTCGTAATTGGAATATTTATCCTCCTACTCTGGGCCGCTAAATTGAGTGTCTTATTCAAGATCTTAGGATCCAGTCCATAACTATTCTTGTAGTATTTGATCCCCTCCTTCAGACAAGTAGGTTTGCCATCAGTGATCATAAAGATCTGTTTGTTTTTGTTCTTTCTCCTACGAAGCAAATCCATGGCCAATTCCAATCCAGCTACTGTATTTGTATGATACGGGCCCACACTCAGATAAGGAAGATCCTTAATCTCAATCTGCCAGGCATCATTTCCAAAAACGATAATATCCAATGTATCCTTTGGGTACTTTCTTGTGATCAACTCAGCCAATGCCATGGCCACTTTTTTTGCCGGTGTGATCCTGTCCTCACCATACAGGATCATTGAATGACTGATGTCAATCATTAAAACCGTAGAGGTCTGGGTTTTAAATTCCTTCTCCTGGATTTCCAGGTCATCCTCAGTCAACATAAAATCACCGATACCCTGATTTATCTGCGCATTTCGCATACTATCAGTCATCGCTATCTGATCCGGTGAATCTCCAAACTGAAAATTTCTAATGTCTGTCCCAAATTCATCTCCCTGCCCTGAAAAGAAAGATCTATGACTGCCTTTCCCTGATTTCTTTAGTTTACCAAATATTTCTTCCAGAGAACTCTTTCGGATCTGTTGTTCACTCTTGGCGGTAATCTTTATCTCTCCCTTCTCATTATCTTCTGTAACGTACCCCTTTGATTTAAGATCTTCAATGAAATCACCAATACCATAATCCTGGCTTGAAATATTATATTGTTTATCAAGATTAGTTAGCCAGCTCAGGGCCTCGTCTACATCTCCGGACGTAATAATCATCAACTGCAAAAAAATATTGAGCAGATTGTCAAAATCAGACTGCTGTGCTTTCTTTTCCGGAATAAACTCTGTAAACCTGTGCCCTATCATATCATCTATTAACTAAAGATAAGGAAGAATGATTTCAAAATCTTTTGAGATCCCTTAAAAACCCAAAATCTCCTAAGATGATTTGACTATCTGTTAGATTAATGTTAAATTTTAGTATCAATCAACGAGCTATGCTATGCCTGGACGCAAACCCATATTTGCTTCATTGATCTCAGATCTTATCCTATTTTTGAGAGATTTTTTATACAGAGCCCTTCTAGAGCCGGCTTCTCACGAAAGCCGGAAATCAAAAGAAAATAAAACTGGCAAAAAATAACCTAGTGCTTTTTCGGCATTGTGCCGAAAATCACATCCCAAAATGGGGAAGAGACGCCAAATGCATTTTCCGGATCTTTGTAGTGATGAATCCCATGATGCACCCAAAAGACTTTAAAAAAGTTTTTTGGAGGTTGAAAGGCATGCACCATGTAATGCACCCAAAGATATGCTGCATAACCTACAACAAAGCCTGGAAGGAATGCATAGGCCAGGTTACCCATGATCAGTTTAAACAAGAAGAAAAATCCTGCACTGAGCAAAAGGCTCAGGTATGGAGGCATTGCTAATCTGTCCTTGTCTTTCGGATAATCATGATGCACACCGTGAACAACATATGCGAATTTCTCCTGTTTCTCATTCTTAGGATGTAAATGGAAAACAAAACGATGCATCAAATACTCGATAAACGTAAATGTGAGTAACCCACCAATAAATAACAATGGTGTATTGATCGAATTGATATAGCCTTGATTCAATCCATAGATAATCAAAGTAGCAGCGACACCACCAAATAGGATCAAGGGGATAGAAATATGCGTTCTGGTCATCTTTTCCAAAATTGGATTTTTGAACAGTTGTTTACTCCCTTTTGTATGAGGTTTATTCTTCAGCTCCATGGTTCTAAAAATTTCAGCAAATTTACAGGGTAATTATTAAAATGCACACAATTACCGCATTGACATTTATCAGGCAAGAGTAACCTTCTTTGATGACTCAACAAGAATTTTATCGTAGAAGTTTTCATAAAGCGGCAGAATTTTCCCCACATCAAATTGTTTTGCCCGATGAAGTGCACCATCTTTAAACTTCTGTAAGTTTTTATTATCCAATATATGAATGGCTTTAGCAGCCATCGTCTTGGTATCTCCTACATCACATATGTAACCTGAAACACCATCTTCATTGAGTTCCGGTAAACCTCCTGCATTGGTTGAGATAACCGGGACTTCACAAGCCATGGCTTCCAATGCAGCCAATCCAAAGCTTTCTTTTTCCGAAGTGATGAGGAAAAGATCACACACCGATAACACTTCTTCTACTGCCTCCAGTTTACCCAAGAACCTAACATCTTCTTCAGCGCAATTTTGTCTGCAAAGCTCCTCAATATGGTAGCGCTCTGGACCATCCCCTACAAACAATAGTTTAGCAGGAACTAAACTACGAACTCTTGTGAAGACATCAATAACGTCCTCTACACGTTTTACTTTTCTAAAATTCGATGTATGAACAATTAACTTTTCTCCATTGGGACATATGGCCTTTTTAAAGTGATCTTTCTTTTGTTTCTTAAAGCGATCCAGATCGATAAAGTTGGGTATGACTTCAATTTCTCTTTTAATCTCAAAATGTTCCAGCGTATCCTTTTTCAAATCTGCCGAAACAGCGGTTACACCATCAGACTGATTGATTGAAAAGGTGACGACTGGTTCATAAGTCGCATCCTTCCCTACCAATGTGATATCTGTACCATGGAGAGTTGTTATAAAAGGGATGTAGATCCCTTTTGTTTTGAGTATCTGCTGAGCCATATAAGCAGCTGATGCATGAGGAATCGCATAATGGACATGTAAAAGATCCAATTTTTCATGCTCTACAACATCTACCATCTTGCTTGCCAGTGCCAATTCATATGGAGGATAATCAAACAACGGATAAGATTTGACAGAGACTTCATGATAAAAAAGCCTCTCATTAAAAAAATCTAACCTACTCGGTTGGGAATAGGTGATAAAATGAATATCATGACCATTTTTAGCCAATACTTTACCCAACTCAGTAGCAACAACTCCACTTCCTCCATAGGTTGGATAACAAACAATACCAATCTTCATACAATAGACTTCATCGATTTGAATTCAATTATAACCCCTAATGTTTTACAAATGTTCCTATTCAGAGAATTTTGCCTGAATTGCTTTGTAAACGACATCTTGAATTCTTGTACGGATATCAAGTTCATTTAGTTTGCGGTTATTAACATTGGGATGCACCCTGTTTGATAAAAAGACAAAAGCCAACTCATATTTTGGATCAACCCAAACCATGGTTCCTGTGAAACCCGTATGTCCATAACTTTCGTCTGAAGCACTGCCGGAAACATTTTCTATCTCCCTATCCAGCTTATCCCAACCGAGCCCTCTACGGTTATCCTGAAAGTATCTACTATTGAAAACATTGATCGTTTGGGAATCGAAATATCTTTGTTGTCGATAATTACCTCCCTGCAAAAGCATCTGGCTGATAACCAATAGGTCACTTGTATTAGAAAAGAGACCTGCATGACCTGCTACCCCATCCAAAATTGCTGCATTACGATCATGTACATCCCCCCATACCTGTTCACTACGATAATAATTATCATATTCGGTTGGTGCAATCTCGTAGAGGTCAAATCCAGCCCTTTTAGGGTTAAACGTTGTTTTCTGTAATCCAAGAGGATCATAGAACTGCTCCTGCAGATAACTACTTAAAGATTGCTCTGTAATCGATTCTACCACCTCCTGGAGGACCATAAAACCAATATCACTGTACGAGTAATATGGGATGCTGTCGTATTCAAGCAAGGGGGAGTTTAGGATCCAACTACTCAAAGTGTCCTTCAAGGCAATGGATGGTTTCAACCCAAATGAGCGGTTATCTAAAAGCTCATCATATGCTGATTCATAATAAAAGGGTTCAAGGTAGTCCTTTGTTAAAGCCCTTTTCCAAAAGGGAACATAGGGTAGAAGCCCAGCCTGATGAGACAAAAGTGACCGAATGGTAACCTCTTTCTTATTTGACTCTTCATATCTGGGAAGGTAGTGACCAAGTTTCCCGTCAAGATCAATTTTCTTTTGATCATACAATTTCATAATAGCCAGAAGTGTCCCCGCTACTTTCGTGACTGAAGCAAGATCATATAGTGTGGATTGATAAACAGGTATTATATTATCGTACGTTAAATATCCAAAGCTTCGATCCAAAATAACTGCTCCGCGGTAAGCTATTGCCAATTGACACCCCGGAAAAGCCTTTTGAGCAATCCCATCTTCAATAATGGTAGAAATTGAATCAATGTCTTCTTCACTCAACCCTGCCAAATCATATGGAGCATACCCCAAAACCTGAGAGGATCTGATTTCAGCCTCCTCAAAGTGGTCAAGCAGTGAATACCGATCTGTTATTTTTCCAGAAACTCCCTTGGCTCCAAAAAGTTGCTGTGGCAAAATATAGTGATACTCGTCTGAAACATCAGGAACAATTAATGCGGCATCAAATAAACTTTGGTCAAACTTATCCACTGTTCCCACATAGATCATAGAACGCCCTTCCAGCCCGCCAGCAAAGAGGGGACTGTGATCTGCTAAAACAGGTGCATTGCTGCTCATTATTTCAGACCATGAAGTAATGACGTAGGTATAGTGTCTAAGCATATTCGCCATTTTCCCATATGGTTCATTGGTCAGAAAGCAAAGGGTGTCGGTCACAAGTGGAAAAACCTCTCTGGTCTCCAAACCTGCCACTGCAGATTCAAGGATATTGAGCCTTAATGATTCAGGAAATGATTGCGCATCACTTCCTGCAAATTCCTCCAATGAGACTTTGATTACTTTCTTTACTGCTGAATTAATGTCATTAACCCTGATTTTCTTTTGCCACTTACCAAATGTCTCGAAAGCTTCCCTCGATTGTTTATGGTTAACCACCAAGAAATTATCCACTGAAAAAACATCCCGCATATGTCTTTTCTTATCATCCCAATCAAAAGAAAGGGCTTCATATTTCAGGAAATAGTTTGGATCAAAAGATTCCAGCTTCTCAATGAAAACGGCCTCTCGGTAATTTGATGATGAGGGTAGCACAAATGCACTGATCCCATTGGCTTTTCCAAGGTTTTTCAGAAATACGAAGTATTTGTCTAACAGATCATGATTTTCCAATGCTGCGAGAAATCGTAATGATGGCATGTCCAAGCCCAGACCTAAACTCATTGAATGATCCAATTGAAAGTAGACATTGTAATCTCTGGTTACATCATGGGAAATGGGGAAACCACTGTTAACGTAGATATTTCTGGAACGAGACAGATCTTCTAATTGATTAATATCAGTGACTTCTACCCAAAGGAGCCTACGAAGTTTTTGTTCTTTATTTAAGGTCTGAAAAACACTGTCAACTTTGTGTTGAGGAACTGTATGTCCCCGAGCTCCGTTAAACCAAAAAAGAAATAAAATCAAGGATAGACACCATACAACCTGATGCATTGAATGATTTGGCTTAAATTTGAAATCCTTGAAATTGAACATATATCAACTAATATATCATAAATTTCTTCGAACATCTTCAGAAGAATAACAATGATTATTCTGAAGAGGTATCATCGAAAACAAGAAACGACATGAGATTTCCATCACTTTTTCGTCTCC
>MDTD01004125.1_pt1 | contig 10833 bp, 8 predicted proteins | sample 811221 | NCBI WGS metagenome assembly MDTD01 (sample SAMN05326646, study PRJNA326480) | marine metagenome | isolation source: seawater | place: Pacific Ocean: South West | collected 2011
ACAATCTTTAAAGTGTACATGATAACCTCTCTCAGTATCTAAAGGAATTTTTTCATCTAATTTATCTGTTAGTTTTTTTGAAAATGCTCCACATGCAATTACAACTTTGTCAAAAGAAAATTTTTGGCTATCAGTTATTAAAGTAGGATTTTCTTCATCAAAATTAATATCTTTAATATTTAATTTATTAAATTTTCCACCTTTTTTTAAAAAATTTTCAAAAAGTCTTAAAAGAATTTTTTTTGGATTTCTTGCATGTCTTGCATATGGATAATAAACACCTGCGTGGTAAAAAGGTTTTATATTCGGTTCCAAATCATGGATTTCATGCTTATTTACTAATTGTTGTTTTACTCCTAATTCTTCTCTTACTTTAATTTCTAATTCACGACTTTTTAAATCTTTATCATTCCAAATGTAAAGAATCCCTTTATTCTCAACCAATCCTTCTATATTAATTTCTTGAAACAACTCATCATAAGCAGGTAGCGCTAAGTCTAAAATTTGATGCATATTTTTTGCGGTGTGCATCATTTTTTTTTGAGAAGTATTTAGAATAAATTTAATAAACCAAGGTATCATTTTTGGAACATAGTTCCATTTTAAAGCTAGAGGGCCTGTTGAACTCAAAAGCATCGCAGGTACATCTGCTAAAACATCAGTTCTATTTAAAGATAAAGACGCATATGGAGAAAAATGACCAGCATTGCCATATGAAGCTGCTGGACTACCTGGTTCATCTCTGTCAAATATCGTTACCTTAAATCCTTTTTTTTGAAGAAATAAAGCATTTGAAATTCCTTGAATTCCTGCACCTACTATTCCAATTTCAAGATTTTGACTCATACTTTTATATACAACTAATATTTAAAATTATTTAGGTGACAAATTATACTAAGCAATAGCTTGTTGGCTATGGACTTTTGCACTCATTACAATTCCAAAACCTATCATAGTAGCTAACATTGAGGAACCACCATAAGACATTATTGGCAATGGAGAGCCAACAATAGGTAGTAAACCAAGGACCATGCTCATATTTATTGTAATAAAAACAAAAATTGCTGCTGCAAAACTGTAACAAAATATCTTTGCGAAGAAACTTCTGGATGTAGCACCAATTTTGACAATACGATAAACTGCGATTGCATAAATAATAAGAAGGATAGCTGAGCCAGCAAACCCAAATTCCTCAGAAAATAGTGTAAAAATAAAGTCAGTATGTTTTTCAGGTAAAAATTCCAGATAACTTTGAGTCCCTTTTAAAAAACCTTTTCCAAATAATCCACCAGACCCCACAGCAATTTTTGATTGAATTATTTGATAACCCGCGCCTAGTGGATCTCTATCTGGATTTAGAAACGTTAATACCCTCAATTTTTGATATGGTTTTAAAAATGAAATAATAAATGGAAGTGAAATTAAAAAGCCTAAAATTGTATAGATAAAATATCTATGATTTATACCTGCAAACCATAAAACAATTATTCCACTTATAGCGATTAGTAGAGATGTACCTAAATCAGGTTGAACAATCACTAGACCCATTGGTAACAAAATTATAATTAAAGAGGTAAGAATAGTATATATAGAATTGACATTTTCTAACTTCATTCTATGAAAATATTTTGCAAGACAGAGAATTATACAAATTTTCATTAATTCAGATGGTTGAAGATTAATAAAATATAAATCTATCCACCTTTGTGACCCAGAGGAAGTTATACCAAATAGATAAGTCCAAACTAAAAGACCAATTACCACCAAATAAAATAAATAACCAATAGAAAACCAATATTTAATATTAATAAAAGAAATAATTAACATCATAAATGTAAATACTATTAACTTAGTAAAATGACTTTTAGTATGGAATAAAATTTTACCTCCGTCTGTTGAATACATAGTTGCAAGACTAATAAAACCTAACAATAAAACACACGCTAAAAGTATATAATCGAAATTTCTAAACTTTTGAAAAAAACTAAAACTATTATTTGTAAATCTTGTATGCTGATACATTTAAATCTCCAAAAAATTTTTATTACTCATTGATTGTCTGACTTTGTGTCGATCTATTATTAATTTAAACAGCTTTTTAGCCATTGGTGCTGCAGTCGTGCTTCCATTTCCTCCATGCTCTACAATGATACTTAAAGCATACCTGGGATTTCTATAAGGACCATACGCTACATAAAGTGCGTGATCCCTTTGGTCGTATGGTATCTCAAATGTTTTAAGATCTAATTCTCTTTCCTGTTCAGTAATCTTTTTAACTTGTGCTGTTCCAGTCTTACCAGCAAATTGATATTTTGGGTCATCAATCCTAGATCGATAAGATGTCCCTCTCACTTCATTTGTTGAAGCATACATTGCATCTTGAACTATCTTAATATTTTTCGAATTTTCAAATAAAGGCATAAATTTATCAATTTTTTGCTCTTTACTTTCTTCATCAACAACAATTTTTGGATAAATCTTATAACCTCCATTACCAATTTGAGCAGTCATCAAACATAATTGTATTGGCGTAGTTTGGATATAACCTTGACCAATACCTGTAATAATTGTCTCTCCCAACAACCATCCTTGACCCAACGCGTTTTTTTTCCATTGCGTGCTTGGTACCAAACCTTTTTTTTCAATACTAAATAAATCACCAAAAACCTCTTTACCTAATCCAAATTTTTTTGCTGTTTCACTTAGTTTATCTACACCTAATTTACGAGCGACCTCATAAAAATATGTATCACAAGATTGTTTCATAGCATTTCTCAAATTCATATATCCATGTCCCTGTTTTTTCCAACAATGATAAGATTGACCGTATAATTCTAGTGGATGCTTATGCCCTCTACAATTGACAGTAAAATTTGTATTTATAATTCCATTCTCTAACGCTGATAGAGCAACAATAGGTTTTATTGTTGAACCTGGAGAGTAATTACCTTGTAAAGTTTTATTTACCAAAGGTTTCAAAGGATTATTACGAATTAATTGCCAATCATCTTGACTTATACCAAATACAAATAAATTTGGATCGAATGATGGAGATGAATGCATTGCAATTACTTCGCCAGTATAAATATCCATCACACAAATTGATCCTGCTTTATCTTTTAGGAGTTCATTAGTTAATTTTTGTATTTCAGTATCAATCGTGAGTCTTAAAGTTTTACCTTTTTCTCCCTTTTGAAACTCAAGCTGACTTATTCTTCTCCCATAAGCATTTACCTCATATCTTTCAATATCGTTACTACCAATTAATTTTTCCTCAAAAGATTTTTCTAAACCAACTTTTCCAACTTTCAAACCTGGAACAAAATTTTTCTTAATAGCATCTGTATTCTCAATATCTTTTTCATTTGCTTGACTTACATAACCAACTAAATGTGTAAAGTTTTCTTTGTATGGATAACTTCTTGAGATTGATATCACTGGTTTCACACCATTTAGATCGTATAAGTGATTGTTTATTTTTGAAAACTTTTGCCAACTAAGATTGTCTGAAACAATTAATGTTTCCCAGGGCTTGATTTCATTTTTCTTTTTTAATACTTTTTTAAATTCTTTATCTGACAATTCAAGTAAGTCTTTAAGTCGATAGATTACATATCTAAAATCTTCAACTTGTTCTGGAATCACATGAAGTTGATACGCTTCAAAATTTCCCGCAATAACATTTCCAAAATAATCATGAAATTCTCCTCTGACAGGAGCTAACTTCCATTCTCTTATTCTATTTTTATCTGAGAGAGTTAAATATTTTTTATTTTCTTTAACTTGTAAAAAAAACAGTCTACTTACAATTCCCAATAATATAAAAAATTTTAATGATCCTGTAATAAACATTCTTCTATTTATTGAATTAAGTTTTTTTACATTGTCACTTGAAGAATTAATCATCGATACCTTTTAGATAATATTTAAAAATTGAAACAAAAACTATGTAAAATAAAAATGTAAAAAAAGTATTTATAATATAACTTATTAAAATAAGATTGTATGAAAAAAACAAACTTAATACTGTATAGCTTATCGAATTTATCAAACTAATTATAAATAAAAAATAAAACCAATCTTTAATAGGATTTGGTCTTATTGTAATATTACGAAAGTAAGATGTTGCTATACAAATTAATGTGTAAGATAAGCTACTAATTCCTAATGGTAATCCAACGACCGTATCGTTTATTAACCCAGATATAAATACCAAAGTATAATCAAAATGTTTGAAGTCTTTAAGTGTAAAGAAAAAAATAAGAATAAAAGGAAAATTGAAAGAAAAATATGCAAGATTTAAATAATTAAAATCAAATTCATTTAACACAGATATGTAAAGTATAATAATTGGAAACCATGAATATAAATTTATAAAAGATCTTGAAGTCTTTAAATTAGTCATTTACTTTACCTCTATTAAGAACGCAATTTTTGTATTCTTCTGAACCAACTAAAAAACCTTTATTATTGAAAAAAGATTTCCTACATTTATGTCCATAAGATAAATTTAATCTTAAAAACTCTAGTTCATTTTTATCAATATCAAATTGGTTAATTTGATCTTTTTGTGTAGAAATTTGATTATTTAATTTCAAAATCTCTTTATTTGCATTACTTATTTGTATTTTTAAGTTTTCATTTTCTTCTATAAATTTTTTATTTGTGCCCTCTATAATGTTTATTTCATCTTCTAAAATTTTTAATTTTGCGTCTATTGTTTTATTATTATTTTCATTTAAATCTTGATTAGTACTCTCATTCTTTTTAATTTCTTTATTAGTGATTATTTCTGCAAAAACATATTTGAGCTGAGAAAAATCGCTGTAAAAATTTACAATCATGTCTGAATTCAAATCATTTTGAACAATATTTAATCTACCGATAGGTGTTCCACTCTTAAAAATTGCTCCCGTCCCTGATGTATAAACTATACTGTCACTTGAAAATTCACTTAATAAACCATCTTTTATATACTTAACTTTTGCAAAATTTTTTCCTGTGCCAGTGATGATAGCTTGAACATTTTGCGGTGCAATTGTGACAGGAACATTAGAGTTTAAATCTGAAAGCAATAATACTCTTGAGGTTTTAAAATTTACTTCAATTACTCTCCCAACTAAATATGATTGATCATATATATTTGTTCCAATTTTAATATTATCTTTACTCCCTTTGTTTATTATAATACTTTTTAAGTACGGACTCTCGTGATCAACTATAATTTTTGCCAAAATTTTATTAGAACTTGAAACATAATCATTAATTAATTCTTTAAGTTCTTTATTTTCAAATTGTAATATTTTTGTAGATACATAATTTGATTTTAATTGATCTAACTCATTTTTATTCTTTTTGAATTGATTAAAGAAAGATGAATATTCTTTTATTCCAAAAAAAGTATTTTTTACAAAATTTTCAGGTATTGATACTACAAAAGATGATCTGTAAACAATTTCATTGATTCCAGACTTTAAGTATCTAATAACTCTAAAATCTAAACTAGATAAAAAAATTATTATTATTGAGATTAATACAAGGGTTAATAATGAGAATTTCTGTTGAGTACTTTTTTTTAGAAAAGCAGAGCGAATTGCTATAATAAAATCGTCTCTGCTTGAGGCCATTGTTTTTAATATTCAGTCATCATGGTAGAGAATGTTTGCTCTTGATCAAGAGCTTTACCTGTTCCTACTGCAACACAAGATAATGGATCATCAGCTATATGAACTGGTAAACCAGTTTCTTTTGAGAATCTTTTATCTATATTTTTTAATAAAGCGCCTCCACCTGTTAAAGTTAAACCCATATCAACTAAGTCGGCTGATAATTCAGGTGGTGTGCTTTCAAGAGCATCTTTAATTCCATTAACCATTTCTTTTAAAATACCATTCAAGGCTTCCGCTGTATCTTCCTCAGTAATATTTACTTCCTTTGGCGTTCCAGATCTTAAATCTCTTCCTTTAACTGCGTAAGTATTGTTATTACTTGGAATAGCAGTGCCAATTTCTTTTTTTATTTTTTCTGCGGTACTATCACCTATCATCAAATTATATTCTTTTCTCATATAATTTACCATTGCACCATCCATCGCATCGCCAGCGACTCTTAACGATTTAGAATAAACTAATCCTCCTAAAGACATGACAGCAATTTCACTTGTTCCACCTCCAATATCAACAACCATTGAACCTGTTGCTTCTGAAATAGGAAGATTCGCTCCAATGGCAGCTGCAATTGGTTCCTCAATTAACTGGACTCTTCTTGCTCCAGCAGCAAGAGCGCTATCTTGTATAGCTTTTCTTTCAACAGGTGTTGAACCAGTTGGAACACAAATAAGTATTCTTGGATTAGCAAAAGATCTTCCCTTATGAACTTTTTTAATGAAATGTTTAATCATCTCCTCAGTAACAATAAAATCAGCGATTACACCGTCTCTTAAGGGCCTAATAGCTTGTATATTGCCAGGAGTTCTTCCAAGCATTGTTTTTGCTTCATCACCAACTGCTAAAACTTGTTTTTTTCCACTTTGATCAACAATAGCTACAACAGATGGTTCATTTAAAACAACACCCTGACCCTTAACTACCACTAAAGTATTCGCGGTTCCTAAATCTATAGCCATATCTTGGCTCCAAACCTTTTTAATTTTATCAAATAAACCCATTATACTCCTCCTTTAATTTTTTGATGTTCAATATTTTTATATAAAGATTTCTTTTCTCTCTTAATAAGCATTTTATTTAATGCATTAAGATATGCATTAGCTGATGCCACCAAAGTGTCAGTATCTGCAGATTGCCCAACTGTAGTTCTATCATTTTCTTCAATTTTCACACTTACAGTCGCTTGAGCGTCAGTACCTTCGGTAACTGCGTGAACTTGATAGAGAGATAATTTTACATCGTGAGGATACAAATCCTTAATACACTTGAAAATTGCGTCTACAGGACCATCACCTGTTTGAGATGTTTTTTTTATATCTCCAAATACGTCTAGGGTCATATCAGCTCTTTGTGGTTCACCAGTTCCTGCAAAAACTTTTAGAGATTTTAAGTTTATTGCGTTAATCTTGTTATCTATTATTAAACTATCGTCTACTAAGGCTACAATATCTTCATCATAAATATGTTTTTTTTTGTCAGCTAAAATTTTAAATTTTCCAAAAGCTGCTTGAACAACGTCATCTGTTACATCAGCATAACCAAGATCACTTAATTTATCTTTGAAAGCATGTCTGCCAGAATGTTTGCCCATGACTAAAGAGGTTTTTTTTACCCCGACACTTTCTGGTGTCATTATTTCATAAGTCTCTCTATTTTTAAGCATACCGTCTTGATGAATACCTGACTCGTGAGCAAATGCATTTTTTCCAACAATTGCTTTGTTAAATTGAACTGGAAATCCAGTCGCATTAGAAACAATTTTTGATGCTTTGCTTATTAATTCAGTTTTGATTCCTGTTTTATAAGGTAATAAATCATCTCTAGTCTTAATTGCCATAACAATTTCCTCTAAAGCCGCATTACCTGCCCTTTCACCTATACCATTAATTGTACATTCAATTTGTCTAACTCCAGCAGAAAGTCCAGATAAAGCATTAGCAACTGCTAGTCCAAGATCATTATGACAATGAGCAGAAATTATTGCTTTATCAATGTTTGGTACATTATTTTTTATCAGTTTTATAGTCTTAGCGAACTCTTCTGGAATAGAGTAACCAACTGTATCAGGAATATTAATAGTGGTTGCACCACATTTGATTGCAAGCTCAATTGTTTTATACATAAAATCTAAATCTGTTCTTGTGCCATCTTCACATGACCACTCTACATCATCAGTAAATTTTCTTGCATAAGTCACACTTTCTTTAATTGCATTTAGAACTTGCTCATTAGTCATGTTAAGTTTGTGTTTCATATGGACTGGACTTGTTGAAATGAATGTGTGTATACGAAATCTTTTCGCAAATTTTAAAGATTCATGACAAGCATCAATATCTTTTTTAGTTGCTCTCGCTAATCCACATGGTATCGAATTTTTTACGCTTTTACTAATTGCGCTTACCGCCTCAAAATCACCTGGAGAGGAAATTGGAAAACCAGCTTCAATAATATCTATTCCCATCTCATCAAAAACTCTAGATATTTGTATTTTCTCCTCAACACTCATGGATGCACCCGGTGATTGTTCACCGTCTCTCATGGTTGTATCAAAAATAAACACTCTATCGTTTTCAGGCATATAATTTTTTTTATAAAATATACAACCTATCGTTTAGATTGCAAAATAAATTAATTATTTTGGCCCAAATGGAACTAATATTTACTTCTTATCACTATCAACTAATTTTTTTTTGCCAATCCAGGGCATCATTGCTCTCAAACTTGCTCCGACTTTTTCAACAGGATGTTCTGCTAATTTAGCTCTAGTTGCTAGGAAATTTTTCTGACCGTTCTTACATTCACTCATCCATTCTTTAGTAAACTTACCAGATTGAATATCTGCTAATACTTCTTTCATTCTTTTTTTTGTATCCTCTTTATTTATTATTCTTGGTCCAGATTGATACTCACCATATTCAGCAGTGTTAGAAATAGAATAATTCATATTTGCTATTCCACCTTCATATATCAAATCAACTATAAGTTTGACTTCATGCACTGTTTCAAAATAAGCCATTTCTGGTTCATAGCCTGCTTCTACTAATGTTTCATAACCGTTTTTAATTAGCTCTACAAGCCCGCCACAAAGAACTGTTTGTTCACCAAATAAATCTGTTTCTACTTCGTCTTTAAAAGTTGTTTCGATGATTCCTGATCTTCCACCCCCAACGGCAGATGCATAGGACATCGCCAAATCTCTAGCTTTACCAGAACCATTTTGATGTACAGCAAACAAACATGGGACCCCACCACCTTTCTCATATTCGCTTCTTACTAAATGACCCGGTCCTTTTGGAGCAACCATAAATACATCCAAATCTTTCCTTGCTTTTATGAGATCATAATGAATATTTAGACCATGAGCGAAAGCAATTGATGAACCTTCTTTTACTCTTTGTTCAATATGGTTCTTGTAAATCGTAGCTTGTAATTCGTCTGGTGTTAATATCATTACAACATCAGCCCATTCTGCTGCATCTGACAAATTCATTACTTTTAAACCTTTTGACTCTGCTTTTTGAATACTTGAGGAACCTTCTCTTAATGCTACAACAACATCTTTCACACCACTATCTTTCAAATTCAATGCATGAGCATGCCCTTGACTTCCATAGCCAAAAATTGCAATTTTTTTATCCTTAATAAGATTAACATCAGTATCTTTTTCGTAAAACATTTTCATTTTTTTTCTCCTAATTTATTTAAATACATCTGCACCTCTTGTCATTGCTATTGCCCCTGTTCTTGAAGTGCTGGTAAGACCAAGAGCTTTTAATTTTTTACTTATTTTATCAATTTCTCTTCTTAATGCAGTCACTTGAATGACTATAGATTGTTTCGTTTTATCCAATATAACTGGATTAAAGTTTTTACAAACATTGAGACATTGTTCTATCTTTCTCTTCTTTCCAACGACTTTAAGTAATGCCATTTCCTTAAAAATTACCTTTTTATCCTCTCTTTTAAAATCTGCAACTTTGTGGACAGGGACTAATTTTTTTAATTGAAGTTTAATTTGATCAATTACTTGCGGAGTTCCAGTGGTTACTATCGTTATTCTTGAAATATTCTTTGTTGCATCAACTTCAGCAACAGCTAAAGATTCTATATTGTAACCTCTTCCTGAAAATAAGCCAACTACTCTAGCTAAAACTCCAGATTCATTATCTACCCACACAACAATGATGTGAGTATCTGTCTTGCCTTTTTTTGTAGGTATACTATATGCTGATTTTGGACTAGCCATTAAACTAATGTTTTTCCCTTCCCTGTAATTTTATTTTCATCCTTATCATTTGGCCCTAAAATCATTTGGTTATGTGGTTTACCAGATGGTATCATTGGAAAACAATTTTCATTAGGATCTACCTGGCAATCAAAAATTACAGGACCATTATGGTTGATCATTTCTTTAATTTTATTATCTAAATCATTAGGATTATCTGCTTTTATTCCTTTGCAACCGTAAGCTTCAGCTAATTTGACAAAATCGGGTAGTGCTTCTGAATAACTCTCTGAGTAATTTTTTTCATGAAGAAGTTCCTGCCACTGTCTTACCATTCCCATATATTGATTATTTAATACAAAAATTTTTATTGGCAAATTATATTGAACAGCGGTTGACATTTCTTGAATTGTCATCAAAACAGATGCTTCTCCAGCTATGTCAATTACCAGCTTTTCAGGATTTGCTATCTGAACACCAACAGCTGCGGGAAGACCATAACCCATTGTTCCAAGACCACCTGAAGTCATCCATCTGTTTGGTTTATTAAATTTATAGTGTTGCGCTGCCCACATTTGATGTTGGCCAACTTCAGTTGTAATAAAAGTATCTTGATTCTTTGTTAATTCATACAATCTTTTAACTGCGTATTGCGGTTTAATAGTTTTTTCACTATTTATAAAACCTAAAGAATCTTTTTCTCTCCATTTCTGTATCTGCTCCCACCATTTTGAAATATTTTGTTTATTGGAAGTTTTGAATCCATTTTGTTTTTTATTTATTCTTTTTATTGTAGCTTTAAGTACCTCATTTACATCACCAACTATCGCTAAATCTACTTTAATAATTTTATTAATTGACGATGGGTCTATATCAATATGAACTTTTTTAGATTTAGGAGAAAATTCATCAATCTTTCCTGTAATACGATCATCAAACCTC
>MDTD01063874.1_pt1 | contig 10833 bp, 10 predicted proteins | sample 811221 | NCBI WGS metagenome assembly MDTD01 (sample SAMN05326646, study PRJNA326480) | marine metagenome | isolation source: seawater | place: Pacific Ocean: South West | collected 2011
AAAGTTAACAGACTCGATTACCAGGAACGATTGGGCTTCGTATCACGAGCACCTCGTTGGGCTATTGCTCATAAATTTCCTGCGGAAAAAGCTATAACAATAATAAACTCTATAGATATCCAAGTTGGGCGTACTGGGTCATTAACCCCAGTCGCACGTTTAAGGCCAGTCATGGTGGGTGGTGTGATGGTTTCAAATGCAACATTACATAATGAAGATGAAATTGAGCGTAAGGATGTTCGTGAGGGTGATACGGTAATTATCCAACGTGCAGGTGATGTTATTCCACAGGTTGTAAGTGTTGTTATTGAGAAGCGACCAGTCGAAAGCGAAGTCTATTTATTTCCGAGGGTTTGTCCGGATTGTAAAAGCAATGCAGTTAGAGAAAAAGGTGAAGCTCGACGACGCTGTATTGGTGGTCTAGTTTGTCCAGCACAATATGTTGAAAGGCTCAAGCATTTTGTTTCTCGAGATGCCCTCGATATTGAAGGACTGGGAGAAAAGCATATAGAGAATTTTATAAAATCAGGGTTAATAAAAACCTCAGCTGATATATTTAAACTTGAAGATCATGTTGAGGAAATATTTAAAAAAGAAGGGTGGGGGATTAAATCTGTAGATAAATTGTTAGCCTCAATTGACGACAAACGCGTCGTTTCATTGGAAAGATTTATCTATGCTCTTGGAATCCCCCAAGTCGGGCAGGCAACATCACAGCTTCTTGCGAAACAATATGGGTCTTTAAGTGTCTGGTGTGCTGCTATGCAGGCATCTAAAGATAATGATTCTGAGGAATATAGTGATTTGATTAACATTGATGGTATAGGACCATCTGTTGCTAGAGACCTAATAGAGTTTTTTGGCGAACCACATAACAAAATGGTGGTAGCTGAATTAGAAAAACAATTATCAATAGAGAATTTTATTGCACCAGTAATTTATGATTCTGCTTTAACTGGTAAATCTGTGGTTTTTACAGGAACAATGAGCGCTATGAGTCGAGTTGAGGCAAAAGCAAAAGCAGAGAGTCTTGGAGCCATAGTTGCTGGTTCTGTTTCATCAAAAACTGATTTTGTAATTATTGGAGATAAAGCAGGTTCTAAAGCCAAACGAGCTTTAGAGCTTGGGGTTACGTGCTTATCGGAACAAGATTGGTTAAATGTGATAAAACAATAGATATTTGCCACTCTTAATGTTTTATTTTAACACTGTTAATTACTCAGTGAATGGTCGTTTTTAAGTTTTTTATCGTCTCATCGATTAGTTTATCGCCCTTTTTATCTGATACTTCTTTAGCAAGTAATCGACGACTGGTTTCAATTGCTAAGTCAACAACGGCCGCGCGAATTTCATCTCGTGCAGTTATTTCAGCTTGGATGATTCGATCCTTTGCTTGTTGTTTTCTTCTCTCAATTGTTTTTTCAATGTCGGCGGTTGCTTTTTTAGTTAATATTTCAGCCTGAGCATGGGCTCGCTCTGAAATTTCCTGCGCTTCATTGATGGAATCCCGTTGTTTTCTCTCGTAAGAGGCCAATAAATCTTGAGCTTCCTCTCTTAACTTTGTTGCATCCTCGATATTTCGCCTGATGCTCTCGCTACGCTCGTCTAGAGCGATCGAGATCTTCTGGTAAACTGTTTTTCCAACAAGGGCAATTGTGATAACAAAGGCAACTGCAACAAAAAATTGAGGGTCTTCGTAAAAGGAGGTTTGAGTTGTTGCAATAGTTGTCTCAGATGCTTGTGCAATATTAATCATTTATTTTCCTCTATAACTTCAACAACTAATTTTTTAGCATCTTGCTCACTTAATCTTTTTCCGTAAACTTTCTCAGCAATATCCAGTGCTATTTCAGAGGCAACTTCATTAATGCCCTGCATAGCAACTTTTTTTTCTTCCATTATTCGAGACTCTGCACTTTTTATCTCTAACTCCATTTCTCTTGATAATTCATCTTGTTTCTTGGCGGCATTATCAGAAATATACTTATTTGCATCCAAAACGATTTTGTGTGCAGCAGCGTGGGCGTCTGCAAGAGTTCTTTCGTAAGCAGAGGCCGCAACTTCCGCAGAGCTTTGAAAGTTCTCTGCTCTTTTTAAGTTGTCATCAATTCTGTGTTGGCGTTCTTCCAAAACCTCGGATATTTTAGGTATAATAAACCGCGTCATAGAAAACATAAGGACGCAAAAAGTGATTACCAACCAAATTAATTGCGGTGGAAAGGTTGCAAAATCCAACTGTGGCAAACCCGCAGCAATAGCCGATGGGCTGTATAAGCTTGCCAGAGCGACTAATCCACATAATTGGAATGTGGAGTTTATTAAAACCCGCATGAAAAGCTCCTGAATTTTGTTCATTTAGAGGCCATATTTTTCACACCAATTTAATGGTGATTTAACCTTAAGTGAACAGGATCAGAAACGAGATTAACAACGCATAAAGTGCAACAGCTTCAACCAATGCAAATCCTAGCATTGCAAGGCCAAAAACTTGGCCACGTGAGGCTGGGTTGCGTGCAATTGAGTTGATTAGTGACGCGAAGATGTTGCCGATACCAGCACCAACACCACCAAGCCCAATAACGGCAAGGCCAGCACCAATCATTTTTGCAGCATCAAGTTCCATAATCAAAATTCCTTAGTTCTAAAGTTTAACAAAATTTAAGTTTTGTCATTGAGCAGTATTGTAAATGCTCAATGCAGGTGAATAGCATCGTTTAAATACAAACAAGTTAGTACAGTGAACACATACGCTTGCAGAAACGCCACTAGAAATTCAAAAGCTGTAAGAGCAACATCAACCGTAAGAGGTGCCCAACCTCCAAGAATCCCGAGGGGGATAACAAAGCCAGCAAACACTTTCATCATGGTATGGCCAGCCATCATATTGGCAAATAAACGAATAGAGAGACTGATGGGGCGTGAAAGGTAAGAGAGCACTTCTATTGGAACTAATACTGGTGCCATCACTATTGGCACTCCTTTTGGTAGAAAAAAACTGAAGAAGTGTAGGCCGTGACGTGCAATAGCAATAAACGTCACTCCAATAAAAACTACAATTGCCATGGCAAAAGTCACAGCTATGTGACTTGTGAAAGTGAAAGCATAAGGAATTAGTCCGATCAAATTTGCAAATAAAATAAACATGAATAATGAAAATATGAAGGGGAAGTATTTACGACCTTCGTTTCCAACATTGTCTTTGATCATGCTGGCAATAAATTCATAGCTAATTTCAGCTAGAGATTGCCACCGACCTGGAATGATTGAACGTTGGCGCATACTCAGTATGAGAAAAATTGATATCGTTGCAACAGTAAGTACCATAAACATTCCAGAGTTGGTGAGTGACATGTCAACTGTACCAAGTCTTATTGGAACTATTGTCTTAATTGTAAATTGTTCTAGAGGGTTCGCCAATTTCTTTATAATCCGTTTCTATTTTCTATTTTCTATTTTGATTTTCTTTTTTTCCTTGAAGATCGAAATTAGTTTTATCGGAGAACTCTGAATGTTCAGGTGATAAACCAAGTCCAATTGTTGCACGGTATACATTTAAAACTCCGGCTCCTGCACCAAGTAAAAAAAAGACTATCAAAAACAGCGGTTTTGTTTCAAAAAAGTAATCTAGAAAATACCCAATACCCACGCCAACAATCAAAGCGGCAACCATTTCAGTGCCAATGCGAAAAGCCACACTGTAGCTGGAGATGTCCTTATTTCTAGTGGCATCATCCGCTCCATTATTTGCATGGCTCTTTTCGCGTGCCTCAAGCAGGCGAAAGTTTAAGTCTTTCAGTTTCTCCGGGGGGGTGTTGTCGCTTAAAGTCATTAGCGCACTTTCAACGTTCCCATCATGTCGAAACAAAGCCATATCTTGGTGCGAAAATTAAAGATCTGGTGTAACCCTGTCAAGGTAGAATGGATAGGCAAATTAACATAAGAATGTTCTGTAAAATTGATAAAAATCGTAATTTATCATTATTAATCAGCAACCTAGGCGCTTTTTTGAAGTTTTTCTGCATATCTAAGATCTACTGAGACAAGTTGTGAAACACCGCGTTCAGACATAGTAACACCAAATAAACGGTCCATTTTTGCCATGGTAAGGCGGTGATGTGTCACAATCAGGAATCTGGTGGCTCCTGATTTTGCCATTTCATGTAAGATACTGCAAAATCTGTCAACGTTGGAGTCATCCAATGGGGCATCAACTTCGTCAAGCACGCAAATAGGTGCGGGATTGGTCAAAAAAACTCCAAATAATAGTGCCAAGGCAGTCAAAGCTTGCTCACCACCTGATAAAAGCGACAGACTTTGCAAGCGTTTACCGGGCGGACTAGCCATGATTTCGAGTCCGGCTTGAAGAGGATCTTCTGAGTCAACCAAGCTCAGATGAGCTTTGCCACCACCAAAGAGCTTTGTGAATAGGTTTTGAAAGTGCTTGTCAACTTCATGAAAAGAGTCCAGCAGTCTTTTACGGCCCTCTCTATTCAACTCAGAAATGCCTTTTCTTAGTTTTGCAATAGCTTCAATCAAATCGTTGCGTTCGGTTCCAAGTGCATCTATCTGATCATTTAATTCTTTAGTTTCTTGCTCTGCACGTAAGTTTACTGGCCCCATGGTATCTCTCTCACGTGTTAATCGCTCAACTTTACGTTCGCTGGCATCAAGTTCTGGAAGAGTTTTTCCTTCAACAAGATCAGAAATTACAAATAACTGCTCCGGTTTTGCATCAAGTTTATTAAGAACTTGCTGACTAATACTATCAGTGGCTTGTTGAGATATTTCAACAACACCCTCTGATCTGATCCAGTTTTCTCGCGCTTTAGAAAGGGCCATTTCCGCTTTACGCAATACTTTGTCAGCCTCAGACAAACGTATTTCAGCTTCGGAGAGTTTATCTGCAGCTTTGTTACGATTTTGCTTTGACTTTTCAAATCTCTCAATTAAATCGGCACGTCGTTTTTCTATCTCATTTGGCAATGACTCAAGGCGAACAATCTCAGTTTCTTCCATTGTTTTGCGCTCGCTCAACAGGCTAATTTGCAAAGTTGCTCCTTTGTGTCGTCTTTGCCAGTTTTGAAGTTCGTGTTCAATGTCATTGAGGCGCTTTTCGTGCTCTTTTGCATTATGGACAAGAGTGTCATAAGCACTTTGGCATTCTACCTGCGAAGTCCTATGTTCAGCTAAGTTGGTGCGTAAATTTGTTATTTGACTCCAAATTTCGTCAGTATTGGGAATTTTCTCAATACTCCGACGGGCCTCAATTATCCGAGTCTCAGTTTCCTCTATATCTATTTTTGTTGTTTCATTTGTGTCAATCAAAGAAGAGAGTTTTGAGGAATATTGAACAGACCTCTCTTTTATTTCGGCCAGATTTTCAAGGGCCTTGTTGTATGCTGTCTCAGCCGCAATAGAATTTGTTCTTTCTTCTCTGTCTTTTATTTGGGTCTCTTCAGCTTTTTGTCGAGCTTTTTTTACGCCTTCCTCGGCCAAAATCATATCAGCTCGAGCTTTTGATAATGAGTCTTGAACTATCTTCAAACGGTTTCGTTGTTGAAGGCGCATAGCAGCGGCAGTCTCTGCACCTGCTGATAGGGTATATCCATCCCAGCGCCATAAGTCACCAGCTCGAGTGACCAGACATTGGCCCTGTTTAAGTTCATCAATTAGACTTGCTCCGATTTCTTTGTTTTGAACTAAACCTATTTGACTGAGACAACGTGTTAGAGCAGGGGGAGCTGAGACAAAGTTGCTTAAAGGTTCGGATCCTAGCGGGACTGCGGTGGGCTGATCATAGGGTTTTAGGGTGCGCCAGTAAACTGGTGCTTGTTCATTGTTAGAGGCGGATAGATCTTCGCCTAGGGCAGTGGCCAAAGCGACCTCCACGCCAGAACTAACTGTTACCTCATCAATCATTACTGACCAGTCATCTTTGACGTTCACTTTTAAAATTTCAGATAGAGCTTTTTCTTCGGCAAGAAGTTTTGTAAGGGTTGATTGGAAGGCATGTTGTATGCTCATAGACTCAGTAATTTCTTCAGTTGCTTTATTGCGGGCTTGATCAGCAAAATTGGCCCTATCACGAGCCTCTTCAAGGTTTGATCTACAGGTACTGAGGCATCGCTCTGCCTCACTGAGCGAGTTTGTGTCTATGGTTTTTATTTCTAGATCATTTATTTGTTTGGCTGTTTCATCTGCACGCATGTTAAGACGCTGGCTTCGGATTATTAGGTCTTCAATAGTTTTATTGAAGCTACTTCGACGTGCTTCACTCTCTGCAAACTGGTCACTGAGATTTGTTAATTTTTCATCTAACCCTTGGGCTTTTTCATTTGCGATTATTAGGTTTTTCCGGGCGTCCTGCCTACGTTGTTCCTCATTTTCACGAGACTCTTCGATTTTTTTACGTTCAGAATTGAGGGCATTTATTGCATCTTCAGCATCTTGAGCAATAGCTTTTTCGCGATGTAAATCAGTTGTGATTTGGTCCAAACGTTTTTTTGTTTCCACTTTTGAGTCTGTAATACGATTTTTTTCCTCGTTAAGATTTTCTCGCTCAACGTTCAAGCTATACAATTTTGTAGATAATTCTCCCTCTATTTGGCGCAACTGTGGAAGTTCTGCAGCTATTTCAATTTGTGTTTTTGAAGCAACCGAGGCCTGCCGTGTCAATTCATCTACTTGAAGTTTTGAAATTTTTAGTTCTTCTTTTGATGTTTCAAGATCCTTTGAAGCAGATATCCAACGCAAATAGAAGAGTGTTGCTTCTGCTTTTCTAATATGATCGGAAAGATTGCGATAGCGATTAGCCTGACGGGTTTGTTTTTTTAACCCTTTTAGTTGCGTATTTAGAGTAATGAGTATGTCCTCAAGGCGTTCAAGATTTGTCTCTGCTCCACTTAAGCGCAACTCAGCATCGTGTCTGCGTGAATGTAGGCCGGTTATCCCAGCAGCCTCCTCAAGTAGAGTTCGCCTTTGGGCTGGTTTGGCATTAATTACTGCACCTACTCGTCCTTGGGAGACCATGGCTGTTGAACGTGCCCCACTTGATGAGTCGGCAAATAGAAGCTGGACATCTTTAGCCCTCATCTCTTTACCATTAACCCGGTAGGTGGATCCTTTCTCACGTTCAATACGTCTGCTAATATCGAGTTCGTCAAATTCATTAAACTGCGCTGGTGCTGTTCTTTCTTGGTTGTCTAGGTTAAGCACCACCTCGGCAATATTTCTGGCGGGTCTATTTTCAGTACCACCAAATATAACATCTTCCATTCCATTTCCGCGCATTTGTCTAGCTGATGTCTCTCCCATGACCCACCTTAGCGCTTCGACAAGGTTAGATTTGCCACAACCATTAGGTCCTACAACACCTGTTAGACCTGGCTTGATTTGCAGGTCAGTGGGGTCAACAAATGACTTAAAACCGGTTAGTCTGAGTTTGGAGAAACGGAGCAAAATATAATTTTCCTGATTTAACTTATTCTTTTTTTGCCAGTGCTTTTTCGAGTAGATCTTTAAAATCGGAATATGGAAGATTCCCCGCTACTTTTACCCCATCAATGAAAAAAGTTGGGGTTGAGTCTACTCCCAGTATTTCATTGGCCTCTTTTGCTTTGGTCTCGATTGCTCTTAACAACGCATGATCACTGAGACAATCTTCGAGGTCATCGACAGTCATACCGCTCAGCCTTGCGATTCCTGCAATCGCGTCGAATGGTTTGTCGCTTTGAGCCCAATTAGTTTGTGAGATGAATAAAGCATTTGTCATTCTCATATAATTTTTTTCACCTGAACAGCGTGCAATCATACTTGCTGCCATTGCAAGATTACCAAGCGGAAAGTCCCACAACACCAAACGAACTTTACCTGTATCAATATAGTTTTTTTTGATCTTTGGAAGTGTCTTGATGTGAAAATCGGCACAATGAGAACAGGTTAACGATGAGTATTCGACCACTGTTACAGGGGCATTAGGGTCGCCTATCGACTTTTCAGACATCGCTTCACTCAAAGTCGCTTTTTCAGCAAATGTAATATCATCATAAAAAAGTATAACGAATACCGCTATCACTAGTAGGAAATTGGGCAAATTACTCTCCTTACATACAATATATTGTTGAACTATAGAATCGCCACTGCCATTGAGTCGACTCATTTTATTCAGTAAGAGTAGGATTTTTATTTTCGGGGACTATCTCATTGTAAAATATATACATTTAAATTTCTTAAGAAAAGTCTTCTCTAGGGTAATGGTTTTTATTTGGTAGTTTTTCCCAGAATTGCCCTTCCGAGTCGTCCAAGTGCTCTATGCAAGTCATGGTCATCAACGTTTTTAAGTTTGTTCGAAAGTTCTTTTTCTTCAATCTTTAACAAAGAGCGGGGCGATGAATATGTTTTTTTTGTTCCGAGCTCTATAGGTCCCTGGGAAATACTTATACGGTCTACTGCAGCAAAGCCAAAATAGGTATTGATACGTTCAACTAGGACGGCCTCGAGATGTTGTAATTGTAATGCTAGACCACTGTTATCAATCCTCAAGTGAAGAGTGCCTTTGCTTTTACGTCCTTGTGCATAATGTATTTTTTGAGGCGCACTATGGCTTGCTATATGATCACCGGCAATAATTGACCAATCATTTATTAGAGTTGCGTCTGCAAAACCACGTTTGCCAAAAATAGGCTTGGTGATTTTACCAACTTGACTAGCTAACGTTTTTGGTGTGCCGTTTCTTTTCTGATTTATTTTAGACTCCATTTTGTTAGGATAAGCTCATGTCAAGCAAGGAACAACAAAGATTACAGATCAGCTTATTAAAGTGGTACAAAATTTACGGAAGATCATTGCCTTGGCGTGCTCAAAGTAGTCGTAGAGATCCGTACAAGGTATGGCTTTCAGAAATCATGTTGCAACAAACAAAAGTTGTTACAGTACAGCGTTATTTTGACAAATTTTTAAACCTATGGCCAGATTTTCATGCTTTAGCAGCTACTGATTTAGATAGTGTACTTCATGCTTGGCAAGGTCTCGGTTATTACACTAGAGCGCGGAATTTGCATAAGTGTGCTCAACTTGTTTCTCGAGAGTTCAATGGTTTTCTGCCCGATAATGAGAAAGATTTACTCAAGCTCCCCGGTATTGGTCCGTATACTGCTGCAGCAATAACAGCGATAGCTTTTGGTCGTGTAAGCGCTCCTGTTGATGGAAATATTGCGCGAGTTTTTTCTCGATTAATGAATTTGCATACTCCTTTGCCAGTACTTCAAAAAGAAGTTGCTCAATTATTAGTTTACTTTGTTCCTGAGAAAAATCCTGGTGATTTTGTGCAGGCATTGATGGATTTAGGTGCAACAATCTGCATGCCAAAAAAAACATTGTGTTATTTATGCCCATTAGCTCTTTTTTGCGAAGCTCGTAAATTGAGTCTGTCTGAATATTTGCCCATAAAGCCAACACCAAAAAAGAAGTCGACGCTCTATGGCTATGTTTTTTGGATAAAAAATACCAAAGGGGAAGTTTTTCTTCGTCGTCGTCCAGAAGAGGGTTTATTGGGAGGGATGATGGAGTTCCCCTCAACAAAGTGGAGAAAAAAAATATGGACTATTGATGAAGCTTTAAAAGAGGCGCCAACTGAGGCTAAGTGGTGCAAGTTATCAGGAAATGTGAAACATACTTTCACTCATTTTCACTTGGAATTAACTGTGCTTTCGGGGCAAACGGACTTAAAGCAAAATGAAGTCGAGATATGGAGTTCGCCAAGAGATTTTCCACGTTATGCTTTGCCGACACTGATGAAGAAAATTGTGAAACATGTTGGCATTAAAGTGTAGTTCGTAGTTTGAGCTATTAAGTAGTTTACTGGTCGTATGAAACCAAAGATAAGAAAGGAATATCATTTAATTTATGTCGGCCATTTAAAAAATTTAGCTCTATGATACATGCAGTCCCAACAACATTTGCCTCAACTTTCTCAAATAGTTTTATGGAAGCACCCATTGTTCCACCAGTCGCAAGAAGATCATCAACAATAACAACACGTTGTCCTTTTTTAGCTGCATCCTCTTGTATTTCAATGATGTCAGATCCGTATTCCAATTCGTATTCATGAGAAATTAAATTTCCAGGTAATTTACCTTTTTTTCGAACCATAGCAAAGCTACAAGCAAGTTTGATTGAAAGAGGGGCGCCTACCAAAAATCCTCTGGACTCAATACCAGCTATAATGTCGGGTTGGAAAATTGAGATTGACTCAGCAAGACTATCAATTGTTGCCTCCCATGCTTCTGGGTGAGCAATTAAAGTTGAAATGTCATAAAATAAAATACCTGGTTTGGGAAAGTCAGCAATTGCGCGAATGTGGTTTTTTATATCCATATAAAAAATTATCCTTGTTGTCGATGAACAAAAAAATTGTTTAAAACAGGTTTAATTATCGTTTTTTGTCTTGTTAGAGTGTCATCTAACGATATTATGCTCAGTAATTAAATAGTGTTTTTTACTGAAATAAAAATAAAGTGCTTTTGAACATTGTTTTGAAAGATTGCACCAAGTGCATTTCAGGTTAGGTTTAAATATTTATTTTGACGATAATTTTATAAAAAAAAATTATGACCAGAAGTTAATCTAGCTTGTTAAAATAAGTGGTCGTTTTTGGACATAGAATTTAACCGACAATTTTCTTGTATGTCTGCACTAATAATGTGATTAAAAAATTTAAATAAAAAGAATTTTTTTTAATGTCAGGTATTTTTCACCGTAAATTAAATTCAAATCTTCCTCTGGCAGTTAGAGGAGATGGTATTTATCTGATTGACTCATCAGGAAATAGTTATA
>MDTD01058211.1_pt1 | contig 10832 bp, 10 predicted proteins | sample 811221 | NCBI WGS metagenome assembly MDTD01 (sample SAMN05326646, study PRJNA326480) | marine metagenome | isolation source: seawater | place: Pacific Ocean: South West | collected 2011
ATTCCAACTAGCGCACCAAGAATCGAACGATTCATAGTTAACTCCTTTTTCTCGGTTATCTTCATATATTAATATATTAACTTAGGATACACGCGAGTACCCTAGCAAAAGTTCAGCCATTTATACCAAAATTCCAAACTTTAATTCAATATATTGTTTTTATAACATAACTCGCTCTAAAATTATATATTACTTTAATGAAAAAATATGTTGTGACAGGTGGTGCGGGCTTTATTGGAAGTAATTTGGTTAATTTTCTTGTTAACAAAGGACATGAGGTGCATATAATCGACGATTTGTCATCTGGTAAAATGGAAAACTGTAATAATAAAGCAATTTTTCATGAGTTAAATATTTCAAAAACAAAAAATATCGAAAGTATAAAAGAAATTCTTAAAGGTGCAGACACAGTTTTTCATTGTGCAGCAAGAGCGCGAGTTCAACCTTCAATAAAAGATCCAATTAATTATGAAAAAAATAATACATTAGGATTAATCCATATATTAAAAGCTTCAGTTGATTCTAATGTTAGACGACTTATTTATAGCGCTTCATCTTCCGTTTATGGCTCTACAGATAAATTGCCTTCTGAAGAAAAAGATCCTGTAAATCCTATTTCTCCTTATGCAGCACAAAAATATTATGGAGAAGTAGTTTGTAAAATGTTTTCAAAGGTCTATAATATTGAAACAATTTCATTAAGATATTTTAATGTTTACGGTGAAAATCAAAATTTAGGAGGAGCATACGCTACAGTAATAGGTATTTTTTTGGATCAGCACCAAAGTAATAAGCCTTTGACAATTAATGGGGATGGTAAACAAAAAAGAGATTTTACTTACGTTGGTGATGTAGTCCAAGCTAATATCTTAGCTGCAAATTCTGATAAAGTAGGCAAAGGAGAGGCTATCAATATAGGCAGGGGCGTAAATATATCAATAATTGATGTAGCAAAAATGATAGGAGATACTTTCAAGTTTAAAAAACCTTTGAAAGAACCATTTGCAAATTTAGCATCTATTGAAAAAGCAAAAAAATTATTAGATTGGGAACCTCAAACAGATTTAAATAATTGGATAAAAAAATATAAAAATGAGTAAAAAGATTTTAATAACAGGAGGAGCAGGATTTATAGCACATCATGTAATTGATAAAATTTTATCAACTACAGATTGGGAGATTATAACACTTGATAGATTAGATTTTAGTGGAAATCTAAATCGATTAAAAGAAGTAGTTTCATCATACCCAGAAATTGAACAAAAAAGAGTTAAAGTAGTTCATCACGATCTTAAAGCAGAACTCAATCCTGAAATTTGTGCTACAATTGGGAAAATAGATTATATTAGTCACTTGGCAGCCGGGTCTCATGTGGATAGATCAATCACCTATCCATTGGAATTTGTCATGGATAACGTTGTAGGAACAGCACATATTCTTGATTTTGCGAGAAAATTAGATAACCTTGAACGATTTGCATATTTTAGTACAGATGAGGTTTTTGGTCCTGCCCCTGATGGTATAAATTATAGCGAGAATGATAGATACAACTCAACTAATCCTTATTCTGCATCTAAAGCAGGTGGAGAAGAATTAGTTGTTGCCTATGAGAATACTTATGGTTTACCATCATTAATTACTCATACAATGAACGTTTTCGGAGAGAGACAAAATCCTGAAAAATTCATTCCGATGGTCATTAAGAAAGTTAGAGACAATGAGCTGGTTACAGTACATGCAAACCCAGAAAAAACTTTAGCAGGTTCAAGACATTATATTCATGCGGAGGATGTTGCAAATGCTTTATTGTTTTTGTTTAATTACGATCACTCTTCTTTTAAACCTGATTCCACAGGTGCTAAGTGTCAAAAATTCAATATTGTTGGAAAGGATGAAATTGATAATTTATCCTTAGCGCAATTCATTGCAAAAGCTCAAAACAAAAAACTTAATTATGAGATGGTAGATTTTCATTCTCAAAGGCCTGGACATGATTTAAGATATGCCTTAGATGGAACAAAAATGAAAAAAATGGGATGGGAGCCGGAATCTGCTTATGATAGGCTAGAGTCAGTTGTTAATTGGTCATTAATAAATGACAGATGGTTGTCTTTGTAGTTTATTTTTTTATAATCATAATACGTCAAATAAGTATTTTAAATTCATACATCTAGTTTAATCAGTTTATTCTTTAATAAATAGTTTACCAAATCAAAAAATATTAAAAGTATTATTAAAATATTTATGGGCATAATGTAAAAATCATATGAATAAACAAAGTATTCTACTAAAACAAATAAGAATGATAATGAAACCATTTTATAGACAAAATTGAAGGGAATCAGCCTATTAAAAAAAGGTAAATCAATTTTTGATTGATAAAATAAAAATAGTATGAGATTAACAATGCCTATAGAAAGTGAATATAAAATATTTATGTTCAGTATGAGTGAAATATAAGAAAGAATAAGTGTAATTAAAGATGATAATAAGTTGACATACAATATGAATGCAAACTTTTTATTAAAATTAATTATAGATTTATAATATTGAGATATGAAGTTCAGTAATGATGCTATAATAATAAAAAATATTCCAAAGAAAAGTGTAATATTAACATCAACACCGAGTTTAATTGTAATAAAGTAAATAACTATATTTAGATATAAAAAACTCATTAAAAAAAATAATTTATTAAAAATAGTAAATTTATGAGTCACATATTCATCAACTTCATTTGAGATTAAAGATTCATATAAATCATGAATTATAAATCTATTTGCTATGCTAATTAGTAATGCAAAAAACCCCATGTAAGTTTGTAGCACACTAAATTCAATCAAATAATTAGAATCATCGGAAATATTGATAAAGTACCTAAAGCTTACATATGCTAAATATGCTAAAAAATGTTGTAAAGTTAATATCCATGAAAATTTAAAATATTTGATTACATCAATAATCTTCAGCTTAAGGTTTAAATTAAAACATATGTGAAGTGAACATAGAGTATGGCAAAATATCATAGCTATATAAACTGAGTTTTTATTTATAGAAAAATATTCATCTATAAAAAAAAGTGATGTAAAAAATAATAATTTGGGGGTAATGCTTGTTAAAGCCATTATGCGATATTTTTTTAAGACAAAAAAATATTCAGATAAGCTTGCGTTTATATTTAAAGTTGCTGCAACTAAAAAAACAACAAATTGATTTATAGTGATAAAATTAAAAATTAATCCTGCATATAGTACAATTACTAAAAAAATATTTATTATAAGAACTAAAGATAATGCAAGGGATGTTTGTTTTTTAAATGTATCCACATCTCTTTTCTTTTGATCTAAAAAGAAAGTTGAAATACCAAAAGATAGTACAGTTGAAAATAGAAAAATAAATGGCATTTCTATTAAAAACTCAGAAAGTTCGATGCCTAATAGTCTAATACCTAAAAACCAAAATAAAATGAATGAGAATGATTTGGTAAATAGCTCATTTATCAACAAAAGAAAATTATTTGATTTTGAATTTAAAAATTTAACTAACATAATTTTTATCTACGGACATTTTAACGTACTCTGAAAAAAAGAAAAATGCAAAAATTGAGAAAAAATCCATTTGAAATATGATTACTGTAAAAGAAGACAAAAAAACTAAAAATAAGTTGATTTTTCTTTTCCTAAATATTTCAATAAATGCATTTGCAGGACTTAACAAAAATATAAATGTTAAAGGAAACATCGAAAATAATAAATTTGTAAATGTGGAATATGACATTTGATTACTATAATCAAGATTATAAAAAATATGATATAATGAAGAGTCAATAAGATTCTTTATTGAGTCAACTCTAGCTCCATCAGACGGCAAAATAATATCAAAAATATTATCTCCACCAAAAAAGCTGATAAATATTGGAAGAATAGTATCAGATTTATAAAAAACAAATATTGGTAATAAAAATAAGAATAAAATCCTTATTTTTTTAAAGAACGCAAACAGCAAAAATAATGAACATATAAAAACACTTCTTGTTAAAAAAATACCGCTATAAAAAGTGGTTAGCAAAATTAATATACATAAAAGAAGTGAATCAAATCGTGTCTTACCGACATAATCAATTTTAGTTATAAATACTGAAAATGCAATGATGGAAAATGATATAAATACCAAAGGCACATAATTTATGCTTGCAATAACAAAATATTTTCCCAAATAAATTAGATCATTATAACTATCTAATAGATTTTTTATATCATTATAAAGGAAAAAACTAAAAATTATGAGCAACAATGAGGAAATCATTACAGGTTTATAAAATAATTTTAAAAAATCCTCTTTTGAATTGATAATACTAAAAAGAAAGTGAGGAAGAGAAGCTGCCATAATCAATGAAGAAATAGATCCAGAAAATCCTAAAATTGACATAAACACTGATATACCAATTAAAATCAAATAAATAATTGAAATACTTGACATATTTGTATTTCTGAAAGAAAAAATAATTAATAAAAAGATTACGATGGAATAGTTTAAAATCGTTATAAGTTGATATTGTTGGTTAATTATAAATGGTAATACATGTAAAAAAAGGAAAAAAAAGAAGAAAAGCTGAACTAAAGATTTTCTTGCTATAATCATTTTGTGTTGCTTAAAATAAATTTTTCAAAATTAAAACTTTTCAAAAAATCTTTGTCTTCATTTTTTTCAATTCTATCAAAATATTTATTAAAATCAATGTTTAGTTTAGAATCAACAACTACGTATTTTGTATCAATTAATTCTCCAAAATAATTTTCCAATCTTGCCAAGTTATCATCCAGAAGAATGGTTTTTAAATCATAATCAATGGCGTCATAAAGGGAGGCAGAATTAAATGTAATATGAAGATTGCTTTTAGAAAGAGAAAATTCTAAAGGTTTTTTATTACAAATCGTAAAGTCAACATTGTTATGCCCTAAAAATAATTTTTTTAAAACTTTATTATAAAATGTAAATGTATCATTGTTATGAATTTGTGCAGGGTGAAGTTTAAGAAAAAAGTTGTAACTAGAATTTTTAATCAACTCTAATAATGCATTAGGAAAAATTATACCTCCATTCATATTATTTTCAGAAAAATTTGAGCATATATAAAATGGTTGAAAAGTAAATAGAATTATTTTTTCTTTTGTTTTAAAGATCTCAGAATCATCCATATTTGTATATATATTTTTGTAGAAAAATTTATTCAGATTACCAATTAAAACAGGTTTTGTGTTATCTTTAAGTTTTAAAACTGATTCATATGATTGCATGTTTCTACACAATATATAATCTGGCCACCCAAAATTTTGATATGATGATCTTTTCTTTAGAGAGTAGTAACTTTCTGGGTCTTCACTTTCAATTATCCCATGTTGAACATCTAGAATTTTTATTTTATATTTTTTAGCAGCAATACACATTTCAACCGAAGGTTGTACTGCAATAACTATCTTTACATTTAGCGCTTTGTATAGTCTGTAATAGAATTCGACTAAAGGATCATTCTTTTTATTTTTAAAAGTAATAGCACCTGTAGTAAGAAACCTTTTTATTAAAGCAATAATTACATATAAATTTAAATTAATTGTATTGCCAGCTACTTTATTACCACTGTATTTTGAGAATGGTAAAGCTAATGTTACATGTTTGTAACGGTTTAATTTTTTAATAAGACTATCTATTAATGGACTATAATATTTACCATTTAATAAAATGGGTCTACTATTATCATGACAAGCATATAAAATATCAATCTGAGGAATTTGATCAATTCTAATAAAAAACCTAAACGCATTATATAAACCAATAAAGCTAATATTTCTTCTAAATTCATATAAGTGTTTAATTCTATTTATCATTTTTTACTATCACTTTAACTATATTCAATTTTCTAATTTTAGAAACGCTTATATATTTTTTATCATATTTTATTCATTTAGAATTAATTCCATTTAATATTTTATCATAGATTGGCAACATCATTACTTGTTGATTAATCTTCATCAGCTTCTCTGGTGAATTAAGAAATGCCTCAAGCTGTTTAAATAGACCGGGCTTGAAATTTTTATCTAATTCATCTTCAAGATTAATCTCATTTAATTCGATAGAACCCTTTTTTTGGACAAATAATTTTTCCATTGGTTTCATAATATATCGATTCTTTTTAGTTAAAAATTCAATCCACCATCTTCCTGCAGAATCCCAATTTGCGTTATATGAGAATAGAGCACCTTTATCTGTGATACCTGCACCTGAAAAAACTGTTGCTTTTGGATGCCATGATTGACCTCCAGATACAAAGCTTTGCATATTTACAGGGTTTCCACCTATGCTGAATGCTAAATCTATAACGTGCGAAGAATTTTGTATAAACCACTCTTCAAGAATTTTTTTATCTTTTTTAAGGTCTTTAATGATGTGTCCCCATTCTGTGAATTCAAAATTAAAAGAAGTTATCCCTCCATCTGAGTTTATAAGTTCTATTATCTTTAGCGTCGAAGCAAAAAAACGTCTATTGTACGCAATATAGACATCCACTTTATTTTTAATTGCTAACGATTTTACGCTTTTTATTTCATTAATATTTAACCCACCTGGTTTTTCTAAAAGAATGTCCTTAAAACCAGAAAAGATCAAGATTTTACTTATCTTGCCTAACAAATGCTCATTTACTGCTACAATCACCTTAAACAAACTGAAATCAATAGATGGGTTATTTTTTAACCAATTTTCAATTCCTCCTAAATGAACTTTAATATCAATATCATCTTCAAAATTTTTAGCTCCTGATTTTGTATTGCCAACAACAATAAAATCATATTTAAGTGCTTTTAATACTTTTGCATACTCAATAGCCATAGGACCGGCGCCTATAATCATTATTTTTGTTTTATGTCTCATAATTATTAAGTAAAAGGATAATGCGCAAATTTAGTTTTTGAATTATTATTAATAAATCTTAGTAATGATTCTAAATGTATCAAGTGTATTTTCATACTTTCTTCATATGTAGTTAGAGAGCAATGATTTCTTTTTAATATATCTTTAACAAGTTTAGTTGTTAATTCACTTTGAAAAGGAATTTTAAATTCTATTTCTTCCCAATCCCAATTATTATCAGACTTTGCAATTAAAACTTTACCTTCGGACTCTTTTGAGATAAAATGTACTTTATCATTGAATGCTTGTATAACAACAGGAGAATCACCCTCTGGTTCACAATGAATCAAACCCTGTGTTCCATTTTTGAAATTTGCTTGAAAAGTTCCATTTAATTCATAAAAATCTTTCCTTTTACTTTTGATTAATTCATTTTTTAGCAAGGTTGTATCAGCGATATAATCTGTATTTTCGTTCATATATGATATATGATCAATATAATGAACTAAGTTTGTAATTAGTCCATACTGACTCCCTGAAACAATATACTTAAATTGGCTTCCACGAAAAAGGGTCTTTATATCTCTATAAAAAGACATCATACGCATCGGACAGTTTACATAAGCTTTTACATTATTTTTCTTCAATAAATTATTAATGATTTCATAATCATTTTTTTTATCAAACAATATTTTTTCAAAAATAATTGTTTTGACTTTAAAATCATTAAGCAAATCAATAGTAACTTTCGATCTTACGTTAGATGATGTAGCTATAATTGCAATATCAATCATTCTATCTTTGTCAATATTCTCAATTGAATTCTCAAATGATAAAATATTATTGTCTTTAATAGTGATTGACTCGTAACGATTTTTTGCAACATCTAATGATTTATTACTAGGATCAATAACATAGATATCTAACTCTTCATCTATATTCTTTAAAGCTTGAAGGTGTCTACTCCCTAATTGACCTGATCCTATGATAAATATTCTTTTCATAAAACTAATAGTTGAAATACTTAGTCATCAGCTCCTGTCAATGAAACGTTATGCCTTAGTTTCCACTGACCTTTCTTATCTTTTTTCCATAAATGAGGAGATCTAAACTTATCACATAGTTCATGAAAATATTCCGGCTTCATCTCTAAATAGTCCATTATTTCATCAAAATATCTATCGGGAAACTCGCCATCAAATCTTCTTACAAGAGCTTGACCTTCTTCTCTAGTTAAATGTCTATTTCTAATTTCTTGAGAAGCATCATAAGTAGCTCTCCCAATTCCAAATTTTATAAAAGTCGTGTAGTAATGTAAATCATCAATTTTATCATCTATTGAATTGTATTTACTAAAGGTTCCCTGGGTTCTATGGGGTCTAGCTTTAAAACCGGTATTTTCTACAGCATAATAGTATACTTCTTGCGGTGTCCATTTTAAATAATATCCCAAGTAATGAACTTCAATATTTGATTTTTCTAGCTCTTTAACTGAAGGCGGAAGAAATGACATTAAATCATTTAGTTTAACATTATAATTGTTTATCAAATCTTTTATTGAAACTCCACCTAGAAATATATCATCTAAATTTTCAAAACTAAAGTATGACTTATCTCTTAAAGATGTATTATTGTCTGCAATTGGATTACCATATTCTGCCTCATTTTCACCATAGAAAATTAAATTTATCCCTTGTTGTGCAGCTATTTTAGGAGCTAAGTTTTTTTGGCCTAAAATAAATGTTTGAAAAGGATGTAATAAGTTTTCGATAGATAACCTTGTTAGTAGTTTCATTATTTTACCATTTCTATAAAAAGAAATATTATCAAAACCAGCGTCTAACCAATTTTTCCAATTTTTCAGACCATAATCTGTATAAAGTATTGGGGGCCATGTAACAGTTAGAGGATTCATGTTGTATTTGTATTTAAGTATATGAGCCTGATAGGCACTATCTTTACCTCCACTTCCAGGAACCAAACAGTCATAAGAACCATCATTTTTTCTATGCTTGTCTAAAAGGGTAATAAGTTTTTCTTCACGCTCATTCCAATCAATATTTTCTTTAACTTCATGAATTAGACAGGCATCACAAATACCTTTTTCATTGAAATTCATAGTATTTTTTTTACTTTTTATTGTATGTTTAAACTCTACTGAAGAAGTAGGTCGTTGATTAGACATTACACATTTCTTACAAAATTTGACCTCACTTGGAAGACCATAGTATGTTTCAGCTTTGTTTTTATTATTCATTATTTTATACCTTAATTTGTTGTCATTTAAAACTATTAAATTAAATTATTCATTAAAGACCAATTCTTATAAATTGATAGACCTATTTCTGCACTTTTCTCTGGATGAAATTGTGTTGCAAAAATGTTATTCTTTTTAACTGAAGAGCAAAACTCAACTCCAGAATAATTTGTATTTGTTAATACACAACCAACATCATCAGGTTGAACATAATATGAATGAACAAAATACATGAATTCATACTCTCTTAAATTTTTCAAAGGTGTCTCATTCCAAGATTTATTTTTACAATATACCTGATTCCATGCAATATGAGGAACTTTAATTTTCTTTCCATCTTTATTAGCAGAGAATTTTTTTATTTTTCCAGATATTAAATCTAAGCCTTTAGTAGATCCAAACTCCTCACTTTCAGAGAAAAGTAATTGTAACCCTAAGCATATGCCAAGCAAAGGTGTTCCTAATTCAACTTTTTTTTTAATGGAATCAATTAAATCAAGATTATTTAGATTATTCATAGCCTCTTTAAAAGCACCAACCCCTGGAAGAACAAGGGCATTAGCATTGATAATATCTTCTTTGTTAGAGCTTATAATTGAATTCATACCAACAATATCACATGCTTGTTTAACGCTAAAAAGATTTCCTAATTGGTAATCAATAATAACTATTTTTTCTTTTTTCATTCCTATTATATTCTACATTCAATTTTATTTTCAATTAATATTTTTTTTAAATCAATTATACTACAAGGCTCAAAAGTATGAAAATTTCTTTTCTTTTTTAAAAACTCTACATTTCCTTCCTTAGATGACGCTTTTGATTCATTTTCTTTTATAAATTCATAATGAAACATTGATGATAACATAACTGCATCTGCAGCATTTTCTTTCATTAAATCAACTACATGTTGCTTGTTACCTGCCCCGCCATGCGCTATAACAGGGATATCAACCATTTTACTAATTTTTGAAACTAAATCAATATCGAAACCTTTTCCACTTCCTTCCTGATCTACTGAGGTTACTACAATTTCTCCTGCTCCTAATTCATTGACCTTTTGCGCCCATTTAAATACATCTACTCCAGTATATTCTCTACCATTATCTGTATAAGCGAGATATTTACCATTTTCTTCTCTAATTGCTTCAATTGATACTACAATAGTAGAAGATCCAAATTTGTGAGATGCCTGCCTAATTAATTCAGGATTTTTAATTACAGCAGTATTTAAACAAACTTTATCTGCACCTACCCTTAAAACTTCTTTAATGTCAGATATTGTTCTCAATCCGCCACCAACAGTTATGGGAATAAATTTATTCTTTGCTGTTTCAGAAATGATATCATGCAAACTATTTCGTTCATAAAGTGAAGCAACCACATCCATAAACATTAATTCATCTGCACCATTATCATAATAATATTTAGCAAAGTCAGATGGTTTACCTAGAACCCTCAGGCCTTCCAAGTGAATACCTTTTACTAAATTAGGGCCTTTGATATCTAATCTTGGTATTATGCGAACGGTTTTCATGTTTTACTTTCTATGATTGCATTAGCAATTAACCAATCATATTTTGTATCAATATCAAGTGAATAAATAGGATTATCAATAGTATATTTTATAATTCTATTAAATTTTTTAATACCTTTTTGTTTAAGTGCA
>MDTD01136703.1_pt1 | contig 10832 bp, 9 predicted proteins | sample 811221 | NCBI WGS metagenome assembly MDTD01 (sample SAMN05326646, study PRJNA326480) | marine metagenome | isolation source: seawater | place: Pacific Ocean: South West | collected 2011
CTATTGTTGATGCTGAGTTTTCTGGTAGTTTAAAATTAAATTTTCTATTTAAATCTCTAATAGTAACATTTCCATTAACATAAATATTACCATTATTATCATATAAAAGATTAGAAGAAGGATAGTCATGTTCATCTTCTATTTGGCCCACTATTTCTTCTAATATATCCTCAAGTGTAACTAATCCTAAAAGTACACCATATTCATCTACAACAAATGCCATCTGTTTTTGTTTTTCTCTAAACTCATTTAGTTGGCCAAGTAAACTAGTAGTTTCAGGTACAAACCAAGGTTCTTGTAAAACTTTTTTAACATCAAATTTCTTAAGTAGCAGTGATCTTAATAAATCTTTTACATACATAATACCTATAATATTTTCTGAATTATTTTCCCATACAGGAAATCTTGAGTAAGGTGTCTCGTTTGCAAGCTTAGAAAAAAAATCTTTATTTTCGTTAATGTTAACACTAAAAATATCTTTTCTATGAATCATAACTTCATGAATTTCTCGATCTTTTAAATCTAAAATACTTTCTAACATAAATCTGTTATCTTTTATCATTTCTCCTTCTTTTGCTGCTAGCAAAATAGCTCCTCTTATCCTATCTTCATTATTATTATTACTTTTAATTTTTTTGAAGCTTAATAAAAAATGAATTAACTTTTGAATCAAAAAGTTTATAGGTGATAATAGCCAAACAAAAAATATCAACATAGGCGTATAAAATATTAATAAGGTATCAGGTTTTCTTATTGCGTAAATTTTCGGCAAAACTTCAGCAAAAATAAATATCAAAGATGTCATCACTAAAGTAGAATACAAAATTCCTATTGGGCCAAAAGACTTAATGAGAATATTTGTTGCTAATGCTGAAGATAAAATGTTAACTAAATTATTTCCTAATAATATTGCACTAATTATAATTTCTTTTTTTTTTAATAGCTTTTGGGTTCTTATAGCTTTTTTATCTTCCTCTGATACTCTTTTTTGAATTAAAGGTTCAGATATGCTAGTGATTGCTGTTTCTGAGGAAGAAAAAAAACCTGATAAAACTATTAAAAAAAAAATAATTAAGATTTGAATAATCAAATATAATTCGGGCATTAAATTATAAATTCCTCGATTGTTTTTTTAACTATAGTTTTATCAATATTTTTTTTTATGAATGTAGCACCTATCCCTTTGCATAAAATAAAACGAATATTTCCTTTATAAGATTTTTTATCTGTTTGCATTTTTTCTAAGATATTTTTACTTAACCATTCTTTTTTATTAGATAAATCTTTTAAGTTAATTGGAAGTTTAGAGCTTTTTAGATGATTTTCCAATAAATTAAAATCATTTTTTTTAGCATAACCTAAATTATATGACAACTTCATAGCCATCAATAAACCTAAAGAGACTGCTTCGCCATGCCTTATTTTATAATTTAATTCATTTTCTAATGCATGGGCAAAAGTATGTCCTAGATTCAAAAGCATTCTAGTTTTTTTTTCTTTTTCATCTAACTTAACTATTTCTGCTTTTTTTTTAACACAAGTTGATATAATTTTTAAAATATTTTTAGGAACCAAACTCAGATTATCTTTAGTATTTTTATTTAACCAATTAAAAAAAACTCTATCATTAATTAAGCTATACTTAACTACTTCAGCATACCCAGCTAATAAGTCTTTCCTTGGTAAAGTACTGAGAGTGCTTGGATCAATAAATACAGCAGATGGTTGAAAGAAAGTTCCAATTAGGTTTTTCCCAAATTTAGAATTTATTGCTGTTTTTCCTCCTACAGAGCTATCGACTTGAGATAAAAGAGTGGTTGGTATTTGAATAAATTTTACTCCTCTTAATATTATAGAAGATAAAAAACCTGCTAAATCTCCTACGACACCACCTCCAAAAGCGTAAATAATATCATTCCTATTTATTCCTTTTTTTATAATTTTTTCCGCAAGTGACTCTAGAGATTTGAAAGATTTACTTTTTTCGCCATTTAAAACAGAGTAAGCATTTATTGTAATATTTTTAGCAGAAAATCTATCAGTTAATTTTTTTAAATAATACTTTTTAACATTTTGATCAGTAATAATAATAGCTTTACAGTCAGTATAATGTTTTTTATGGAACATTACTATATCATCAAAAATATTATGCTGTAAAAAAATATAATAGCTATTATATTTTAAATTAATTTTTATTTTAACCATCTTTTATACTTACGTATTCTTCAATTTGATTTAGTATTATATCAGACATATTGTCTTTGCTAGTATTTATTATGTTTACTTTTATATCTGCTTTTTGATAATAAAGCATTCTTTCTTTTAAAAGCTTTTCTAACTTTTCTTTTGTATTAAACGTTACCATTAATGGACGTTTAATTTTTGATTTTTTAAGTCTATTATAAATAATATCTATATTTCCATTTAACCAAATACTAATTCCAACATAATTTATTAATTCTCTAATATTATAATTTAAATAAGCGCCACCTCCCAAGGACATAATAAAATTATTATCTTTATTGTTTTTTATCTTTTCAATTATAATTTTCTCTTCAATTGCCCTAAACTTACTTTCTTCATTTGTTCTAAAATATTCATTTATTGAACAGCCTAAGGCCAACTCAATTTCTTTATCACTGTCAAAGAAGGGCAAATTAAGCTTAGAGCTTAACTTTTTACCAATAGTCGTTTTTCCAGTGGCCATAAAACCTACTAAAAAAAGTTTCTTTGCTGTTGATTTTTTATGTAAACTTATTTCGTTCAATAGATATTTGTTTTATGCTAAATTTTAAAGTACAATATAGTATATTACATAACAAAATAATTTCATTGAAAAATTTATGATAATTAAAAAAATTTTAGTTTTTAGTGTTTTAGCAATTTTTGGACTTATTTTTTTTGTTATATTTTTTTGGGAAATACCTGCGCCACAAGAAAAAATAGAAAAAAATATTGAAATACACCGGTTAAAAAATGATAACTAAAAAATATTTATTTATTATTTTTTTTAGTTTTTTTTGCAGTAATTTGTTTTCAGAGGAAGCACCAAAGAAAATAATATTATTAGAAGATAATCTTGAATTAGAAAACAATGATGTTGAACAAAGTGGGGAAAAGGCTGAAAGTGAAGGTGAGAGTAACTTAGAAGAAGTAATTAGTACTACAGAAAGTAAAGAAAATAAAAGTTTAATAGTAATAGATGATATACCTAAAGAGTTTAATGATTGGTATGGTATATTAGCTAGTGAAGAGGGAGGCCTAGGCTGGTTAATGTGGGGAAGCACAAACAGCTTTTTAGCTAAAAATTTATTAGAAAGAACAAATTTTTCAACTCAATCACCAACCCTATTTAAATTAACATCTAAAATATTATTGTCTCGGGCTCAAAAACCTAAAGAAAAAAAACTTGAAAGAATTAAGGGAGTATTGAATGGTGATAGTGAACTAAAATACCTAAAAGCAAAGATTAGAATTCTGAGTAATATAGGAGATACTGCAAATATAAATAAGCTTATAGATAATGTTCCATTAGAAATAAAAGATGATAACTTCTATAATTTAATATTTGATTTAAGAATATACGATAAAGATATTCCTTATATTTGTAATGAGTTACAAAAGAAAAAATTTGATGTTAAACAAGATATAGAAAAGAGAAAGACACTAATTGCTTGCAGCATAGCAAAAAGGAAATATAGTCAAGCGCAATTAGCTTTAGATTTATTAGAAAATGACTCTGTTGAGAGTCTAGATTATATTAAAGGAGTCCGTAAGTTTTTAGGAGATCCGTCAGTTAAAAATTTGTTATTAGAAGAAAAAAATATTAAAAATATGAATTCTAGAATAATTAGCTTAAGTGATTATTCAATAGCTAAAAAAATCTTTTCTAAAGACCCCTTAACTCTAGATAAAATTATTTATGATATGAAGTTATATAGTATTGAAGAACAGATAGAATCTTTAGAAAAGCTGGTAAATTTTGGTTTTTACAGTCCTACTATATTAAAAAAATCATATGTTGACTATCATAAAACCATAAAAGATACAGTAGAACTAAATAACTTAAATAATACGAAAAGCGAAAACTCTTTGGATGTTAGAGTTAGTTTATTCTACCTTATAAATAATACAATATCAGATGTAGATAGAGCTAAACTTTTAAACTTACTATGGTTAAAGGCAAAGGAAATTAATATAGAAAAAGCTTTATATGGAATATCTTTGGATTCTATCAATTCAATAACACCACAGAGAGAGTTAAGCTGGTTTACATATCCAGTAACTAGAGCATTAATAAGCAATAAGAAATTAGAGGAAGCAAAAAATTGGTTATTTTTTATTAATAATGATTTTAAAGATAGAGCAGTATTGGATTTAAATTTTTGTAAAATGTTATTATTATTATATGTTGTGGATCCAGATTTAAAGAAATCTAATTTGGAACTACCTGATATAAGTTTCTTATTAGATGTACTTAATAATAGTTTAGAAGTAAAAAAAGAAAGCATTTATAATCTAATGATTACTTTGAAGGCCTTAAATTATAATATTTCACCTCTCCTATGGGAAAACTTTTATAACGAATTTGAAAGCTTTGATACTACTTTCAATATAAATAAAACTAATCTTTTTTTAATATTAGAACAATCTCTTAAGAAAAGAAACTTAGCAGAAACTGTATTTATTGTAATAGATTTATTCAATTCATCAAAAAAAGAAGAAATAAATTTTTATTATTTATACAAATCTATTTATTCATTAAATAATATAGGCTTGAGAGAATATGCTAGAGAATTAGGTATAGAAATAAACTTTGGTTTATAGGTGAGAAAAGTGGTTAATAATAATGGAGAAGACTTTATATTATTATTTTTAGAAAAATCTATTACAGAAAAAAATTTAACTAAACTTACTATAGATTGTTATAAAAATGACCTCAAAGGTTTTTATAATTTTTTAAAAAAAAATGACTATAGTATATTATCATGTACTTACTATAATATAGTTTCGTGGATAGAATTATTAAGAAAACAATTATTAGAACAATCAACTATATCAAGAAAAATTTCTACTGTAAGGCAGTTTTTTCATTTTTTATTTGTTGAACAACTAATAGAAATAAATCCTGCTACAAATATTACTGCACCTAAAAAGAAACATACTCTACCAAGATTTTTAGGTGAAGAAGATATTAAAAAAATTTTAAATTATTTATACGTTAATAAAGATACATTCAAAAACTTCCAAACTTTATTATTAACAGAATTGCTGTATGCTACTGGATTAAGAGTTTCAGAATTAGTTTCAATGAAACTTAGTAATTTAAATGATGACCTAAATAGTATTTGTATATTAGGAAAAGGAAATAAAGAAAGAGTAATTCCATTAGCAAAAATTACAAAAAAAATACTATCTCAATACTTGAGCAGTTCTCATTATTTAAAATCTAAAGAGAAGTCCGGTAAATCCTGGCTTTTTCCTTCAAGGAGAAGTCATATAACTAGACAGACTTACTATTATAAACTGAAATCAATTGCAATAAAATCAGGTTTGAATACTCATAAAGTTTCGCCTCATATGTTAAGGCATGCATTTGCATCTCATATGCTTAAAAATGGGGCAGATTTAAAAGTTATTCAATATTTACTAGGCCATGAAGATATATCTACAGTTCAAGTCTATACGCATGTTAATCTAAAAGACTCATTAAATGCAATAAAAAAACATCCTATTAGGAATGCTTTACGCAAAGGTTAATCTAATATATTTTTAAACTATGATAAATAATACAAATAATATAAAAATAAGGTTAAATAGATCAGAATTAGCCGTACCAGGTTCCAGAATAGATTTTTTTGAAAAAGCCGCTAAAAGTGATGCGGATATAATATTTTTAGACTTAGAAGATTCTGTTTCAATAAGCCAAAAGTCAAGTGCTAGAGCTAATGTTATTGAAGCTGTTAATGATATTGATTGGAGAAACAAAACATTATCAATTAGGGTCAATAGTTATGATACAGAATTTATAAATGATGATATTGAAGAAATTTTGAAAAATACTTCTTCTAGATTAGATTTATTAATGTTTCCAAAAGTAAACAGCGAAAAGGAAGTTTTAAAATTTGATGAATTAGTTACTGCTTATGAAAATAAATTTAAAAGAAAAAAAAAAATAGGTTTTGAAATTATTATAGAAACAACATTAGGTTTAATTAATATTAACAAAATAGCACTTTCTAGTAAAAGAAATGAATCTTTGCATTTCGGCTCAGCAGATTTTGCAGCTTCTTTAGGGGCAAAAATTACGAATATAGGGGGTATTAATAAAAATTATGGAATTTTAGACGACAATCAAAAGAAGAGAACTTTTTTTATAAATGATATGTGGCATTTTGCATTATTTAAAATAGTATTAACAGCACATGCATATGGTTTAAGAGCAATAGATTGTCCATTTGGTGACTTTTCAGATGAATTAGGTTTTGATCATGCAGCAAGAAGTTCTTATACTATGGGGTTTGATGGAAAAATGGTAATACACCCATCACAAATTAATCTATCTAATAAAATATTTTCTCCTACAGAAAAAGAAATTTTAGAGGCAAAGGAAATATTAACACAAATGAAATTAGCTGAAAAAAAAGGAAAAGGAGCTATTGCATTTAATGGAAAATTGTTAGATATTGTATCTATAAAACAAGCACAAAATATAGTAAAAATAGATAATATGATAAAAAATGATAGAGAAGGTTTATGAAATTTTTTTTAGACTTTGAAGCAGAAATTGCCGAATTAGAAGCTAGAATTAATGAACTTAGGCATGTAAGCAACGTAAAAGGCACTAAAATTCTTGATGAAATCTCTAACCTTGAATTTAAAACAAAAAAACTTTTAAAAGCTAAGTATTCTTCATTATCACCGTGGCAAAGGGTACAAGTTGCAAGGCACCCTGAAAGACCACATTTCATTGACTATATAAGTGGAATTTTTGAAGACTTTCAAGAATTGAGTGGAGATAGAAACTTTGGACAAGATGATGCAATAATAGGAGGATTAGCCTCTTTCTATGGTGAATCTGTAATGATTATAGGTCAGGAAAAAGGTAATGATACTAATAGTAGAATAAAGAGAAATTTTGGTATGGCTAGGCCTGAGGGTTATAGAAAATCAATCAGACTTATGAATTTAGCTAATAAGTTTAATTTACCAATTCTTACTTTTGTAGATACTGCAGGAGCTTATCCAGGAGTGGGGGCTGAGCAAAGAGGACAGTCAGAAGCTATAGCATCATCAATTAAAACTTGTTTGAGTGTAGACGTACCTCTGATAAGTATAATTATAGGAGAAGGTGGCTCTGGTGGAGCTGTAGCAATAGCTACTGGAGACAGAGTTTTAATGTTGGAAAATTCAGTATATTCAGTTATTTCCCCAGAGGGTTGTGCATCAATATTATGGCAAAAAGATGGGTTTGATGAAATTGCTGCTAATAACTTAAAATTAACGTCTAGCGATTTAGTTAAGTTAAATGTTATTGATGAAGTTATAGCTGAGCCTCTAGGTGGAGCGCATAGAGACATTGATAAAACTATTGAAAATGTTAAGCAAAGTCTTGTAAAGAACCTTAAAGAGCTTAACTCTAGTAAGAATACAAACTTATTATCTTTAAGACGTAAAAAATATCTGAAATATGGGTCAACACTTAGAGTTTAATAAGTTTGTCATTGTTAAGAAAATTTCAAGATCTTAATAACTTCATTTATAATGAAAACTATTACAAGCTTATTTTTGGCAAAACTCACATAGGTTATGTTCATAGCAAAATAGCAAAACACATAATACTAAACGTTAAAGACGTTTATTTATTAGAGAAGAACATTTATTTAGAAAATACATCAGAAATTAAAGTTAAAAAAATAATTTTAAAAATAACCGAAACATTAAGTGAAAAAAAAAATTTTTTTATACCTACTAATGAACTATTTTCATGTAGAAACACCATAGATGGCAAAGAATTTTTTAAATTAGATAGAAAGTTAGTAGAATATTTAGGCATCAGGGGGTATGGAGTTCATTTAATAGCGTATATAAAACAAAAGAATTCATATAAATTATGGGTGCCTAAAAGAAATAAAAATAAACTGGCGTCACCGTCAAAATTTGACAATAGTGTTGCAGGAGGAGTTAGAGCGGGAGAAGGTATTTTTAATGCTTTAGAAAGGGAAGCTTATGAAGAAGCTGGTCTTAAAAAAAAACAACTTAATAATGTAAAACTAGTTGGAACATTAAATTATAATTGGAAAAATAGTCCATATACACTAAGAAGGGATACATTATATCTTTTTGATTTAGAAGTAGATGATAATTTTAAGCCACAATGTTTAGATGGAGAGGTTGAAAAGTTTGAATTAATGGAATGGAAAAAAGTTTTAAAGCTTATGCAAAATACTGACTCAATAAAAAATAATTGTAATTTAGTTTTTTTTAATTTTATGGTTAGGCATAGTCTCATTAATAAAAAATTAGAAAAAAACTATGAAGAAATATTAAGGGTCTAATAACAATTAAACTTTTAAACACTTAATAAGCTCTAAAGTATTAATATCTTCTATAGTTGCAGGCACTTTATAGTCTTCTTTGTTAAGAATTTTAGATATAGTGGATCTTAAAATCTTACCAGATCTAGTCTTTGGTAAATTTTCAACAATAATTGATTTTTTATATGATGCAACTGGGCCAAGCTTTTCTCTTACTAAATCAATAGTTTCTTTGATAATAGTGTCTTCTGAATTCATCGAAGATGTACTCAATACTATTAAGCCTATAGGAACTTGTCCTTTAAGTTCATCATTAAAGCCTACAACAGCGCATTCTGCTACATCTTGATGTTGGGTTAAAATTTCTTCTATAGACCCTGTAGATAATCTATGACCTGCACAGTTTATAATGTCGTCTGTTCTTGACATCACAGAAATATATCCGTTTTTATCAATTATCCCTGCATCAGAGGTATCATAATAACCATCAAATTTTTTTAAGTATGCTTCATAAAATCTATTTTTGTTATTCCAGATTTCTGAACTGCAACCGGGAGGAAGAGGAAGTTTGATTACTAAGTTACCCATATTCTCTGGAGCTAATTTTTCCCCTTCATCATTTAAAACATTTACTTGAAAACCTGGTGCTGCTTTTCCAGTAGAGCCATACATTATATCAAAAAGTCCGAATTGAGGAAAATTTCCAGCTATAGACCAGCCTGTTTCTGTTTGCCACCAATGATCAATTACTGGTTTATTGGTCATTTCCATAGTCCATTTTATACTCTCTGGGTCAGCTCTTTCACCTGCTAAAAAAATGTACTTTAAGCTAGATAAGTCATATTTTTTTAATTCTTGTCCATCTGCGTCTTCTTTCTTTATAGCTCTTATTGCAGTAGGAGCAGTAAACATTGTTCTTATTTTATATTCAGATATTACTCTCCAAAATTGTCCAGCATCAGGAGTTCCTACTGGCTTTCCCTCATATAATACAGTACTGCAACCTAATAAAAGTGGCGCATAAACTATGTAAGAGTGACCAACTACCCACCCTACGTCTGATGCAGCCCAAAAAATATCATCCTCTGAAATATCATAAGTCATTTTCATACTATTCAATAAAGCAACAGCATGCCCTCCATTGGTTCTTACTATTCCTTTTGGTATGCCCGTAGTGCCAGATGTGTGTAAAATATATAATGGGTCGTTAGAGTCAACAGGCACACAATTGATTGAAGAGGAGTTGTTAACAAATTCATTCCATGAAATATCATTTTCTGAGCTTAATTTGCATAAGTACTGCTCTCTTTGATATATAATTTGCTTTATAGGCTTATGAGGTGTTAGAGAGAGGGCTTTATCTAGAATTTTTTTATAATCAATTATTCTTTTTGGTTCTAAACCACAACTTGCAGAAATAATTGCTTTTGGCAAAACATCAGAAATTCTGCTTGCTAGTTCTTCTGCAGCAAAACCTCCAAATACCACAGAATGTATGGCTCCTATTCTTGCACAAGCTAGCATAGATACAATTACTTCTGGGATCATTGGCATATAAAGTATTACTCTGTCTCCCTTTTTCACCCCTATATTATTTAACGAAGCAGCTAGAGAAGATACTTGCTTGAGGAGCTGACCGTAAGTAACTTTTTTTTTTGTATTAGTTATAGGACTATCATAAATAATAGCAACCTTTTCACTCTTTCCATTTTCTATATGTTTATCTACACAATTATAGCAAGTATTTAATTTTCCTTGATGAAACCATTCGTAATAATTATCAGCTTTGTGTAAGGTTTTTTTGTAAGGCTGTATCCAACTAATATCTTTAGCTTTTTGATCCCAAAAAGATAATGGGTTTTCAGCCCATTCTGAGTAAAATTTATTATAAGACATGCATAAAGAAAAAGGGCAAAAGTTAAAAACTAATGCCCTTACATATAATTCTATTCTCTATTGCCAAATAGCATAAGTAGATATTGAAATAATAATAATAAATCTAAATATAACTTCAAAGCTCCCATTACTGCTTTTTTTGTTGTATCTTCACTATTCTCATTTTCTACATAAATTTCTTTAATGACTTGTGTATCATATGCTGTCAATCCAGCAAATATGATTACACCAATAATAGACATTGCGAATTGTAAAGCTGAAGAGCCTAAAAATATGTTTACAATTGAAGCTATTATAAGCCCAATTAAACCCATCATTAGAAAACTACCCATTTTAGCTAGTGATCTTTTAGTAGTATATCCCCATATACTCATGGTTAAAAACATAGAAGCAGCTATA
>MDTD01094514.1_pt1 | contig 10831 bp, 8 predicted proteins | sample 811221 | NCBI WGS metagenome assembly MDTD01 (sample SAMN05326646, study PRJNA326480) | marine metagenome | isolation source: seawater | place: Pacific Ocean: South West | collected 2011
ACTGGTTGCAGATAAAACAAAACGCCCTGGCGAGTCACGATTCGCCAGGGCGTTTTTTGTTTCGAACCAATTGATTAAAACCGCATGTGTTTTAGTGCATCATTGCTCTTAAATGATCTCAAGATCATTGACGCTGCCCAATTCCGGGAACGGCGCAGTGGGCAGCTGCTGATACCAGAATGCCACCGATGCGATGTCATCCTGTAAAGGCAGGTAACGACCGCCGCTTCGCCAACCGATCGCCTGGATTGTCACTGCCAGGTCTTCGTGGAAACGGATCGGGTCGCAGATATGCCAACGGTACATGGAGAAGCGTGTCTGTGAGTTGTACACACCATCCGGCCGGACAATGTGTGGTACGCCAAGATAGGCCGTGGTGAACTCCTGGTACTGCTTGGTTTTCTTATTCTCAAAGTTGTAGGATCCGCCGAAGTAGTCTTCGGTCCCGGTGCCTGCGATGGTGGGGAAACAATCACCGCCGTGTTCAGCAACCGAATCTGCAATAGAACTTCCGGGGGGGATATCGCCATCCAGATAGAATTTGATTTCGCCTTCCCCCCACCAACCTTTGTTGTTCAGTCCCCATGCCATGTAGGTTCCGACATAGTGTCCTTTGCCTTTGACACCGTCGAGAATGGTGTAAACCTTGCCATAGGGTAACGGGTTGGTCCGACGGAACTGAGCGTGGAAATAGGCTGGGTTTTGTGGGATATCCGGGTCCAACTCATAATCGACTTGATAGTAGAGGCGAAACTCGTTTTCCGGATCACGGTTTTCAATGGTCATCCGGCAGCGCTTGGCAAAGGGCATCGGCCAATAGCAGTTAAACGCATTGCCGGGATTCACTGCAACAGGTTGCGAGTCGATCTGCGCAAAGGTATCAAAGCCGGTGAATGCTGAAGCAAAGAAGTCACCGAGAGGACATTCAATGCTCGGGTGTTCCTGGTCATCCCAATAGACGCGGAGAATGGCATTGCGGTATGCCGTGCCCGCAGGTGTCATCCAGATATGCAGGATGCGCCCGGGGCCTTGGATATCCGCCATTTCAAATAACTCACCGGATGCAATCTTCACGCACGGTCGGATTTTCCAGCCTCGCCCAAGGTCTCGCGCACAACGGCTGCTATCCAACCAATTCCCCTCGGCATCCTGCGTTGGTTCGAGCATGGCAGCCTTGCCCTTTTCACCGGTCGGATTCTCTGCGCAGATCGAACGTGTCTGAGCCTTGGTTACTTTTTCAAGATGCTGCATATCGGTGTGTCTCCTGTTTTATTACAGCGATGAGACTCAAAGATACACCGACTGTCTTGATATCAAAATGGGGTGATTTCTTAATTTTTTGTGTTATATTCTGATTCATGAGAAACCTGAAGCACTTCTTCAAATACCCACGCAAGATCGACCGAAGCTTTTCAATCCGTGGAATAGGCATTGAAGAACAGATGCACCAAGGCCTCGTGGATCGACCACGTGGGACAGGCGATTGGTTAATCATGTACTTTCCTGTTCAATGCCAGATCATGGAACAATGGGCTCTGGCAGGAAGTCTGATGATCTGGTCACCGGGTGAACATCAGAAATATGGTGACAGTCAACTGGGTTGGTCGCATAGCTGGATGCACTGTGATGGCACGGCAATCACACGTTGGCTCAAACAGGCCAATCTCCAGCCCAATACGATTTACCCCAACATGCCTCAAGGTCATTGGGTTGATGCCCTGAGTCACGTGTTTGATGAACTCAAGCAACATGATGCCTACGCCAATCCCATGATCCTGAACCTGGTGCAAAACGCCCTGCTGACCTTTGGGCGACATGCCCGTCCTGCTCCGGAGGATGAGAACCTGAAAAACTCACTGCAGGATATCCGGCGTCAATTGGAGATGGATTACGACCAGCCGGTGACATTGGATGAATTGGCCACGCAAACCGGCTTATCCGTCTCGCATTTTTGCGCCCGGTTCAAGCAGGTGTTTGGCAGTAGCGCGATTGAATATCTCATCGAACAGCGCATGCAGCAGGCAGCGTATCTGCTTTATGATCGTAATCTCAAAATTCAGGACATTGCCAAGCGCGTCGGATATGACGATGTGTTCCACTTTTCAAAGTTATTCAAGAAGCATCATGGCATGTCACCCCGTGCGTTACGCAAGCAGCAACTTGGCGACTGATTCGGTGGGTTCCAGACTATTGATTTGCGTTGCCATGGTAGGATCAGGACAGGGATCACCGTAGCGATTGAGCCAAACGGCTTTGATCCCCATGTTAAACGCCCCACCGATATCTGAATGCCAGGAGTCCCCCACCATGACGCAATCCTGTGGCTTGGCATCGAACAATCCCATGGCATGCTCAAAGATGCCGGGGTCGGGTTTGTTGATACCGATATCGCCGGAGATCACCAGTTCGTCAAAGTGATCCCAGAGTTTGCATGCATCAAGCTTGCGGATCTGTTCTTCGCGGATGTGATTGGTGATAATGCCGATCTTCACGTGGGGTCTGAGATACTTGAGCAACGCAATCGCGCCGGGGACCGGCTGACGATGTTCGACATACGCAGCACGATAGGCGTCGGCAGCCACCATGGCATCATCATCATTGACCGTCACGCCATACTCAGCAAACATCTGCTTGAATCGCTCGGAACGTGCCTGCGCCAAATCGATCTTGCCAGCCAGAACTTTGCTGTGCGTCTGGTCAATGAGTCGGATGTAGGTTTGTTCCAGCGCTTCAAGTTCAACCGCGCCGAAGACCTCATACGCAAGACGCATGGCTTTGAGGCCACAGATATTGCAGTGACGGTGATCGACGAGCGTGTCATCCAAATCAAAAAATACGACTTTTCGCATGGCGGGGAATCAGCGACACGCAGTGTCGCAGCTACTTTCGTTTGATGTTTACTTTTTGAGGAATGCATTCTGCACTCGGAAGAGTTGCTTGATGCCTTTGGTGGCAAGGTCGAGCAGGCTGTCGAGTTCGGTACGACTGAATGTGCCATGCTCTCCGGTACCTTGAACTTCGATGAACTGGCCTTTCTTGTTCATGGCAATGTTCATGTCCACTTCCGCACGGACATCCAGGGGATAATCCAGATCAAGGGTCGGTTCACCGTCGATAATACCGACGCTGATGGCAGCGACGTTACCCGTTAACGGGTTGGTTTTGATCATGCCTTCCTTGCGGGCAAAGGCGATGGCCTGGGCGAGTGCGACGTAGGCACCGGTGATCGATGCGGTGCGGGTACCTCCATCAGCCTGCAGGACATCACAGTCACAGGTGATGGCTAAGCCGGGCATTTTTTCCAGATCGACTGCAGCGCGGAGGACGCGACCGATGAGGCGCTGGATCTCCGTACCACGGGAATCAGGGCCACGACGTTTGCGGTCGGTGGTGGAAGCAGGAAGCATGTTGTACTCAGCGGTCACCCAACCCTGGGTGGGTTCCTCGCCGGGTTTGGGTTTGAGCCAACGGGGCATTTCCGAGGCGATGGACGCAGTGCAGAGGACGTGTGTATTGCCCTGCTTGATGATGACCGAACCAGCCGCCTGGGTCGGGAATTTCTGGATGGTGACGGGACGGAGTTGGTTACGTTTACGTGTTTTTATTTTGCTCATGGGGAGCATCATACGGGATCGGCTAACCGATTTCACGCCAGATGCGAGCAGGCAAGATCTGGACTTACTTTTCCGACTTGGGCATGTGTTTTTCAATCTCGGTGATCAATTCATCTGCAAAGACCTTGTACACATCGCGACTCCAATGCACCGTGTCAGTCCACCCGCGTTTAACCTGACTGACAAACGGCAGTGATGTGGAATAAAGATCGACCACGGGAATGCCCATGTCTGCCATGAGTTTGTCAACGATCTTGTTATTGCGGACAGCAACACGATTGCCTTCATTGTCCACCGAGTGCGTGCCATCTTCCTCAAGGGATCGTCGGGGTGTGCAGTTGACCCATATGAATTGGGTTTGTGGCGCGTAGGATTTAAGGAACGAAACCATCTCGGTGAAGTTCGGCTCAATGGTCTGCACAGGGCAACGCGTCGGATGTTTGATTGACCACATATGACCGGTCATCGCATTCCAGGTCACAATGTCATATGGGCCGTTATTCAACACACCTCGGAAAGCGCGCTTGGGTTTACAGTTTTCATCTTCGATATCAATCGGTGCAAACCATGTCCCGCCGACCCAGTAATCGACATACGCTTTGCCTTTGAAATGTTCGGTGATGTAGCTTCGATAGCCCATGGATTGCGAATCACCGATGACCAGAATCCGAGGCAGGGACGCATCTGTGCGACGGGCACACTGCATCATGTAATCTGGGCCGGAAATGTTCTCCATCACATGGGTGGATTGGTCGAACCCGGTGGGAAAGATGGCCTGTGGATAGACTTTGATCTTGCGCAGTTGATAGGGAGATGGCAACTTGGTGAGGGTGACATATTTTTCCGGATAATCATCGCCACCTGGCTTGATCACTTCCCCGAAGGTCAGCGGGAGAGGACTTGGTTTGACATCACCTGCTGCTGAAAGAATCAGTCCATTGCGGAAGATGGTCAGGGCTTGATTTTTGAACACCAATGAATACTTGGTGAATTTGTCTTTGCCCATTAACCCACCGACATTGCCGTTGCGAATACCGTTGGTGTACAACCAGAAGGTGTTGCTTTGCCCACCGCCGGGGTTCCATTTGTCGGGCTTGTACCGCATCACAAAACCGGCCATGGCATCGGTGTCCATGTTCGAGACGATTTCCAAACCACCTTGAAGGCGTGGCAGGACTTTGAAGTCATCCCCCCGTTTGAGTTCAAATTCGATCGTGAAGTCGTTTTGCCCTGCAGTCAGATGAGTTGGCAGGACAACGGCATTGGTGCCATCGAGTTTGACCAGGCCATCGACACATTGCACCTGGCCAATGACCTGACATGCTGAGAAAGTCTGTGAATTGAGTTCCCAAACCGGTTGCTCGTCGCTGGCCATCGCTGATGTGCCAAACATACTCATGCAGATACCAAACAACCCGATGATCAAACCTGTGATGATGTGATTCACGTGACGCCAACCTTTTGTGATTTGTGATGAACAAAGAAAACGAGGCACCAGACAGTGCAGCGAGACCAAACCGTCTGGACTTACAACTGTTATATATTTACATAATACAGTTTCTTTTTATCCTGTCCATCCATTCTGTACCAACAAGTCAGCCTCAGTGGTGCACTTGGCAAGTGCATCAGTAGACGTTCATCACTAACAGGAGCAAAAAGGGATCAAGATTGGAAAAGTGTATGAATCATCCTGCCACGGCACGTTCGGCGGCGGGGATCATCTCTGGCACGGCCATGCGGATGGCAGCGAGGATGGCGGAACTGTCCGCGTGTTGCCAGATGTGATCGGTGTCGACGTGCTTGTTACGCAGCTTGTCAAACGTGCGGATGATCTGCTGCATCTGCGAACCCATTGGCGGGTGTGTGTTCCACAAACGGATGGAGGCGTGCGGCGTGGGGAGCATATCCTCGGAACCGTAAGAGAGTTCTTCGAAGAGTTTTTCACCGGGCCGAATGCCGGTGATCTTGATGGGCATGTCGATGTCAGGTTCCATGCCATGCATGCGAATGAAGCGTTTGCAGAGTTCGAGGATGTTAACCGGTTGGCCCATGTCCAGCAGGAAAACTTCACCGCCGGACGCATAGGCGGCAGACTGGATGACGAGACCTGCGGCTTCGGGAATGGTCATGAAGTAGCGGGTCATTTCCTTGTGCGTCACAGTCAACGGCCCGCCTTGAGCAAGCTGGTTACTCCAGATCGGCAGGACACTGCAGGCTGAACCCAGGACGTTACCGAAGCGGACCATGGAGTACACGGTGTCCGAGTGTGAGTTGAGCCATTGGATGTAGCGCTCTGCCATGCGCTTGGTGGCACCCATGACGGAGCTGGGATTGACGGCCTTGTCCGAGGAGATCATCACGAACCGCCCCACCCCATTGGCGTTGGCGGCATCGGCAACGCTGCGCGTGCCAAAGAAATTGTTTTCCACGGCATCGGACGGATGGTCTTCCATCATCGGCACATGTTTATGGGCGGCGGCATGGAAGATGACATCCGGCTTGTACTTGCCCATCATCGCCATCGTCCTGGACGCATCGGTGATGTCATGCAGCACAGCCTTACGCTGCTGACTGGGGAATTCACGAGCAATGCGCCGGTCAATCTCAAAGAGACTGTTTTCCGACCGTTCGACCAGAATGAGATTGGCAGGCTTGAACCGACAGACGATGCGAGCCAGTTCACTACCGATCGAGCCACCCGCGCCGGTGAGCAGAACATTTTTATTTTGGATCACCAATTTAATGGCGTTCTCATCCAGTGGCCGCGGCTCACGGCTGATGAGCTGAATGGTGTCGATGGCTTGCGGGATGCCGGTGATCGTCCCGGGCAATTGTGTTTTGACCTTGCCCGAAAGCTGATCATCTAGCATGGGGATATAGCGAATGGGAACCTTGTTTTGGTTGAGAATCTGGGTGACCTGCTGGATCAAAGGACGCTCCGAAGCAGGTAAACAGATCAGCGCAAGCGTCGGACTCTCGGAAGCGAGATAGGCTCCAAGTTCTTCAATAACCCCTAGTTGCATCGCATCATGCCGGTTCACCACCGTCGAAAACCAGCCTTGGATCGGCATGACGGTGCCTGTGATGCGAATCAGAGATTGCAAGTACCCCACACCCGCAGGATCACCAATGAGAATGCAGGATTCGTCTGTAACGCAGCTGTGGGATAAGTTGGACATCACAGTCCATTTATCGGTTACACAATAAGAAAATCTTGATTGGGATTTGCATTCGTGAAAATTGAATTGTTGACTTTTTATGGATTTCTTCTATCCAGAATGACCGATATTCAGAAAGTTATATCTTAACTAAACATATGGCCTGTTCAGGTCGATAAATCAAATCAGCAGGGGCTGGGGCTCGGGCGTTCCAAATTCCAGAAGGGATCGAAGGTATGTCATACAAACTGCAGGACCGTGTTGAAGCAAGACTCCACCCACGTCTCCGTTTACCCGCCATGTACACGCTGTTACGCATGAAACGTAAAGGCGAGACCCGCTACAACCAGACGGGCTTCATCTATGACATCAGCCAGACCGGCATGCGTTTTGAACTCGACGAACCCATGGAAATCGGAACTGAACTGGAATTTCGTGCCCTGCTGCCCGGTAGCAACACCACCACCTTCTGCGCCAAAGGCACTTTGGTCCGCCGACATGATGACTTTGAAGAAGTCGGCCCGGTGAGAATGGCCCTGCATTTTGAACAATTCAAGAGCAGTATCGACCGCGCCAAGCTGGCAGAATACATTGAATCACGCAAGCCACGCATCTCAACCGACACCCAACCGGCGATCTCGCAAGCAGCTTAAACGCGGCTAACAAAACAATCATCTCAAACCTCAGGTAGGCACGAACCACTCTGAGGTTTTTTTATGTCCGTAAATATCAGAATTTGCATAACCATCCGAACCATTGCCCCATGACCTGCGTAACAATCCCATATACCGCTAACGGTCAAGGAATGACATATGAGCCAAATCGTTTCAGATGCGAGTATTACGGAACACCAGCACGACCATGATCATGATCACGGCCCGAGTATGGCTGAGCAGCAGGATCGCAAGCAAAAGCGCGAATTTTTCCTGATTCTGCTCGGTGGTATCCTGCTCTTAGCAGCATTGGCGGCCCGGTATCTGCTGGATACCCCCGACCAGGGCGACATGATCGCAGCCGTCGCAGCTGTCCTCCTGGGGCAGAAGATCATCCGTGATGCATTCAAGAGTCTGATCACCGGTCGCTGCCCGCATGACCATGGTCACGATCATAGCCACGCACACGGCGAAGCCTGTGATCACGATCATGCTCATGATGAACCGCATGCCCACGAAAAGTCGCACATGGAAGAACTCGTCGCTTTGGCGATCATCGCTTCCTTTGCTTCGGGACAGTATCTCGAATCAGGCTCTGTCGCCTTCTTCATGCTCATCAGCTCACTCATCGAACACCGCACTGCAACCGGTGCTTTCAAAGCCATTGAAGACCTCATCCGCATCACTCCGACACGTGCCTTCAAACTCGTGGATGGGCAGGAAGTCGAAGCCGACGCTTCGGAACTCGTCGAAGGTGACGTCGTGGTCGTCCGCCCAGGTGACAACATCCCGGCTGACGGTGTGATCGTCAGTGGTGCTTCCACCATCAATCAGGCGAACATCACCGGTGAATCTCTGCCGGTTGAAAAGTCCGTTGACGATGAAGTCTTCTCAGGCACCACCAACGAGACCGGCGTGCTGCAGGTCCGCGTAACCAGTGCCGGTAAAGACTCCACGCTGGGTAAGGTCAAAGACCTCATTCTTCAGGCTTCCTTCAGCAAGCCTGCCGTGGTGCGTTTACTCGACAAGTATGCCAGCTTCTACACACCGACGGTGTTGATGATCGCAGGCATTGTCTACTTCATCACCAAGGATCTGAACAACGCCATCGTGTTGCTGCTGATCTCCTGTCCCTGTGCGATTATTCTTGCTGCCCCCACCGGGATGGTTGCTGCCATCTCCGCCGCATCTCGCTTGGGTGTCTACGTCAAGAATGTCTCAGACCTTGAAGTCGCCCGACGCATCAGTGCGATCATCTTTGATAAAACAGGCACGCTCACCGTCGGCGAACTGGATGTCTCCCGACTGTATCCAGCAGAAGGTGTCAGCCCGGCAGACCTGCTGCAAACCGCTGCTTCCGTCGAACATAACTCCAAGCACCCCGTCGCCCGCGCACTGGTTCGTACTGCAAAGAAAGCACAAATCGAACTTGCCCAGGTCACCGACTTTGAAGAAGTCGCAGGCCGTGGCGTCAAGGCAACCATCGACGGTCAACAAATCATCGTCGGCCGTGAAGCCTGGGTTGGCGAAATGGGGATCGACATTTCATCGTTGGACATCTCCGAAGGTGAAGGCATGAGTCTGCTCTTCGTCGCGCGTGATGGCCAGGTGCTAGGCTGGGTTGGCATGGAAGATAAAGTCCGTGCCGGTGCCGCCCACACCATGGATGAACTTGAAGACCTGCAGATCAAACGCCGCGTGATGATCACCGGTGACCGCAAGTCGCCTGCCATGAAAGTCGCCCAACAGGTGCACGTCACCGACGTGGAATACGAAGCGCTGCCCGGCGATAAACTCGAACTGGTCAAGCAACTCAAAGCCAACGGCCATACCGTCTGCGTCATCGGTGACGGTGTGAACGACGGCCCTGCACTTGCTGCTGGTGATGTCTCCATCGCCATGGGTGCTGCCGGTTCCGACGTGGCCATCAACTCGGCAACGGTCGCGCTGATGAACAACAACCTCAACCGACTGCCGTTCCTGATCAAGCTCTCGCGTTCGACGGTCACCGTCATCCGCCAGAACCTTATCGGCACGATGATCTACATCCTGTTCATGATCGGCTTACTCTGGGCAGGTCATCTCACCCCGCTGGGTGCCGCCATCGGACATGGCGTGAGCAGCATCATCGTCATCTTCAACTCCGCCCGACTCATTCGCGAAGGTGAAGATCTTCAGGACCACGAACCGGTCGCTCAGGCTGGCACCAAACGTCAACGTCAAATCGAAACCGTCGAAGCACCTGCTGAACCGGCATAACTTCGATCCAACAATACGCGCTTTTTCGACAACGGCTGTCACCCAAGTGGCAGCCGTTTTCATTGCGCAGCTTGTCTGTCGCACCTCTCAAATCATGTCAATAACCTGTGATTGCTATTTATTACCCAAAATGGAACCTTACCGGTAATAAATTGATGATTTTTCAGAATTTCCTCGAACCAGCCGATTGAACCTGCCGTAATATTTTTGATAATACATTATCAAGCACTTTAGCACGGAGTTTTGCCCATGGCCGGTCCCCTGATTCTCTACACCTTGCTGATCATCGCCGCGTCACTGCTGGGCGGCTTCATCCCCCTGTTCATGAAGCTGACCCATCGCCGGATGCAATATGCCATCAGCTTTGTCGGGGGCGTGATGTTCGGGGTCGGTCTCTTGCACATGCTCACCCATGCCCTTGAAGCTGCCCCTGGTCAACAGACCATGCTCTGGATGATTGGCGGATTCCTGTTGATGTTTTTTGTCGAACGCTTTTTCTGCTTCCACCACCACGATGTCCCACAAGACGTTGCCGTCTCACAACACAATCATCAACACGAACCTGGCCACGAACATCACCACCATCAACACTGCACGCATGGCCACGAACATGCTGGCGACAAACCGCATCCGGACCACAAACTCAGTTGGGGTGGCGCTGCCCTGGGCATGACACTACACAGCATCATCGGCGGTGTCGCGCTCGCCTCCGCCATGCTCGCCGAAAAGCACGTCTCACCCGCAGCCGCCTGGCCGGGGGTCGCTGCCTTTGCCGTCATCGTATTGCATAAGCCGTTCGACGCATTGACCGTCATCACCCTGACGCGCTTAAGCAGCATGTCCAAGTTCGCCAGCCACATGATCAACCTGCTCTTTTCACTGGCGGTCCCAGCAGGTGCAGCGCTCGCGCTATTGGGTATGGAACACTGGATCGCAGCCAACCCGATGTTCATCGCCTACGCATTGGCTTTCAGTGCAGGCACGTTTATCTGTGTTGCTCTGAGTGATCTCTTGCCGGAATTGCAATTCCATCACCACGACCGCATCGGCTTATCCGCAGCGTTGGTCTTGGGCATCGCACTGTCATGGGGCTTAGGTATTCTCGAACATGGTACGCATCACCATGACCACGACGGCCACAACCACG
>MDTD01185677.1_pt1 | contig 10831 bp, 11 predicted proteins | sample 811221 | NCBI WGS metagenome assembly MDTD01 (sample SAMN05326646, study PRJNA326480) | marine metagenome | isolation source: seawater | place: Pacific Ocean: South West | collected 2011
AAGGACCGTACCGAAGAGCTAACTGAACTGATTACCTCAGAGGTAGGGACCCCAATCAACTACTGTAGGGGTGCTATGGTTGGAACTCCCAGAGTCGTCTCACGCTCGTACGCCAAGATTCTCGAGAACTATGACTGGGAGGAGGAGGTCAGAAATTCACTCGTAGTCAAGGAGCCAATCGGCGTAGTTGGCATGATTACTCCATGGAACTATCCTCTTCACCAGATAATCGGCAAGGTCGCTCCAGCCATAGCCGCCGGATGCACGATGGTCGTGAAGCCATCTAAGGAAGCACCACTGAACTCCTTCATTCTGGCCGACATCATCGATGAAATCGGGCTGCCTGCCGGTGTGTTCAATCTGGTTTCAGGACACGGCAGGGAGATTGGCGAGGTACTGAGCAGCCACCCTGATGTCGACATGGTCAGTTTCACCGGCTCCACCGGAGCCGGTATCAGAGTCAGCGAGTTGGCCGCTCCCGGCGTCAAGAGGGTGACTCTGGAACTGGGAGGAAAGAGCGCCAACATCATACTCGATGACGCGGACATTGCGAGAGCCTCATCAGCGTCGATTCACGCTTGTTTCGGAAACTCCGGACAGGAGTGTTCAGCCCTTACTCGATTGCTTGTTCCAGAGTCGAAGAAGCAGGAGGTAATCGACGTAATATCTGCTAAGATAGCCAAGTACACAGTCGGAGATCCGATGGACGAATCGATGCGCTGCGGCCCTATGGTATCTGCCAGACAGCAGGATAGCGTCTCCTCGTACATCGCTGCAGGAATCGAAGAGGGTGCTAATGTGGTAGCCGGAGGACTGGGGATGCCCGATGGTCTGGACAAGGGATTCTTCGTCAGGCCGACAGTGTTCTCCGATGTGACTCCCGAGATGACCATATTCCAGGAGGAGATCTTCGGACCCGTACTCGCGATTACGACTTACTCCAGTGAAGAGGAAGCCATCCAACTGGCCAACGACTCAGAGTACGGACTCTCAGGTGGGGTCTGGTCGAGCGATGAGGACAGGGCTATGCGGGTGGCTAGAGCCATGCGCACAGGTCAAGTCAGCATCAACGGCGGCCCGTTCAACATCTCAGCCCCGTTCGGAGGGTACAAACTCTCAGGCAATGGCCGAGAGTTGGGAGTGCACGGTCTTGAGGAGTTCCTTGAGATCAAGGCCATTCAGCGCTGAGGGTCTACATGAGTTCCCACAGACTGCTGGTCATCACAGGTACCAGTGGGGTCGGTAAGTCAACTCTCTCAGCTAGAGTAGCTTCGTCTCTGGACTTCCCGAAAATCGTATCCACAGACACCATCAGGGAGACACTGAGGACCCAGTTTGATCGAGAACAGAGCCCGGCTCTGCACAGGTCCTCGTTTGAACCGGCCGGCTCCGGGGTAATCGAGGACTGGCACCAAACGGTAGCAGTCCTGGCTCAAGCCGTTCGAGCAGTAGTCCGCCGAGCCGCAGCCAAGTCATCCGATCTCGTTCTAGAAGGAGTCCATATCGTCCCCGGAGAGGAGATGCTGGAGGAATGGAGGAATTCGGGAGGACTGGCTAGCGGAGTTGTTCTACGAGTTGATGATGAGAAAACCCACCAGAGTTTCATTAGATCCAGAGAGAAGCACAACAGCGAGGGAGTTTCCCATTATCTGAGTAATCTCGATCGAATCAGGGAGATTCAGGACAACATGGTGAGTGAAGCCGAGGATTCTGGCTGGCTGAGTCTCGATGCTAGCGTCGATGATGACCCGGTTGGTATGATTGAGCACACCTTCGAATAAGTCAGAAGCCCAGACTCTCGAGAACCTCATCACTGCGAGCCGAGAGTTGCTCCAAGGAACCGTCGTTCACAATCACAGCGTCAGCTTGTGCCATCAGGACATCGAGTCCCCACGCCCACTCACGTCTCTCCCTATCGGAGAAATCACCGATGTCTCCATCCTCACCCCTGCCTCTTGAAGAGAGCCAGCCGGAGCGTGAATCCTCAGACGCTGAGACTGCTAATACCGTGACATTCGGAATGTGCTGCTTGAGACTCTCCATCTCTTCCGGCTGCCTCATCCCGTCAATCAAGACATCTGCTTCTTCCAGAGCCTCCTCGATTGTGTCAAGCAACCTGACGACAACGATATCTTCACCTTGTTTCTCACGCATCGAGAGAGCTGTTTTACCCACATTCTCAGGCGATTCCTCAAGCCCTCTCGCCGCTACCTCAGAGCGAACCACATCTCCCAGAGAAAGCACCACCATTCCCCTCGCTACAGCGCGTTTCGATATCACGCCCTTACCCGAGCCAGGAGGGCCGCACAGCACCAAGACTCGACCAGTCACATCGCTTCGATGCAGGTTCGGGACATGACGATTGCTGGTTAGGGTCTATCGACCAACCCATTCGGCATCGTCTCGCTCAAGGAAGGCCTTGACTCCAATCTCCTTGTCCTTTGTGTCGAACAGGGCAATGAACTCGGAACGCTCTGCAAGCACTCCCTCACTGAAAGACAAGTCGAGGGCTGCTCGGACGGCCCGCTTGGCGACTTTGACCGTATAGGGCGACTTCCTTGCGATGACATCGGCCATCTGCATCGTCTCAGATTCCAAATGCTCTGGCTCGACAACCTTGTTCACAAGTCCTAGACGAAGAGCATCTTCTGCTCCGACCATCTCACCGGTCAGAGTCATCTCCATCGCCTTGCCGTAGCCCAGAAGCCTACACAGACGCTGGGTCCCCCCTCCTCCTGGGATTAAGCCGAGATTTATCTCAGGCTGACCGAATTTCGCGCGACTCGATGCAATTCTGATGTCGCAAGCGAGTGCCAGTTCTGTACCTCCACCCAGTGCGAATCCGTCAACCATGGCAATCGTGGGCTTCGAAATGTCCCATACTGCTTCCCATGCGTTATCTCCGAAGAAATCACGTACATCATCGGATGACTTTCCAGCGAACTCCGAGATATCCGCTCCAGCAGCGAAGGCAGCTGGCTTGGGCCTACTGCCATCTTCTACTGGAGGAGGGGGCGCTCCTTTGATTACCACAGCCCGAATAGAATCTTCCGACTCTACTCGCACACACTGCTCCTTGATTGCGGCATGAGAGTCTCGATTCAGTGCATTCAGTTTGCTCGGGCGATTCAGGGTCCAGACGCTGATGACTCCGCCGGGAGGACTACAGCCTTCAACTGGGATATCTTCTACCAGCAGGACTCCCTCTGACATACCACTCGCACAGAGTCTGTTGGCTTGAACGTTCAGTTGGTCAACCCTCGTCGGGTTTCACAGGTGGAGGGATGGGCGGCATGCCCGGAGGAGGCGGCATCGGGGGCATTCCAGGCGGAGGCGGCATAGGAGGCATATCATCCGGGGCATCCGCCGGAGCTGAAACCTCTTGCTGCTTGGGGCTTCGAGAAGACTCTCTGGTTGTGACTTCCAGCGGTATCCTGAGTCGTAGAATACGCTCTTCGTCGATTCTTACATACGACACTCCCTGTGGACGACTCGGATCTGGTGATTCAGGCTCGTCGAGAACAGTCATCCCGTGGTCGGGCTGCTTGAGCAGTTCGGCTAAGTTCTCTCCGTCCTCTACGGCGGACCACATCCTAGCCTTCGCAGCCCGCCTCTCTGCCAGTTTCATTCGACGCTTCCTTTCGATGCGGGATCTAATCTGAGCCCTCTTCACCCGCCTCTGACCTACGAATTCCTCGACCTCGGCCTCAAAATCGCTCTGTGGGTTGGACTCAGCCACGTACCTCGCTGCCACGCTGCTATCGTCATCGGGCATCACGGGCATGGGTGTTGGGGGTGCGGATTCACCATCTGCAGCCACTGCTGGGGGCATCGGCATCGGTGGAGGAGTTGGAGAAGGCATCTCTGGCTCTACAGACCTACCGCGACTGCGCTTTATTTTGCCTTCTCTTCGCTGGCTGGCTCCTTCGACCTCAAGAACTGGCTCAGGGAGGTCAATCTCTACCTTCGGCTCCATCTTCACCTCAGGTTCCACCACTACCTTGGGAGGCTTGGGGACCGGAGAGCGACCGGAGAACAGCAGAATCGAGACCAAGGCCAGCAGGACGATACCTCCTGCCACCCTAGTTAGGACACCCGCATCACCCTGTAGCACCAAGAAGAGAGGAATCCCCAGAAGAACTGCTGCCCAGAGGGCCAACCGAGTCAGCGAAACCATATTCCCGACCCGCACGAAGCGTCCTCAGCCTTCACCTTGACGGGACCTTGAGGAGTTCCGCTAGACTGTTCATCGCCTTTGCTCTGTGCGTGATTCCGGTGTATTTCCCCTCTTCCCACTCTCCGAAGGTACGCCCGTCTCCCTCATCAGGAATGAATATCGGGTCGTATCCAAAACCACCATCTCCTTTCGCCGATTCTGCAATCTCTCCCCTGCAGATTCCCTGTGCGTTCCAGATTGATTTCCCGTCTGAGACCATAGCCACTGCTCTGTACTCTGCACCCCGAGCCATACCTTCACCCAGCAGCGAGAGAACTCCCTCAAGACCGATTTCTGCCTCGACATCCGCCGACTGAGCACCTGGCCATTCATCGAAGGCATCGAGGAAGACGCCGGAGTCCTCAACCATCACCGAGACATCCTCGATACCCTCCTGGGCAAGCATATGGAGAGCCTGAACCATCTTGGATTTGGCCACCGCTTCTATTCCCAATTCTTTGGGCTCATCGAACTGCGGGGCTAATCCGCCTATCAGCAACTGTTCTACAGTGTGCCCGGATTCTGCTAGTAACAATCTCGCCTCGGCGACCTTGTTTTCGTTGCTTGTAGCGAATAGTATCCTCATGTCACCCTATCCGTGATATCTCACCCTTCCTCGGATGGCATCGAATCTAGATACCACATCCGCGGCTTGTCCAGTCCCGGACTCAAGGTAACCTCTGACTACCGAATCGACTGCCCCATCAAGCTCTGAATGGCTGGCTGTGAGGCATTCATTGAGCACCTGTAGGTCTAGTCCCATTTGCTCCAATTCCGGTGAGACTCGAGCCAATCCGAAATCAATCATCGAAAGCTGACCCGAATCGTCAATCAGAATGTTGTGAGTAGTCATATCTCCGTGAGATATCCCTTCCTCGTGAAGCCTGTGAATCAATGCCCCTACATGTTCCATCATATCCTCTCCGGCCGAACCATCAGCGATGGCATCATGCAATGGTCTACCATCGATGCGAGAAATCAGTATCCAAGACTCTTCGATATCACAGTCGTAAAGGGAGGGTGAAGGAAACCCGGCCAGTTGCAATTTGCCAAGCACTCTGACCTCCACAGAAAGGCGACTGCGAGTCAGTCTACGATCCAAATCTGGGTGTCGATATCCCCTCGGCCTCCTCATCTTCAGGACCGCTGGCTTCCCCATCCATTTCCCTGCTGTGACAGTCGCCTCAGCACCTTCGTGAAGTAGTTCAATGGGGCTCCACATGGGGATTGCCGCTCCCGCCATGCATACCCGACATTAGATGACTTCAAAGCGGTTGCACACAACGAGGATACTGTATGGCCATAGAGTTGCCCCCGCCTCCTCTCCAGCGCGGTATAGTGAGCCACGCGGCATTTACCGAATTCGAAGTCGAGAGGGAGGCCAAGAGACTCAGAGACGCCATCAAGCAGCCATTTAGATGGAGCCTTGAGACCTGTAGGTCGATTGCACCCCTGACTCTTGAGATAAACAAGCTCAAGCAGGAGAATGACGTGTTCTTAATCGCGCACTCCTATCAGACCCCCGATATCACCTACGGGGTCGCAGATTCGGTAGCTGACAGCTATGCACTATCAAAGGAGGCAAGAGACGCCCCTCAGCAGACTATTCTGTTCTCCAGTGTCAGGTTCATGGCTGAGACGGCCAAGATTGTGAGCCCCCATAAGACAGTCCTACACCCCTCTCCCGAGGCAGGATGCTCGCTGAGTGATGCGATTACTGCCCAAGATGTCAGGAATATCAGAGCGAAGTATCCTGAGCTACCGGTGGTCTGCTACATCAACACCAGTGCCGAGGTAAAGGCGGAGTGCGATGTCTGTGTCACCAGCAGCAACTATCTCAGAATTTGCGAGAGGCTTCCAGGAGACGGCCTCATCTTCGTGCCTGACCGATTCATGGGCAAGCATCTGCAGAACCACCTTGGGGCCAAGAAGGATGTAATCATATTCGATGGTGAATGCGAGGTTCACGCCGCTTTCACTGGAGAGAAGATCCGAACATGGAGAAAGCGCGCCAGTGAGGCGGGAATGGATTTGCAGGTACTCAGCCATCCCGAGTGTGACGCCGATGTGTTGGAGGAGAGCGACTTCGTCGGTAGCAGCGAGGTGTTGATGGAAGAGGCCATCAGGCTGGCTTCGATTGGTAAGAAGGACCTGATGCTGATTACCGAGTGCGGCACCACAGACAGAGTTCTGGCTGAGTCTGAGGAGGATCTCAATCTCGTTGGGGCATGCGTGATGTGCCGTCACATGAAGACTACTCAATTGGAGGACATCCTGCAGGCGCTGCGAAATCCTTCTCCCGACCAAGTCATTGAATTGGATCCATCAGTGATTGAGCGAGCAGGACGCTGTCTCGATGAGATGTTCCGTCTGGCTGAGTAGTCATCTCTCCGATGCGGCTTGGTAGGCCCAGAGGAACAGCAGTGGTATCAGCATGACAATCGCAGACTGTAGAATCACAGAGGAATAGGGCTGGAAAGTCTCGCCTGAGTATACCTTCAGTACCGACTCTCCATCAGCGTCCACCTCTATCCATGCCACCTCCTCAAGCAGCACCTGAGGCTCCATCTGATTGACATCATCATCTCGTGTTATTGCCAGTGTCGTATTGCTTTCTATCTCATGTAAGTAGACATCATTTGTTCCAACAATATTGTCGGTAGGGTCCCAGAATGGTATCTGCAGGAAAGCTACTCTATCTTCACCAACACTTGGAGAAGAAGACTGCCATAAGGGATCGGACAACATCCTCTGTTCACCGCTTAGAATATCCACTAGAACCGTTCTATTCACAGGTCCGACATCGACCACAGCTACTAGCCACGATGATGACATGTCGATGTCGATGACTGTGGCATTTGAGTAGTTCACAGGGATTCCCGAAATCTGTTCCAGATATTCATCCTCTGCCTCAGTTGCAACAGCGTTTAACTCTACACCGATCTCGATTCCCCCACTAGTTGATGTGAGATTGACGGTTGGCGAATCAGAGGATGAATCAACCCAAGCAATCAGTGGTCCGGATGCAGCTACAATAGAGAATGAACCGTCTTGCTGACCCACTATCGGCTCACCAGTGCCCATATCCAGGAATTGCAGCGATGACTCACTCATTATGACCAGAATTGCAGCACCTGAGTCCTGGGCTATTGCAACATCGAGAATCGGACCAGCATCATCCAATGTCAATGTGGGCGTAGGCTCTGTGCCCTGTTCTCCCAGATTGTAGAACTCGATGGTCTGAGAGTCATGCAAAGCCATGTACTTGCCGGATACGATTACTGATGGGGCAATCGTCCATTCGCCGCTAATCACCTCTACCCCTTCTTGCGAAGTGACGTTCCACTGAGTTATCTTCACTTCCGAACTAATTGGGTCTTCTTCGACTGATATGAGCCAGCCCTCTGAGCCGGCAGCAGCCGTAGGCCACTCGACGCCCTCGATTGGAAAGTCTTGGTGCGTAGCATCCCACAGCAGTACACCCCCCGTCGACAATACTACCGCGGCGATGATGAAACTGGTCTGCCGACGGCTCGGCTCCCTAAGGGGACTGAGCCCCTCTTTCACACTATCAGAGACCTGACCAAACCACTTCCATGGATTGGATATCGCCCTTGCCAGTCTGCGACCGAACAGACGTTCGTCTGCAACCTTCCAGACCGGCTCGCTGGTTCTAGAGGTGATTTGTACGGCAAGTATCGCCACCACCATGCCACCGATTATGTCGACTACCCAATGAATCCCGAGGTACACGATGCTGAGCGCGGTCAGCAGGATGAAGACCATCAAGAAATTTCGATATCTGTACCACCTACCGTCGTCATCCCAGCGTTGCATGGTCAGCCAGATTGCGAATGGCAGGCCGATATGCAGGCTTGGCATTCCGTTGGTGAATGGGTCGATTCTGGTGAACCAGTTGTTTATTTCGGGAGTCAGATCGTAGGCTATAGTCTGCATCTCAGGGATGTGAGTTCCAGTTACTCCGACGTTGAAGAAGAGATAGAACGGAATCGCTAGGACATAGACCCAGAACATCGACAGAGACACCCTGTCTGCCATGTGCCGGTCATCGAAGTAAATCGGATATAGGAAGGATGCGAAAGTAGCCGTCATGAATCCCATCACGTAGAAGTGAGTCAGGGCCTCATCGAGCACCGCGTTCCGCATCGCCTGCTGGACCCAGAGCACTATGTCGCCCTCGATGGCATACACATATGGCGTCATGTCCAGTTGTGTATTAGCCATCAGAGCGCGATCCATTCCATCGAGAATATCCTTCCATAGATAGACCGAGAACACCACAATCATGTGAGCCCAGTATCGTCTGAACATGTCGATGAATCCGTCAGCACTGAGCCTAGCGTAGCTAGGCTTGAACAACGGCATCATCGCTATGCTGAGCACTATCGCTCCCGTGACCCAAGTGATGTAGATGCCAGTTCCCGCTGCCATTCTCAATACCTTGTGGGCGGCAGATGTGCCATCAAATCGACCCTTAATCGGGAGTCGATGGTCAAGTAATCCTCACAGATGTCCCAGAGCCCTCACGCAGGGTCTCCATGACATTCTCGACTATACCGTCGAACGCTACAGCCGTATCTCCTTCAGGCTCAGCGACGATTCTGTGCACTCCGTCATCGCCACCTCGCACGATGCCCGGGTCGAAGGGAAGAGAGCCGAGGAAAGGAACTCCAAGCTCATCGGCCGCATCAGCCCCACCTCCGGACTTGAAAACATCTAGAGTCATAGACCAAGCCCCATCATCACCCGCAGTAGCAGAAATAGGAACTCCTGCCGGACCCATCACTGTGACCTCTTCACCGGGACTTGTTGTACCTCTAATCGTGTACCCACTCATGTTCTCGACGACCCCTAGCACCGGTACAGACAGAGTCTTGGCGAAACTAATCGATTTGCGACTGTCGAGCAGAGCGACCTCCTGAGGTGTCGTCACTATGACAACACCGTCGATTCCCGGCAGGTTCTGGCTAACGGTCAAGGGCTCATCGCTGGTTCCAGGGGGAAAGTCAATGATTAGCGCATCCAACTCTCCCCAAGCGACATCACCGATGAACTGCTGAATCGCTCCGAGCTTAATCGGACCTCGCCAGATGACTGGCTTGTCGGGGTCCTCAATAAGGAAAGCCATCGAGATGACCTTGAGTCCATGCGGGCCGATGGCAGGATGAATCTGCCCTTCCTCTACATTCAGGTCAGATGCCTCGATTCCGAGCATCTTTGGGATGTTGGGCCCGGTGATGTCGATGTCCATCAGACCCACACTCATGCCTTTGCGGGCGAGTGAAAGGGCTAGCCCGGTGGCGACTGTGGACTTACCCACGCCGCCCTTGCCAGAGAGTACCATGATCTTGTGCTTGATGTCCTCGTCCATCTTAGTTATTCGCAGCTTACGCTGCATCTGCTGATACGCCTGCTCCATCTGAGCTCGCTGCTCGGGAGAAGCATCCGGATCGGCTGGCGCATCCGCCTGTCCGCCGGGATGGTGGCTAATCGGAGAATCCGCCATGGTGCTACGGCATGCGAGGGCTACTTCAATTCTGTTCAGGGAGCCTTTACTACGCGTATGACGAAATTGTGGATTGGTTCATTAGTCATCGAAGTCAGGGAGTATTGATGCGATTACTGTTCGTATGCGTAGGGAACACCTGTCGCAGCCAGATGGCCCAAGCTGCTGCTAGGCATTTGGGGCACGAGGCTGAATCAGCCGGAACCCACCCGGGAGAAGCGATTGCAGAGTTTGCAATCAAGGTCACATCAGATCTTGGCATTGACATGCACGGACAGTACCCCAAATCGGTGGACGCGATAGATGCAACCGGGTTCGACCGAATTATCAGTATGGGTTGCGGAGTGGAATGTCCCGCACTGCCCATAGACGAGGATTGGGGTTTGGACGACCCAGTGGGCAGAGAGGAGGAAATCTACCGTGCGACTCTGAACCACATTCTGGAACTTATCGAGTCACTGCAATAGGAAACCGACGCTTAGAAAAGCGACTCTCTTCTCCGGAATTCCGCACGAGTGTAGTGTAGTGGTTATCACCGGGCGTTGCCAACGCCTGAACCCGGGTTCAAATCCCGGCACTCGTACCATTCTAGGGGCAGAATGTCTGCGAACACGCTCGACAGATTCAATATGTGAGACCTGCGACCCTACTACATGAAGGAATTCAGAATCAACATGAATGACGAACCGGGCGCCTTGGCCGATCACTGCGATGCAATCGCTGAAGCCGGCGTCAATATCCTTGCAATTGTGGCTATTTCAGGCGATTCGGCGTCTGCAGCCGTCCTGACCGACAACCCCGACGCCACAAGAGATGCGTTGGATGCAATGGATGCCGATTACTCGATGGCCGAGTTGAGATCCACCAAGATGGAGCACAAGCCCGGCTCCCTAGCCTCATTCACGAGAGGAATGGGCAACTCAGGCGTCAACCTGAACTCACTGTACGTCATGTCAATTGACGGTGACAGTGCTACAATCGGATACACCACCGATTGATCCATGCGGGCATGGTCTAGTGGTTATGACAGCAGGTTCCCAACCTGCTAACCCGGGTTCGACTCCCGGTGTCCGCACCACGAGTTGAAA
>MDTD01197706.1_pt1 | contig 10831 bp, 3 predicted proteins | sample 811221 | NCBI WGS metagenome assembly MDTD01 (sample SAMN05326646, study PRJNA326480) | marine metagenome | isolation source: seawater | place: Pacific Ocean: South West | collected 2011
AGAAAAATCAGATCTATATTGTTCCCTTATTCAACCGGCTTTTGAAGAGATGGTTAATAAAATAATTTTTACTTATAAATTTAATAACTTACCAAATGTAGATTATCTTAGAGATGACTGTAAAGTATGGTTAACTACAATATTGGACAAATATGATCCGAACAAAGGATCAAAGGCTTTTTCATATTTTTCAGTAGTAACAAAAAACTGGTTTATTCACAAAGTAAAACAAAACTCTAAAAAACTAAAAAAAGAGACATCCTACGAAACTCTAATTTCAACCGGAGGTTCGGATACATTAGGAGCTTCAGATAAGACTGAAGATTATGTGGCACGTAGAGTTGAGGTTGAGTTCTGGGACTCGCTGCTGAGGCAAATCGACTCATGGGACAGTCCAAGCTTGAAAACTAATGAGAAATTAGTATTAGACGCAGTACGCGTCTTGATGCATAACATTGAAGATATTGAGATTTTTAATAAAAAGGCAGTTTATTTATATTTGAGAGAGCTTACCGGCTTAAATACTAAGCAAGTTGTTAATAATTTAAACAAGTTGAGAGAGAAATATCGTACGTTTAAGTATAAATGGGATAGATAAAAAAAAGATTTATTAATAATTATTTATTAGAGGATTATGAAGCATACACTTAAAAACTACATTGACAAGGCCACATCTAACATCGTCGACGACAGGGCAGCAACAAAAACACTCCTAATGACGCTGATGAATTACATGAGTCTTTCCGACGATCGGCACCGCGAACTAGGAATCATAGCAGCCAAATATTTGGAAACACTTCAGCGCTCTAATGAACAATTGGTGAAACTCGCTTCTCTTTTGCAGAAAGGAGAGAAAGAATCTGAATCTATAACAGAGCAGGATAAGCAGGACCTTTTTGATTTAATCAGCGCACCCGAGGATGAAAATGACAAAGCCAAAAAATAAAATAGTTAATACAAATTTTACATCAAAAGTTAAAGACAAAATACTCAACAATTATGACCAATCTCCGGTTGATAAATTGACCGGACTACTGCAGAAGGTAAAAGCTCAACACCAAGAGCTTAAAAAGGGTGAATACTTTGGCTGGTGCCTTTTCAGCACAAGGAGAACAGTCCCCGAGTTCGCAGAAATGTTCCCGGAAGATAGCGCTTTCTTTAAAGAGTTGATAAACCTTGCAGGAAAGAACTCTGCCAGTATTAGTGGTCATTTTGTGGAGAGTCGAGTACAAGTGCCGGAATTAACGGGAATGTTACCGATGCCAGATTTTGGTATTTTAACTAACAGAACTAGATTGATAGAAAATAAAAAGGATGCTCAACGGGATGAGGATTCTAAAAAAGTAGAACAAGTGACAGAAAAAATAAAAAAGTCAGAACAAGATGCTTTAAAAGAGGTTTTAAAAATGAATCTATATCCGAGAGCTTATTACTATTCTGAAGATAATTCAGTAACTGACAGAGGTCGTCTCTGCAAAATAAAGTTTAGTGATAGTTTGCCGACGAAAGGCATCGCGATCCTATTAGATGAGATGGATGATTATTTTGAAATTGAGTTTGATACATGATAAGGTTTTTGTAAATGGATGATAAAATTAAGTTAAAAGGAGAAGGAAAAACAATAGCTACAGGCCAAGCCTCGCAAGGTTTAAAAGAGCCTGTCCCGTTTTTTTCTCGTCGCACCGGCGAAAAAGTCATAAGAGGAAAAATAAACAATAACGCCAGAATTGTGATAGGCCAAGATAGAGATAGTTTTTCTTTTGGACCAAACGGAAAAGCAGAGGTTAACGCAACAGATCCAGATCAGGATAGTAAGGAATCGGGATACTCTGGCCATCACGGCGCAGGAGCAATCGACCTTGTTGTGGGCTCCGGAGCCCCTTACCCTTCTGATTTAGAGCGCTTGGGGCTACCAAACTCCCTTGGCCCTGTCTATCGGACCCTTAGAGACCCGAAGCTGTCAATTTTTAAACTAGCCGATGAATCAAATCATGAAGGATATGTTATGGACGCGGCACGAATCTACATAAGTCAAAAAACAGATGTTGATAGTTATTTTGGTATAACAGATATTAAAATGGGCCCAACTCCAGACCAAGTCGTTGGAGACGGGCCTTCTGGTTTTTCGATAAATTTAGATGTAAAACCAAGTTCAGCAATAGTGTTGAAGTCTGATAAAGTACGCATTCATGCAAGAAGAGATATAAAAATCATTGCCGGAGGCGATATAGACGTCAATGGATCACCAGTAAAAATTGACTCAAATGGTAACATAATAAAAACCATTGGAGGCGGTATACACTTAATAGCAGGAAATGGCACAGCCGGATTTACCAGGCAAGAACCAATACCATTGGGGTTCAAGTTGGCAGAAATAATAAATCAATTAACAGCAACTCTGCATGACATCATAGAAAACCAAAATTTACTATTAAAAAGTCAGATGGTTTTAGACACGGCAGTTGCTAACAGTATCAGAGTAAGTCCAGCAGGACCTTCAGCTCCGGATCCAATTTCTCAAATAGCAGACGTAGTCGATAAGTTTACAAAAGTCACCGCTGCATTTAATGCTTATTTCATGAAATTTTTTAACATGCCAACGGGAATTGATAAGAGAATTAAGCCATTTTCTGAAAAGTATTTTTTGAGTAGGTATAATACGACTAATTGAGGCCAATAACAAATGAATTTTAAATTTGAAATATATCACAACAAGCAGACTCTCGCTTTCACATCCCGTACACCCGGCCAAGTAGGAAAAGACATACTTGCAATTAAGACAGCTTTAGGGGTAATTGCAAGTTCTTCAGACTATTCAAATATAGAGCCAGGAGAGAGTTCTGCAAATGACCCATCACCCAATGTGCCACTAGACAAGCAGAATTGGTTTGATTGTCAGACTGGTAAAGGTATAGACATAAACCAAGCAGCAACGTTTGACAAAAACCTTCAAAACGCAGTACTTCGCTTCCAGGACCAGAATAGATTTTTAATTTTATGTTATTATTTCGAAAAATATGGCGTTAGAAGTATCTTAGATTCAGGCCCAACGATTAACCCCGGGGAAGAGGCAAGTGAATATTCAAGAAATATGTTACAAATTATAGACTCTTCATCAGCTTTTCTTGAGTCGGAGTCAGGTATTTTAGGTGAGGGTACTTTAGCCGTAATGCATGGTTGGCGCCCACAAACACAATTGTCATCGACCGGTTTTGTGCACAAAGAGGAGCAATTCTCCACCGGGCCGGATTACATAGTTGATATTGTTCCGTTAAATTTATTGAATTTAGTAAGTATGGAAAATAATCTAGCAGACAGTATAGACTTGGAGTTTTTAAATGAGTCAGGATATCTGTATAGTATACCTTCAGAAGAGAATAAAAATAATGTCGCAGACCTAGAGGATTTCCAAGCGCTAGCTGGGTCAGATACAAATTGGATAACAGATGATTTTAAAACAAAATTTGAGTTTATTTCAATTTATTATGAGCCAGCAATTGCAAATACTAGCTTAATAACGCCAGTTGCAAAATCTATTTTAGATGCTTCTATAGACCTATCAGACCCGAACCTATTAACAAGTGAAGAAAAAAGGAAAACGTTAAAAAACTTTTTTTATCCGGATCCATTTTCTTCTGAAGATCCGTTTATTATCGATAACAAGAAGATAGGTTATTTTTTGGAAACAGAATTTGACCTATCTTCAGGAGGAAACCTCCCGTCCGAGGATAGTCAGGAAATAATAAGCCTCATGGATAAAGCACTAGATAAAGTTTTGGATTATTATCAAAAGCCGGCTGTTTGGAGATTCGAAAAAACAAATTTTCCTTTTAACATAGAATATTTTGGTACTAGGGCCCCCTCTATAGAGCCCGCGCGCCCGATTTTAGAGTTTCCTAGCACTATAACTCCAGAAGAGGTCCGCGGAACAAATCGATACTATGAGCTTACCAACAGAGTGAGATTTAAAAAGCAAGAAGTAGAGAGGCTGGAGAATCTATTGGAGCCAGACCCAGACAAAGGTTTTCCTCGTCGCTTCGCAGACTCTGAAGCTTATCTTGACAGTGTTAGGGACCGCTTAATAGAAGCAAAATCAGAAAAAACTCAAGCGCAGAATGAGTTGGATAATTATTTATCGCAACCATCATTCAATAAAGAAGATTACTGGGTTTTAACAACTAATGAAAAGATTGAAAAATTTACATTAAATGGCAAAGTACAGCACTGGTCAGTGGTAGATAAATTTGGAGAGCCGATAATTAAATTTATAGAGTTTAGGACCCCGCCGCTTCGACCGGGCGTTAAATATAGAGCGCTGTTTGAAATTGATAGGGACAAGTTAGACTTAATTATGTTTGGGGAAAATTTAACTCAAGCATCATCACGAGTTTCAAGCTCACAAGGCGCAGAAGAGGGAGACACATCACTCTTGGAATCGGTCTGCGTGGAGCAGAATACAGAACAATCTGCAAGGACTCTTGAAGAATATAAAATCCACGCCAGAAAAAAAAGAAGAGAATTAGTCAGAAGCTTAAGAGAGAAAATACAAAATACTGAAAAAATTGAAAATTACAAGCCCAGTGTCGATCTTGGCCAGATTGGGCCATTTAATCAATCAAAAGCATTTGCAGGCCTGCAAGGCTTATCTGGAATCTCAGACGATTACCAATATACACAGAAGGTTTTAAATGTTCTAGTAGATAATGGAGATTTTTTGCTAGAACAGCTCGGTATCACTGATACAGACATGGAAAATTTAAATGACTTTCTAGAGGACAGTAAAGTTGATTATGCACAAGATAATGCAAAAGAGCTAGACCTTTCCGCTGGTTTCGGCCGAGTTAGATTTACCTTAAAAGAGTTTTCAAAAAGAATAGAAACAGCAGCCGAAGACCTCACAGAAGCTGGTAAGCAAATAGAAAATAATAAAATTGCCTTTGTAAGGGGCTCAAACTTTCGCGCTAGCAACGAAGCACAAAATTTAAGAAATTTTCATACACAACTAATTGATTTTTTAAAGTCAGACAAAGTAAAAGGCTGGAAAAAAGACAAAAACTACAAATCGCTTACGTCAAAATATAAGCAAGAAAATATCTTCCTGGAAATACACTATACCCTATCTGACTACACAGGTCTAGGCCCAAAAGATGGTAAGCGAATGTCTTTAATAAAGGTAGAAAATTTTGACCCAGTATCAGATAAAACTGATACTGCGGCTTCAATTATTCTTGAGTCTGAAATGGCCACGGGCCCTGAAAACCTAAAAGAATTAAAAAAAGGCGATAGTCTTGTCCGTGCAAGGACTGTCAACTACATTGCGAATTTGCGGCTTATGACTAATCCTTATCCGAATACAGCTTGGGATTTTGTAAAGTCTTTTTGGGACGATAAAAGAGGAGCATGCTCAGACTTAGGGATAAATGCTGATAAAGGCATCGCGATCGCCATAGTGGGGAACTACACTTCAGGGTTAAAAGTAGATTTAACACAGGATGAAACGTTTTCAGAGGCATTTAGTAATTGGGCCAGTAAAAACTACATGGACCCTTACAACAAATATATGAACGCTTCGGCCAATAATGCCAAAGATTCATTAAAAGACACTTTCAACGAACAAGAAGCTTTGAATGCTTTTGGTAAACTGTGCACAGTAGAACAAATCTATAAAGAATTTATGGACAAACTAGATCTTAAGTCTCTTTTGTGCGATTATTTAAAGTGCTTAGGTCTTCCGGGCTTCGATTTAAGTTTGCCTAAATTCTACTTACCACCATTTCCTAAAATTCCAATTATCGGCTGGTACGCTGCTTTGTGGAAGTTTTTAATGGAGTCAATTGTGGAAATCTTACAAAGAATTCTATGTACTTTTGTAAGAACGATCATAGACAAGCTTGCATTTCCGTTTTGTGAAGAACAACTTCGAGAATTTATTGCAGCTGGCTCATCAGCAACACCAATCATGAACGATGCACTCGCTGCAGCTTTAACTGATACGGGGATCACCTCCGGAAACGAAGAGAAAGCAAAACAGTTTTTCGATGATGCATCTAATTTAGTAACCTCTTCGGAAATTTGTCATCTCCTGGAAGGCTCCCCTCTTGATGGTCCCGGGATGTTGATGCTTAGAAGATTAGTTGAGAAAAATGGTTTAGAATCAGATTTAGATTCAGATGAAGCAATACTTAACTACTTTGGTGTGCTAGGGACGTATGTACCATCAGAAATTTGCAGCACACTTCAATCTATTGCACCACCTGATGCTCTCCGAGCCGAAACTGACTCTCTGGATTGTGATGAAACAGTCTCGATGTTGAGAGCAATCAGGAATCGCTTACAGTCTGGAGATAATAACGTTACAGAAGAAGACATAAACAAGGCGCTTAATTTAGCTCAAAAAAACTTAAATGATAGAAAGAAACAAGCCGAAGCGCTAAGTGGGGCTAATTTTGATATATTGCTTTCAGACCTTTATGGGTCGGGGAGTAATAACGCCGCAGATTCTATAACAAGAAACCTTCCAGATTCTCTATCCCAGTTATTGCAAGCTGCTTCAGATGGTATTTTCATGGCGCCTAAGTCTTCATACATAAAAGCTCTCGGAGCTTTTGTCCAAGGCCTCCGCGTTCCTGGCCCAGATGTGCCTACAGCTCCGGATCCGGACTATGCTCATGAGCCAGTTTTAGAACTAGAAGCTGCATTGCAACAATTGGAGAATTATGCTACTGCAGTCAACCCGCCTGTCTTTCAAAGCTCTGTAAACACATCAGAAAGAGGCGTACGGCCAGAGTCAGAAGATGTTTTAGACTTGCAAATAGAATCTTCTCAAATTGAAGATAGAGCATATGCAGCTGGGCTTGGTGACTGGAGGCACGAAGATCCAATAAATAGTCTTGGCGAAAGCTTTGCTTTCCTCGCATCAGAGGAGAACTTAACATCGTCTAATAGCAATACAGTTGCTTCGACTAGGAGGCGAAACCAGAATCTGATAGACCACTTGATGCAAAAAGAGCTTATAAATGTGGCCAAGTTAAAACAGATTATTTCTGCTTACAAGATCTTTGAATTTTATGGCGTCCACGGCCCCCGGGGCTGGGCTCACAGACTTTTTGCCAAGCGCCCATGGTTAAGGCGGACAACCCCTATCGAACATGACGACGCTGGTAATCCAACTAAGTGGAAGATCCAATTGTCTATACCTCATGCGCACGATGGCATCGAGCATGGCCATGATAACAACGCCATTGATGGCGGCCCTGGCCTTCTCTTGGACTGGTACCCAAGCACGGATCCATTTATCGGAGCAGGCTTTCACGATGGCTCAATGCAGTCCCCCGCCGACCCGCAATTCGCCAACCATGCTAGCTTTAATGATGGATATAGAAATAATGTTATGTCAAGAGTGATGCTGGAAGAAGTTAAAGGTGATCGCTGGACCCAGACTTCTATCTCACCCCGCGGAGAATTAATGGACCTACCAGATGATGTCTGGAACTTGTCCGACCGCGACTATGCAGTCAGCCTAAGAAAGTGGTACACAATGCCTGCAAATCCCATAATAAACCCCGTGCATGGTTTAAAAAATCTTGAAAAATGGTATCGTTACTGGGGAAAAAGCTATGAAAGCTGGAAATACTATTTGACACAAAACCCAAACCCACGCCTAATTCGCCAAGGCAAGGGTGGAGTTGCTGACCTTTCAGCCTGGGAAGGTATTCACTTTGTCGACACTGGACTGACTATTAGCTCTCCAAATGCCTGGACCCCAAATAAAGAAGAGCTAAAGGGCAGTGCAACTGACAAACACCTCTTTGTCACTGATCCATTCGCCCAGCGAGTACATGGAGAAAATAAAGTTATTTTAAACTTTTTAAATAAAGCAGTCTTTTCCGATTCCAGCACAGCCGAAGCGAGAAACTTAGTAAATGGTGACGATTATTATATTAACACCTCAGCATTAGAGATGATTTTACAAGGGTATGAAGTTCAGGAAAAAGTTTGTAATTCCAAATGGTGGAAGGACTGGACCGATGAAGCGCCTCACTCGTGGGTCAATCGTTATGCAAACATGTTACCAATTGACCCTGATATCAATGAAAAAGCAGAAAAAATTCAAGGATTATTAGTAGAACTTGATTCTTTACATTCTTGTTGGGATTTAGAGTTATTTTATGATGAGCCGCCAGAGAGTCATCAACTAAACATTAAAAATAATTCCATGCGTGCACGCCAGGTAGATCGCAGCGAAGTGGCAAACATTAGTGCATTTGCCGCAGCCCAAAAAGGCCAGTCGGAAAAGAATTTTGGAATGAGCGCCCTCTATAGTCTTTACCCTAAAGAGCATCCAGCAACTGGAGATATATCGACCGGGTGGCAACATTTTGCCAACAACCTTCAGGGTGACGCTGGTCAGCGTTATGAGAACGGCGGCGATCCTCTGTATAGGGTTTTTGGAAATTTAAATTATCTACTCCCACAAGAAGATTTTGCAAATTTATACAAATTTAAAGCTCCTCATGACACTATTTGGGACAACTCTCCAAAAATACCTATGTTACCGTGTCCAAATGGTTTGATAACTTTAATGGCTTCTGAGGCGCAGAGGCTAGGAAAAGAGCAGAATTTTCCGTACATACGTGCAGACATTGGTAACCCTCTTGACGCAAATGAGCCATTGGTGTCAAGTCATTCCTGGGATATGTTGTTGCCAACTCACATGCCAATTTTAGATTCTTTTAAGGATTTAGAGAGTACATTTGAGTACAAATCGGATTGGCACTTTCTATTTAAGTTCTCCAGGCCAGACAAATTCATGAAGCAACAAAAAAATCTACTTGTTGAAGATTCTGACAATTGGTCTATCTATAACGAGATGTTCCCCAACCCAAGAACGCATTATCATGCTTCAAAACAAGTTAGTCACTATAGTGAATATGCAGCTGGCGTAACAACTTGGGACGGTTATCATGAAAACGCTCGACAACGAGATGGTCGTGATGCTTACAAGGTAACTCCCTATGCGCTTACTAACAAGAGGGCCCGCGAATGGAATTACGCGTGGCCAGATATAGAAGAAAATGTGTTTAATAGAATTTTTCACCAAAAGCACGCGTGGCTACAAAAACCTGGAGATGCCGGCAACTACAAATTCCACCCGGAAGATCAAGGTCACGCCTATGGAATAGCCTCAGAACACAAAATTACTTATCCTTTTAAAAGATCAAAAGGCATTGTTGTACAACATGCTGATCACCGCGGAGAAACTGGCATAAAACATGTCTGGGAAACGCCTGGAGAGGCTTATGACCCTGTTACAACTTTTGAAAATGAAACTGCAAACATCCGAGGTTGGAAAACAATTTCATTTACAAAAGTTTATGGCGAAGGCGCACCAATCCGCCAGCATAGAGTTATTTTCACGGCATTAAGAGATTATTGGGCTTCCGATGGCGATGGGAAAGCTGTCAACAAGCCTTCTCCGTATTTTAATCCTTCGGGCAACGCATCCCACCGCAATCAGCGCCATGGCGCTAATACTGCGAACTGGATAGGTAATTATCACCTTGAAAGGACCCCTGAAAATTATTATTTGTATACAAAGATAGTTTCCCGCGCTAATGCTAGAAATGGCGATTTTGCTAATGAGATGGTTTTGAGAAGATTCATGATGTCTGTAATTAAAGAGAGGATCGCTGTATTAGAACTCGCATCTCGAATTTGGGGAGAGAACATGACTCAAATTGGCGGAACTGTACTGAATAGAGAAATAGAAGAGCTCGACCCAACGTACGGAGCAGATATTTCAGATACAGATAACGCACAGCAAAGTAATCTCGCGGCCTCTCTAGCTACAGTAACTCCGGGTAAGGTAGCTAAATTATTTCAACTTTTTGAGGTAGAAAAAATAGGAAACTCCTTTGTACACAAAAGAAGAAATGCCCAAACTGGAGAGCGAGTTCAATATAGTAGTTTTGTAGCAATGATGCAGGATCCTTTGGTGGAGGAAAGTGAAAAAGTAAAAACTCAATTAATACCTATGACATTTTCACCCTTATCGCGTAAAAATCTCGGAACAGTCAAGTACAGAAACCCTAAGCCGCGCGCCGACGATGACGGTCGATTCCGCGATGAAAATGCTTTAAATTTAAAATTTCCAAACGAATTAATAGCGTTTTTACTAGAAGGGGAACGATGGGACACCCGAGCATTAAGTTCTAAGACTTTATTTTTAGAAATAGATTCAGATAATCCAGATGAAATTTCAAACCTGCAAAATAGAACAATGCTCACTCAAATGGCAAGATCGGTAAACCTTAGGCTATTGTTAGACGAAGACGAAGACGCACTAATAGAAGTTGACAGCTTGAGAGAAAAGTTTAATCCAAACAGTACAACATTGGCAACTGACGTTTTTTACAACCATCCAGATCTATTGGAGATGGCCTCAGAGAGAGTGAACTATTTAACATCAAAAATCTTAGATATAATACAAAACCAGCAGCAAACTGGTATTGTTTATAAATTATTGCCAGTAATTTCTTCTGTATTTGAGAAGATTAAGCATGCACACCCATCACTTTCAGAGACAATTAATTGCAGATTTAACGGAATAAACCTTCGCCCCCGCGCCACACGCGATTGGGATATAGGAAGGGCTATTGGTTTTAAATTTGCACGAGCACCTTATTCTCCCGGAGTTCAGCAAGCAGAATATATCTCTAGAGGAAACAACAAGGACAGATATAACATTTTCGTGGACTCTGATAGGTTGTTGCGCCTCGGCCCCAATCCAGGCCTAATAAGACAAAAAGAAAACAATTCTGACTTCGCAATA
>MDTD01073593.1_pt1 | contig 10830 bp, 8 predicted proteins | sample 811221 | NCBI WGS metagenome assembly MDTD01 (sample SAMN05326646, study PRJNA326480) | marine metagenome | isolation source: seawater | place: Pacific Ocean: South West | collected 2011
AACGGAGGATCTTTCCTCATTAGTATAATGTCTAGGTCAGATACTTCGTCGGGCGTTTCTTGCCGAGAATTAAGAAACTGATGCCAATTGTTGGTGTCATCATCAACAGTAAGCGGCCGCATATATGCTTTTAAATCACCGCTATAAAGGACAAGATCTTTAGGCTCCATGTAGAAAAGCTTTAGTCCATTTTTTTGGGCTGCTAGGAGAAGGGCGAGTGTGGTGTCTTTTTCTACTTTTATAGCTGAAATAGGGTCCATTACGACCCCAAGCTTAAGCTTTCCTCGAGGTTCAGTGTCTCTTAGTGCCATTAGAATTAGCGACTCCAGATAAGAATACTATGATTTTTCATTGTAACTTAACTACTAAAAATCCAATAGTACCCAATTTTTGTAATTTGCTGGAAACTAATTAGCCATTAGTAAACTATTTCTATTATATATTCGATTCATCTACTATTGTTGCTATGAAAACTATAAAAATCGCTACCCGAGGAAGCCCTTTAGCTTTATGGCAAAGCCATCATGTTAGGGAACTTTTACTTTTGGAAAACCCGCACTTGAAAATTGAGCTTGTCACCATTACGACCTCTGGAGATAAATTTCTAGGGAGGCTTTCCAGCATAGGAGGAAAAGGTCTTTTTGTAAAAGAGATTGAAGAATGTCTTGTAGCGCAAAAAGCAGATTTAGCCGTTCATTCCATGAAAGACCTTCCTTATGCTGAACCAAGGGGTTTGGAAATAGCTAGCATTTTGAAGAGAGAAGATCCTGGCGATACTCTCGTAACTCTTCATGGAAAAAAAATCTTTGATTTACCTTTTGGAGCTTTCGTTGGTACTTCCAGCGTTCGCCGAAGGGCGCAGCTTTTGGCAACTAGACCAGATTTAAATTGTAAAGAGATTAGGGGTAACGTTGGAACGAGACTCTCAAAATTAAAAGGCAATGAGTTTTCGGCTCTTATCTTGGCCACTGCGGGGCTAAAGAGATTAGGCTTAATGAAACAAGAATACTATCAATTTAGCAAAAAAATAATGCTGCCAGCGGCGGGACAAGGTGCTATCGGCATTCAAGTTAGGTCTGACAATGATGATATTAGGAATTTGGTATCTGGTTTAGCTTGCTCAAAAACAACTGCTTCTGTAAGAGCAGAGAGAAGAATGGTCCAAGTTTTGGGCGGTGATTGCGGGTCTCCTATAGCCGGATTTGCAGCTCCATCTGGAAACAAGTTGGAATTAAATGGCATGGTCTCAGACTTAAAAGGTGAGAAAGTTTTACGTACCGTTTGCTCTGGAGACATAACAGCGCCTGATGAGCTAGGAGAACGAGTCGCCAAGACTCTCATGATAGGCGGTGCTGGTTCAATATTAAACACTACTTATTACTGAAATAGGATATGAAGCCTTTTTTGAATAAATCGATATTAGTCACACGGCCGGTGCAACGGGCTGAGGAACTTATATTGGCTATCCTTGGTTTTGGAGGGAAGGTGATAGGGGCTCCAATGATGGAAATTCAAAAAAATAAAAAACTTGTGCCTGAGATAATCGCCAAAACTCTACGCTCTTCTGATGTTGTAATATTTTTAAGTATTAATGCGGTAGAATATAGTTTGAAAAAGTCCCCAGCTTTAATCCCCATCGTGGCACAAAAAAAAATATTTGCGGTTGGTGAAAGTACGGCCGCTAAATTACGGTCGCTTGGCTTAGATTCTTTTTTTCCTGAAAAAAAAGCAACGTCAGAAGGCCTGCTCGAGCTTGAGGGTCTAGATTCTCAAAAGATCAAATCAAAAAATGTCGCGGTTTTAAAAGGCGTCGGGGGCAGGAGGAAACTAAAAGCCGTTTTAGAAAAAAGGGGTGCATCGGTAGCGAATATTAACTGTTATGAGAGAATTACCACTAATGTCTCGATCAAGAAGGCTTTGACAGCAAGTAGCATAGAAGTGCCTGATGTTATCGTTTCTACTAGTTCTGCCATAGTAAAAATTCTAGGGAGTAAAATAGAATCAGAGTACCTGCTGAGCTTATATGAAGTGCCAATGGTTGTTCCTAGTGCGCGTGTTGCTCAGACTGCCAGAGGACTTGGTTTTACGGGCGAGGTGATTGTAGCGAAGGGAGCTACAACTGATGCGATAATCAATGCGGTAGAAGATTGGGTTTGGAGAAAGTAGATGGAATATGATCAAGCAGAGACGGCGGAGTTCGCCGAACAAAAGAACAAGTGGTTTTCGATTGGCCGGTGGGCGCTGATGTTATTTCTATTTGGCTCTGTCTGTGCGGTGTCGACCTATTGGATCCTTACAATGCCCAACGTTATTCTTTCAGAAAAAAATCAAGCGCTACAGGATAAGGCTATCGATAAGAACCCTCAATCTACCCCCTCTACGATAAAATCGGACACAAGATCAGAATTAGAAAACGATCTTTTTGACATAAATAGACGCTTAATTAACCTAGAAAAAAACTTCGTCGATGAGGTGCGTAAGCTAGATACATTGAGTTCAGAGAGCATTGGAGCGAACGAGGATTTAACAGATTTACGGCAGTTAGTTGCCTCAATACAAGAGGAAGTGCGAGGATTGGAGATAGAACGTGAAAACATGCAAAACAGAGAAACTATTTTATTATTGACTGAAAGCTATCTTAATAGGGCTTATAGATGCTTGGAACTCGATGAAGCGTTGCCTAAATGCCTCGATCAGGTCAAGAAAGCGGAAGAGTTGGCAGAGTTTTCTCCAACCAATTTAATAACTACTGTTTTAAGTTCTATAAAAGACTATAGAATTTGGCTAGATGGCCTAAATCAGAGTTCTCTGCAAGCTCAAACAAATGATTTTAATGGATTAGTGGTTTTGGTTTCTGAACTGGCTACCGCGAACAATGTCGTAGATCCGGAGCGTCTCGAATTAAATCAAGCAGATGAAGAAGAAAAAGAAAATTTGCCCAGGAGTAGTCTTTCTTCCTCAATATTTGAGGCGCTAAAAGGCCTGGTGGCTATAAAAAAAATAGATCATCAATTGCTAAATCAGTATTCCGCTGAAGATGTGAACCGTATAAAGCTCAGCTTGCAATTGGAGAGCGCCGCCGCACGCATTGCATTTCTTAATAATGATGTCGAAGCCACACAAATTTCAATAAATAATCTTAAAAGCTTGTCTAATAGTTACCTGGATGAATCGACGCCGTTAGCCAGATTAATCTCTAAATTAGAGGCAAAGAGGTTTGTTACGCCTCCAATAGCTAGAGACAAATTGGACGTGCTCAGGTTGAAGATTAGAGAGTTTCGACAATCTCCAGGGCTGTTAGATTGAGGACCTTAGTAGCAATATTTTCTGCATTTGTAAGCGCTGCTTTCTTAGCCGATTGGCTATTGGGCAATCCTGGTCATATCGTGATTTACTTCGATGGTAATGAGTTCAGGATGACCTTGGCTTTTGGAATTGTTGCCTTAGCAATTACCTTTGTGGTGGGAGTAGTTTTCTTATCGGTTTTACAGGGGTTGTTAAGACTTCCGTCAAAATATAAGAGGGCTCGCCAATGGCAATCTAGGGAAAAATTTGTAGAGGGATTTTTGGCAGATGTATTGGGTAATTCGTCGTCAGCAGAACGGTTATATCTTTCGGGTGCTAAATACGGAGCATCTGCTGACGTCCACTATCTCGCTGCTGCTAAAGTAGCACATAAGCGTAGAGATATGGGCCGGCGCAATGAATTACTGCGGTCAGCTATTAAAATTGGGGGAAAGGATTCTTTGGCATCAGTGACTCGGGCACAATGGTTACTAGAGGAGGGGGATTTTGATAGAGCCGAATTGGTGATCTCCGAATTGCCTTCTTCTCTTCGTGAGCAACCGTCGGTTCTTAGATTGCTTGGTGAAATGTTTTTCCAACAAAAAGATTTTGACAAGCTTATTACTTTATTACCGAAACTAATTTCTCGAAAAGCCTTTGATAGTGCCCGCCTAGAGAAAATCCAGATATCTTCGTATTCTGGCTATCTTCTTAAAAGAGCCCAAACCGGCCAGCTTGAGGAGTTAAATAAAGCTTGGAAGAATATTCCTAGGAAAGTAAAAAAAATAAACCAAGTTTTCGCAACTTACGCAGGTTTGTTGATAGAAAAGGAAGAGTACAGTGTGGCTGAGAGACTACTAAGAAAAAAAATCGAAGCTAACTGGGATTCTCAGCTGGTAGCTCTTTATGGCGAAGTTCGGCCAAATGTTTCACGAAAAATTTTGAAAACTTTGGAAAAATGGGCTCGGGAACATCCCAATGACATTGGGTTAGGTATCGCGAGAGCAAGGCAATTCATGCAGGCAGGCATGTGGGGGCAGGCAAGGGGTGTGGTTAGCCATCTTGTCAACCAGGAACCGACTCCTAAAATGTATAAACTTCTTGCCGACATTGACGAGAAATTAGGGGATAGCAAGAGGTCGTCTAACAACCGGAAGGTCGGTCTAGAGTTGGCAGCAAACTTTGCTATAGATAAGTAGCGTTTCAGGGCCTGCTGCTTCTGCTTCCAAGCCATTTTATCAGTGGTCGCCAATATTCTCTGTCTATAGCGGTCGTTAACGGTGCAAATTCAAAAACAGATATTCCTTTTTGAGCCGCTCGTATGTAATTAGCGCTTTGTCTTATCAGGGTTAAAAAAGGAAAACGCCGGCCAGATGGTAGCCTGAAGTCGTAGAGAAGGTCCTCTAAATTGCGGGTATCTCGCGAGTTTTCTCTAGCCCTGCTTGCGATAGTCGCAATTCGAACATCATTTTGAATGCTTGGTCTCAGGGATTTGAGCTCTCCGAAAAATCTTTGTGCTGCTCTTATATCCATGGGGGATGGGACGACCGGAATTATGGCTGTCTCAGTTCTCTTCAAAAGCGAAACAAGCTGTTCGTCATGTGTTCTTGAAGGAGCATCCATGATTAAAATATCGGCAATTTTAGGAACGCGAATTGGTGCGCTGTACGCTTCGATACCCATAATCTTTGGAAAATTCCTTCGCCTCTGACGTAGCCAATCTATGCTAGAGCCTTGCGGGTCAAAGTCTGCTAAAACAACTTTTTTCCCTTGATTGGCATAATAGCCCGCTAAATTTGTGGCAACGGTAGTTTTGCCACTCCCGCCCTTCGCATTTAAAACTAATATTGATCGCATTTTATCTCGCCGAAATTTATAGATTACTTGATGCTAAACGATTTATGGTAGGAGTGAAAATAGTTACTAAAAGTTTGTCGAGGGATGTTCCGGGAGAGGCTAAGGAATTTTTACTGGTCAAAAAGCTTCCTGGAACTTTTTCACATACCTCTTCTAAGTTTACTGCCAATCTTCTAGATTCTTTTATTTCAAAAATAAAAAGACTTTCAGAATCCCTAGGAATGCTTTCTGCTGAAAAGGGGTTTGACGTATCTACGAGTGGCACCCGCTGAATATTTGCATCGGTGCGGGAAAACTGAGGGCATATGAATTTAATGTAATCAGGGAGTCTTCTTTTTATCATTTCTACTGCGTTTCTTTCTGTATAACCACGAACTAACTTGTCTCTCTCTATTTTCTGTATCCATTCGAGGTTAATGATTGGGGCTACTCCAATTAGTAAATCTACTTTCTTAGCAATGTTTATATTCTCGTCTATATGCCCTGCGTGGAGGCCATCGTAGAATAAAAAGTCTGCTGGGGCTATTTGTTTCCAAGCCGAAAAGTGACCTATTTTTGTCTTGTGTGCTACAGAATCTTCTTCGCTATGTATATAATGCCGCGTTTTTCCTGTCCCGGATAGGGAGAAAGTAGCAAAAAGGTCCTCAAGTTCACCAAGTAAATTAGCTTCAGGATTAAAATGGGTAATGGCTTGGGGCACCTCTTCGTTTTGTTCCATTTCTTGCCGCGTGAATCTGTGAAAACTATCTCCCTCAATAAACTGGACTTTGATTCCTTGAGTATCAAAGATTTTTTGGAATATTTTTTTTACGTTTGTCTTGCCCGCACCAGATGCGCCAGTGAGAGCTATTATGGGGAACTTTTGCGACATTTGTTTAAATCAGGCCATATTATTAAAATTCAAAACCTATCTTAATATGATATCTTCTACGGGTTAAGTTTCTTAGATTAAAAATATCCAAAGCAAGGGGCGATTTGATTAAATTTCCTGGTAGCGTTTACGGCAGATTGCTCGGTTACGTGGCAAATTACTGGAGATTATTCGTGGTTTCTATAGTCGCGATGATCTGTCTTGCCTCCACAGAATGGATGTTGCCAGCCCTTCTCAAACCTTTAATAGATGATAGTTTTGAGTCAGCTCAAGAACGGATTTCTTTTGATATACCGGTTTTATTAATTATTTTGTTTGTAGGGAGAGGGATACTAAGTTATTTGGCGACCGTAACTTTGCATCTAGTTGCCCAGAAGATAATTGCGGATCTTCGAATGCAAATGTTTTCCAGCATGATAGCTGCGCCTTCTCGATTTTTCGATGAAGTTACTACTGGGAAATTGGTATCAAAATTTACTTTCGATGTAACACAAGTCGCTCAAGCCTCAACTAGAGTGATAACTGTTTTGGTAAAAGACTCAGTAGTTATCCTTGTCCTCCTAGGGTACCTTCTCTACTTAAACTGGATGTTAGCGACTATTTTTATCCTCATTGCACCCCCAATTGGTTTTATGGTTTCTAAGGTATCTTTTAGGATGCGTACGATGAGCACTCATCTTCAAGACTCCGTGGGTCAGATAAACCAGGTGGCCGAAGAATCAATAAGGGGGCAGCTTGAGATAAAGGTGTTTTCTGGTCAAGAACATGAGGTTGGACGATTCGATAAAGCAGTTAGAAATGCGCGAAAATATCAGATGAAAGTAGTCCGAACAAGTGCCGCACTGGTGCCGTTTATTCAACTGTTTGTTGCTTCCGCTATCGCTGTTCTTATAGTACTAGCATTGAAGGAGTCTGCTAGCGGAACTATGTCTCGAGGAGAGTTTGTCGCTTTTATAACTGCAACTGGTCTGCTAATACCGCCTATAAAGCGCTTGGCTAGCGCAAACGAGTTCTTACAGAGAGGAATCGCTGCCGCTAAATCTGTTTTTAGTCTGATAGATAGTCCAAAGGAGCGGGATTCCGGTTTAATACGTCCATCTGTCGAAGGGAAGTTATCATTTAAGAATATTTTCTTCACATATGATAAAAATGAAATATTGCGTGACATTTCGTTGGAAATAGAGCCTGGAGAAATGGTGGCTTTTGTAGGCCCATCTGGGGGAGGTAAGACTACTCTTCTTAACCTAGTGCCACGTCTCTACGAGCCTACTTCGGGAGAAATTTTCTTAGATTCGAGGCCTATCGCGGATTACTCCTTGGTGAATTTACGGAAGAATATTTCGTATGTTGCCCAAAATACAATTCTTTTTAACGATACAATTAGGAATAATATTTCTTATGGAATAGGGCAAGCAGCATCGGATGACGATATAGAGCGCGTCGCGTATTTGGCTCAGTTAGGTGAATTCGTAAATGGTTTGCCAAACGGTCTTAATTCTGAGATAGGTGACAATGGTGTGAAATTGTCAGGAGGCCAAAGGCAAAGGATAGCTATTGCTAGAGCAATGCTGAAAAATGCTCCAATTTTAATACTAGACGAAGCAACGGCGGCACTCGACAATGAGTCTGAAACTTTTATTAAAAAAGCACTGGCAAATGTAAGTCATGGTAGGACAAGTTTGGTTGTGGCCCATCGTTTATCGACGATAGTCAATTCGAACAAAATAGTAGTAGTTGATAATGGACGAATTATAGAGATGGGAACACATTTACAACTCATCGAAAATGAAGGTCTTTATACAAAGTTATATAAGCAAGAGTTAGATAAGAAATAAGCTAATATAACTAGAAGGTTGGCAAGAGGATGGAATACAAAGATATATTAACGGATCTTAACGAGGCTCAAAATGCTGCAGTTACCACAGACGCGCCTCATGCCCTTATTCTAGCGGGAGCGGGGAGTGGGAAAACAAAAGTTCTCGTACACAGGGTGGCTTGGTACCTACAAACGGGCCAAAGCCTGGATCACGGAATTCTGGCAGTGACCTTCACAAATAAGGCTGCCGGAGAAATGAAGGGTCGAATTCAAAATCTTATGGGTAGATCCATACAAAATATGTGGATTGGAACCTTTCATGGAATAGCCCACAGATTTTTAAAACTTCATTGGAAAGAGGCCGGCCTAAAAGAATCATTTCAGATTATAGATTCAGATGATCAGTTAAGGGTGATAAGGCGAATAGTACGTGATCTTGAGTTAGACGAATCTGGTTGGTCAGCTAAGGAAATTCAATACAAAATTAATTCTTGGAAAGAGAGAGGCCTACGGTCCAAGAAGGTCCCCAAAGCAAATGATAGAATAGAGGATGTTTTAAAAACTGTTTATCACGATTATGAACTGGTTTGTGAGAGATCCTCGTCGGTAGATTTTGCAGAGCTTCTGCTAAGGGTGTACGAATTATGGAACACTCAACCCAGAATAAAGGAGGATTATCTTCAGCGATTTCGACACATACTTGTGGATGAATTTCAGGATACTAATCGTTTGCAGTATGAATGGTTAAAGTTGTTGGTGGGGGAGAAGGGTAACTTATTTGTCGTAGGCGATGACGATCAGTCTATCTATAGTTGGAGGGGTGCAAAAGTGGAAAACATGCAACTTTTCCAGAGGAATTTTCCTGATCATGAAATAGTTCGATTAGAACAAAACTATCGGTCTACCTCCAATATATTAGAAGCTGCTAACTCCTTAATCACCAATAACAGTAAAAGAATAGGAAAAAGACTTTGGACAGATGGGATCGAAGGAGAAAAAATAAAACTATACTCAGCTTATAATGAAAGAGACGAAGCTCGTTACGTCGTGGAGTCGATAAAGAATTCCTTTGAAAGGGGAATGAATCTCTCTAGTCATGCAGTTTTGTACCGCGTGAGTGCTCAATCGCGTGTTTTAGAGGATGCTTTAAGGGAAAACGACGTGAGTTATAGAGTCTTCGGCGGATTTCGTTTTTATGAGAGAGCGGAAGTGAAGGATGTGATGGCTTACTTGAGGCTCCTTTTTTCTAGAGAAGATGATCCAGCTTTTGAGAGAGTGATAAATTTTCCTCCCCGTGGAATCGGTCTTAAGACTATGGAGAAAGTCCGCCGTCTCGCTAAAAATGAGCAACTATCTTTATGGCTTGCTTTTTCACAGTTGTCTGAACTCGGCCAAGTTTCTTCGAAAGCACGTGCGGCTTTTGAGCAATTTTCCACTCAGATTACTTCTTTCAAAGAGATATGCAGTTTTGAAGATTTAGGAGATATCATCATCAAGATTGTCGACATTTTTGATCTTGAAAACCATTATAAAAAAGATAAGCAAGGGAGAGGGCTTGATAAAATCGAAAACTTACAGGAACTGGTAGCGGCAGCAAGGGATTTTTCCCCTATAGAAGGGGAGGAACCTCTGAGTGCTTTTTTAGCCCACGCAGCGTTGGAGTCTGGCGAGGATCAAGCAGATTCTGAATCAGACTATGTGCAATTGATGACTCTGCATTCGGCAAAAGGATTGGAGTTTAAACAAGTTTTTCTCGTAGGACTTGAAGAGGGTTTATTTCCTCATCAGCGATCTTTATCCGATCTTGGTCAACTCGAGGAGGAAAGACGTCTTTGTTATGTGGGTATTACTCGCGCAGAGGAGACATTAACTATGACTTATGCTCTATCACGACAGTTGCATGGCTCAGAGCACAGAGCGGGTCTCTCTCGATTTGTAAGGGAGATACCTGCTGATTTGATAGATGAAATTAGGGTGGGTGGATCCTATTTATCGGCTAAATCGAACATTGCGGTTGAAAAAGGGTTTGCAATTGGTCAATCTGTTTTTCACAAGGTTTTTGGCAATGGGGTGATTCTAGGTATTGAGGGAATGGGAGGAAATTCCAGGGTCCAAGTTAATTTTGAGGATAGCGGCACTAAATGGTTGGTGACCAGTTATGCAGGTTTAGAAACTCGTTAACTTTCGAGGATTAATAGATGATTCGCATTATTGTTACGTTTTTATTATTGAGTTTCCTAATTTCTTGTAATCCCATTGATGACGAGGAAGTAAATGAAGTCTCGAAAAGGACTTATTCTTGGAAAATGGTTACAGCTTGGCCGCCTAACTCCCCAATAAATCAAGAATCGGTGGAGCAATTTGCGAAAGATGTTGCAATCATGAGTCGAGGAAGACTGAAAATAAAAGTTTTTGCTGGGGGCGAGTTAGTTCCTCCCTCACAGGCTTTTGATGCGGTTTCTCAGGGGGGCGTTCAGATGGCACACACTGCTTCTTACTACTGGGCTGGTAAGGTTCCAGCAGCTCAGTTTATGACAGTTGTTCCTTTTGGCCTCACTCATAAAGGGGCTTGGTCTTGGATTTATGCGGGTGGAGGATTGGCTTTATGGCAAGAGTTATATGAGCCCTTCGGTATCGTGCCTTTTCCCATGGGAAATACAGGGATTCAAATGGGGGGCTGGTTTAATAAGAAGATAAATTCTTTGGACGATCTAAAGGGGCTAAAAATCCGCATGCCTGGACTAGGTGGTAAAGTTCTGGCCAAAGCGGGCGCCAATCCTGTAAATATAGATCCTGGAGAGCTATATATGGCCGTAGAGAGGGGTGTAATAGATGCGACGGAATGGGTTGGTCCAGTTTTTGACAAGAGGCAGGGTCTGGATGAGGTGGCAAAGTATTATTACTTTCCAGGCTGGCATGAACCAGGTAGTCAACTAGAGCTAATTATCAACCGAGATGCATGGAAGCTTTTAGAACCTGATTTGAAACTGATCGTTGAAAC
>MDTD01044576.1_pt1 | contig 10829 bp, 14 predicted proteins | sample 811221 | NCBI WGS metagenome assembly MDTD01 (sample SAMN05326646, study PRJNA326480) | marine metagenome | isolation source: seawater | place: Pacific Ocean: South West | collected 2011
CAGGCCGAGCAAGACTCAAGGAATCCTCCATAATCATTTGTCTACTTATGTCCGAATTTTCAATATGGGTTAGTTCTAACAAAGGAAAAGACTCATCAACCCTCGTTTTTTTTGAAACCACCAAAATAAAAATCACCTGAAAAAAGAAAACGCCTACCACCGCCCATCCCCATCGAAATGATCCCTTTTCAATCATCAAACAATCCTGATCTGGTTGCCAGCCAAAGACGCTCCACCCCGTTCCTCTGAGCCATTGCAGCAAAATCGGCAATCTGTTCGTGCCGGATGCCACGATCAGCCTTTAAAATCAACAGCAGATCTTCAGTGCCATCTTGAGAAGATAACTTCTTCAACTCACTTCCTAAGGCGTCAATACTTATAAGTTGATTGTAAAAATAAAGGTTAGCATGTTTATCCATTGCCACAACAACTGTGTGCGCGTGCCAAGGAGGGCTCACCTCTGTGCCTTTTGGCAAACGAACTAAAGATGCACCCTCCGTTAGCAATAGGTTTGAATTAGACAAAAGATAGAATAAAAAAAGGAACATCACTCCCGCAAAACAAACCGCACTAGGTAAATTATTCGAGAACTTATAATTGCGCCTAAAAACCATTAACTGAAATCCAAATTACGATTGTTTTTTCTGGCCTGTACTTTTGGCTGCCTTGGGCTTAGAACGCATCTTTCGCGCGGGCCTGTCCATTTCACTAATCATGCGCAGAGCCCTCAGTCCTGCTTTCTGCATATCAACCACAAGGGACCCAATAACAGCCACAAGATGGTTGTAACCCACAAAGCAGGGAATACCGATCGCCAGCCCTAAAGCCAAAGGTATCATAGCTCCGGAAAAATGTTTATGGTGATCCGTAACAACTTCTTTTGTTTCCATAAACCCCATCACTGATCCCAATAACCCGATTAAAGGAGCAACCTGTCCCAGTGCTGCCAATATCCCGAGACGTCGCTCTAAACGAGCAACTTCCTCAGAACCTTGTTGTTCCAGAATTTCTTTTATTTCCTCCCTCGGAAGTTGGTGGTTTTCCAAAACCGTTTTTACTACTCGCGCAGTCGGACTTGGAGTTGCATCACAAATACCAATTGCTTCTACAAGATTATTCTGACTGAGAACATTTTTCAGTCCCCCAAGAAGGGCCGATGTATTAATTTGAACACGGTGATAAGTGAGACGGCGCTCCATGAAAACCACCACTCCTAAGGCACTACAGACCAACAAAACCCAAACCATTGGCCCACCCTGTAATACACTCATCGCAACCATAGGTGTTTGTAGAATAAGCTTATGCAATCGTCACGCCTAAAGAAGTTTGCTTCGGCTTAAAAACCCTGCCAATAAGGCTCAAATAACTTCGCCTTGCGACAATCAAGACACCCTTCACATCATTGCGCATGGATCAAAAAGATCAACTCCGCGAACTTTTTCGTATGCAGAAAGCCCTAAACGAGCGTATCGGGGTCAATACTGATGGCATGAGCGACGAACAGAAGACAGAGTGGGTGCTAAATTATTGCCGGGCTATGGGGCAAGAAATCGCCGAACTAACAGACAGTGTCCCATGGAAATGGTGGGCAAAATATCAAAAGCTGGACGAACAAAATGCACGAGTAGAGGTGGTGGATCTTTTTCACTTCCTGATCAGCCTTGCGCAGGTCCTTGGCATGAGTGCCGATGATGTTTATGACGCATATGTAAAAAAGAACGAGGTTAACTTCCAGCGGCAAGACAGTGGCTATACGGAAAAGGACCACGATGACTCAAAACACATCTAATGGCCAACACTCTACTACCTAAACATCTTCGGAAAGAAGTTGAGAGTGTTTTAATCGACGAAAAACAAATCGCCACACGAGTAAGCGAACTGGCGGCAGATATTGAGAGAGATTTCATAGAACGGGATCTTCTGGTCGTGGCCTTACTAACTGGCACCGTTCCATTCCTAGCTGATCTCATCCGGAATATCACTCTTCCTTTGAGACTCGATTTCATGGGCGTATCCAGCTACGGCAACAACACTGCCCCTGGCGAACTGGTATTTACCAAAGAACTCAAACTTGAAGCCAAAAATCGAGACGTTTTAATAGTAGATGACATCCTTGACACTGGCAAAACGCTGCGTGCTGTGATGGATAAGCTCGATGCCTTACAACCACGCAGTCTCAGAACTTGCGTAATGCTTGAAAAAAAATCACGACGATCTGAGAATATTACAGCAAATTATGTCGGTTTTGATGTGCCTGATGCATTTGTAGTCGGCTATGGCTTAGACTATGCTGAAAAGTACCGTAATTTACCCTTCATAGGGGTATTAAAACCGGAAGTGTATTCATGAAGGTGAAAGTCAAATTTTGGTCCTACTTCCGTGACCACACCAATTGTGAAGAAACTACCGCCTCTCTCACAGAAGGCGCCACCCTTGCCGACCTACACACGCAAATCCTCCTACGTTACCCAAAACTTACCGGCACCGAAAAATGCACACTTAAGGCCGTAGGCGTGGATTATCAGGATGACGACTTTGTGTTGAGCGAAGGTGACGAGGTATCACTCTTTCCCCCCGTACAAGGTGGCTGATGAAACGCGAACTAACTTTAACCCACGAACCTATCGCTGAATCTCTGCCGCTAATGAGCAATGGCATGGGTGCAGTGGTAACTTTCCATGGCATAGTGCGCGGTAAGGAGGATGGCGCGTCAATCACTGCCATTGACTACGAAGCAAATGAGGAAATGGCGCTGCACCAATTTGGGCTGATTTTCGACGTCGTCGAGAAAACTTGGCCGGTAGAAAAAGTGCGCCTCATACATCGGTTGGGAGTGGTACCGGTGAATGAGCCATCACTGCGGGTGGAGGTAATCGCACCCCATCGCGCCGAAGCATTTGAAACCTGCCAGTTTATAATTGATGAGATGAAGAAAAAGGTGCCGATCTGGAAGCGGCCTCAATAATCATTTTAATTCAATACTGACAGGACAATGGTCTGATCCCATTACACTTGATAAAATTGAAGCTTTAATTAATCGGGGCTTTAGTTTTTTAGAAATCATCACGTAGTCGATCCTCCAGCCAACATTCCTATCTCGAGCGTTATTAATATTGCTCCACCAGGTGTAATGACCTCCGCTGGCTTCAAACTCCCGGAACGTATCAATGAATCCTGTCTTTACAAAAGCATCAAAGCCAGCCCGCTCCTCCTGCGTAAAACCGTGGGTGTTCTTATTTGCTTTAGGATGTGTCAGATCAATTTCAGTGTGAGCCACATTAAAATCACCGCAAAAAATAACGGGCTTGCGCCGTTTAAGTTTTTTCAAATAGGCGAGGAATTCACGGTCCCACTCTTGCCGATACGGCAGGCGGGCAAGACTTCGCTGCGCGTTAGGTACATAAACATTAACAATATAGTGATCGTCAAAATCCAAGGTTAGCACCCGTCCCTCCCGGTCATGTTCAGGCTTGCCAATGCCCCGGATGACTTTATTGGGGGATTTTTTTGTGAAGGTCACTACCCCGGAATATCCTTTTTTCTCAGCTGGATTCCAGTAAAGCTCGTAGCCACGAGGCCAAACCTGATCAACCTGTTCAGGGAAGGCACGACTTTCCTGCACGCAAAGAACATCCGGATTTGCCTTCTTAAGCCATTCGATAAACCCCTTACGCAAGACTGCGCGCAGGCCATTCACATTCCAGGAAATTAGCTTCACACCTGTTTTACCGTCCCCCAATAAACATCCAGCCTCTTGGTCAAATAAAGTTTCACCGCCTTTACCAGCGCCTTGGCCTCGTATTTTTGCCCTTCAGCAACAATCTGTTTTAACGGCCAACTGGGTTTCACATGAAAACTTTCTTGAGCGATAACCGGCCCCTCATCCAAATGCATGCTAACAAAGTGTGCGGTGACACCCACAATTTTCACCCCATGTTCGTAGGCTTGTCGATATGCCTGTGGCCCAGGGAAACTCGGCAATAACGATGGATGAATGTTAATGATTTTATTCTTATATCGCCACACAAAGTCCGGCGATAGGATTTTCATAAAACGTGCAAGCACTATGAAATCCACCTCATACTTTTCTAGAAGTTCCAGAACCAGTTTCTCCCCGCGTTTTCTGTCATTCCAAGGAATGCACACAAAGGGAATCTTGTAGCGTTTTGCCAAGGACTCAAGATCTGGTCGGTTGCCAATTACAATTACTGGCTCTGCCTTCTTCAACTGTCCTTTTTTAAAAGCTGATAAAAGCGATTCTAAACAAACAGGTTCACGCGTAACCATAATGGCTGCTCGCTGTTTACGCCCCGGCTCCGTCAATCTCAGCTTGATTTCCATCCCCAGGTCATTTGCCAGTATTTTCAGCCCTTTTCTAAGTGATGATGGTTTTAACTGGGCGCCTTTCCAAGATGCTTGAATCACCATACTGAAATGACCACGAGTCACCGCTTCCTCTAACGCTTCAATGTTTGCCTTCTGCTCGAATAGGAAGTTTGTAACACGGGCAATTACACCGGTCTTATCCTTGCCGATTACGGTAATGGTGGCAAATTTCTGCACGAGCGCCAGAGCAAATCAAACTGAGACAGCGAACGCAAACCGTTTTATGAGAAACTATAAAAACTAGGATGAATAAGCGTCCTTTTAGTAAACTGTCAGGGTTTTAAAATGATTTTACCGGCTAGCGTTCCGGCATTATGGATAGTGTTCTCCTCCTGCAACTGGTGTGCGGCTGCGGCCTCACTCAAAGGCAGAACTCTATCTATATTCGCCTTCAATTTGCCTTCAGCAAACCAACGGTTGAGATCGTCCCCGCATCGGCGTTGTTGCTCAGCCGAATAATTAAACATCGCAAACCCATGTAATTCACAATCCTTCACATAAAATGACCCCACGGGCAGTACCGGCCTTGCTTCACGACCTGCCATTACCACCATGCGCCCATGCTTTGCTAATAACCGTAACGACCACTCGAAATCCGCTTCCCGACGTGTCTCCCATAGCACGTTCACTCCTTCAGGGGCTAGCTCCATTACGCGAGCCCCAACATCCTCCGCTTGATAGTTAATTACCTCATCGGCCCCAAAGGTTTTGGCTTTTGCGGCCCGTTTATCACTCCCGGCAGTAGCAATGATTCTTGCTCCCAGTGCTTTGCAAATTTGCACCACCATTGAGCCCACCCCACCAGAGCCCCCGTTCACAAAAACCGTTTCATGTGGCCGCACTTTCGCGCGCATCACAACCCCGATATGAGCGGTAATCCCCACCAATGCTACCGCTGCAGCATCCTCCTCCTTTATCCCTTCAGGAATTGCATGCAACCATTCCTGATTAACACACGCCATATCAGCAAAAGTACCCTGCCTTCCGTGCCCTCCTTGATTCGCGCCCCACACGCGGTCGCCTATTTTCCATTGAGTAACACCTTCACCCACCGCTTCTACTATGCCGGCAAAATCACTGCCCACAATAAATGGCATGGACAACTTCATGGCCACCAGCCCTCCTCTGATGTAAGTATCTATCGGGTTAACTGAAACCGCACTTATGCGGACAAGCACATGACCCGCAGTCGGCACTAAATCTGAAAATTCACCATACTGAATTTCCTCAGGGCCTCCTGTTTTTTCAATGAAAGCCGCTCTCACTAATCAATGGGTTCAAGCTGTGGCAAACTAACGCGTTTCCCAGTCGACGCTGATTCCATACCGAGCTCCAGAACCTCCTGCACATCCCGACAATGGCCTGCACGACACAATGGATGAAAAGATTGTTCACTCTTGATCCCATGTAAAAAATGGGCAATCGGCCCTAAAAGATGTTCTTCTTGATCCACAATTCCTACCTCCTCACCCTCAGGACGTTTCTCTGTTGCCAAAAGCAACCTACCCTTTTCGGGTTCAGCCAAAAGCGTCCCCTTACTACCATAAATAATGGTACGATAATTAGTCATCTTATCGACCTGAGTCCAACTGGCTTCAGCAATACTAATACCCTTGGGATACTGCATAAGAAGCACGGCGTTATCCTCAGCATCCAAATCCGTTTTGAGCAACTGCCCTGATACAGCCGTCACACAATGCGGACGCCCCATTAGGACGCGAGAGAGAACTGCCCCGTAACAACAGTAATCTAGCAACGCCCCACCCCCATTACGATTAGGATCATAAAGCCAATCGCAAAAATGTTCACTCGCACCCATTTCCCTAGGCCCCTGATGTGCAGCTCTGTAGCGAATCTGCCAAACTTCACCAATCTCCCCTGCCTGCGCCATTGCGATGGCCTGTTGAACCTGAGGCCACCAAGTAACCGGCCAATTTACCATTAGACGTTTGCCTGCCGAATCAGCTGCTTGCAACAATGCATTTGCCCCTGCTAAATCAGCAGCTAACGGCTTCTCGATTAACACGTGCCACCCACGCTCCAATGCCTTAACAGCCTCTTCTGCTCCGCTTCTGTTGTTGCCATATATTAACACTGCATCCAATTGCTCTGAAGCAGCCATCTCCTGTGAATCAGTATACACGTTGACATCATATTCTTTCTTTGCACGATTCAGAAGAGGCGTCTGCAGGCTTGTAGCAGCAACCAGTTTGGCATTTTCGTTTTCCGCCAATTCAGGCAGAACATCCCAAACGTGATCATGTGAAAGACCAATAACACCAAAGTTCATTGGTAAATTGTGATCTTAATATCTCAAAGCCTCAATTCATTTCCTTTTGCGCTTATGAACAACTTACTTCACAATAAATTGATGCGTTTCATCCTGTTATTGGTCCTGTTTACTTTCGTTTCATTTACCAGCCAAGCCGTTGAGCCATGGAAAACGCTTAATTTATGGCCCGGAAAGGCTCCTGACGAAAAAGGAGATGTCGGACTGGAAGCCCCTCGACCTCATCGCCCGGGTCAAAAAAAGGTTATCAGAATCGGCAACGTCAGCACTCCTACCTTGGCAATATTTAAGCCAACCAAACCCAATGGAACCTCAGTTATTATTTGCCCCGGAGGCGGTTACAATATACTGGCATGGAATTTGGAAGGAACCGAGGTAGCCGATTGGCTTAACAGTTTTGGCGTAACAGCAATAGTCCTGAAATATCGCGTACCGCGCCGCAAAGACCGTGAAAAATACGCAGCTCCCCTGCAGGATGCCCAAAGGGCCATCGGCATGGTTCGCCACAATTCGAAAACATGGGGCCTCAATCCCAATAAAATTGGCATCCTTGGGTTTTCTGCTGGCGGACATTTGTCTGCCACGGCCATGACCAATTATGAGAAACGCACATACCCCCACATTGATAAAGCTGATCAAACAAGCTGCAGGCCAGATTTTGGTGTGCTCATTTATCCCGCTTATCTCGTGGATAATGAAACTAAAACAAAATTAGCGCCAGAGGTATCCATTACCAGCAACACCCCTCCAGCAATTTTCATTCATGCGGGTGATGACCGCATTACGGCCGATGGAAGTGTCCAAATGTGGCTGGCCATGCGTCGAGCAGGTGTCCCTTCAGAGCTACACGTATTTACGAACGGAGGTCACGGCTATGGGTTACGCCCCTCAGAAGACCCAGTATCGAAATGGCCAAAACTGGTTGAAGACTGGATGAAGCGTAGCGAGATTGTTAAATAATCAATCAACATCCAGTTTATCAGGCGGGATATCTTCCTGTGTCGGACGCGTCAAATTCTCATTCACCCCCTTGAACACACCACCCGACGCAGTGCTATGACTTCGTATCGCAGTAACTAAACCAGCATTCCCAGCTAAAACGGTACTGCCATCAGCACGGACAAACTGTCCCTGACCTGAGCCCAAACCTGCCATTGCGTAGTTTTGCAATCTCACGGAACTCTTTTCATCATTTCCTACAAACCTCTGATTGCCCGGCTCTGTCTTTCCCGCACGCAGCGACATTCCGAAATACTCATCGTACGAAGGTAACATTAAGCCCGCTGGATAATTAAATTCGTAGCACTTATCTCCGACAACATTCCTAGACAACCCCAGCAGTGTAGAAGGACGCTGCATATCACTTCCCAAATGTATGGCATAACTCAGAGACCGATGATCCATATGTACATGCACTCCGTCAAAGGCATGCCCAAATCCATCCCATTTGCCGTGTTGAATTTCATGATCGATCCATTCATGAGTTTCCGGATCACAGGGCGAGGACAACAACCGTGAAGTCCCGAGCTCTTTGCGAACGGGTGCAGGTAAAAACAAAAATTGAATATCCCATAAATGATGTGCCCCGGTGTGCTCCTTACCATATAAGCCCTTCCACAACTCGACGCCTTGATCATGAGTCAAAGTCCACGGCAAACGACCATCGTAATCACTCGAAAACATTGCGAAAGCAGCGTGAATCTGACGCAGATTACTTGCACATTTCACACGATTAGCCTTGGCCTTGGCCTTAGCTAGTGAAGGTAACAAAATCCCCGCTAATATACCAACCACTGAGATCACTACCAGCAACTCAACCAGAGTAAAACCACGTTTTTTACCAAGGATCAGCATCTTTTAAATCATTGCTTAATCTCTGCGCGATTGCAATTCGACAGTGATTATCCAATGCTACCCGCCCAATGAAAACCATTGCCGCCGTGCTCCATGAAATGGAAAAGCCACTGCCTTACGCAGATTCGCAGCCGATGATTATTGAGGAACTGGAACTTGAAGGGCCCGGCCAAGGTGAAGTACTAGTAGAAGTTAAAGGTGCGGGGCTTTGCCATTCGGATTTATCGGTCATCAACGGTTCACGCCCACGCCAGATGCCAATGGTGCTCGGCCATGAAGCCAGCGGCATCGTGCGCGAGGTCGGCCGAGACGTACGCGGATTCAAAGCAGATGATCACGTTATTTTCACTTTTATTCCTAGTTGTGGAAATTGCCGCTATTGCAAATCAGGTAAACCATCCCTTTGCGAGCCGGGGGCAAAGGCCAACAATGCCGGATTACTAATGAATGGAGCTCAACACTTTAGTAGAAATAACCAACCCTATTTCCATCACTGCGGAGTAAGCGGCTATTCGCAATACACCATCGCAGTACCTGGTTCATTGGTAAAAGTCGATTCTTCCCTACCTTTCGAGCACGCCACTTTGTTCGGTTGCGCGGTAATGACCGGCACAGGGGCAGCGATGAACACGGCCAACATTCAAACGGGTCAAAGCGTAGCAATATTCGGTATGGGCGGTGTAGGGCTCGCAGCTTTAATGGGCGCAAAAGCTTGCAATGCCGGACAGATCATTGCGGTAGATTTATTGAATTCAAAACTGAAAATGGCTGAAAACCTTGGCGCCACACATACAATTAACGCCAAAGACAATAACCCTGCAGAGGTCATTCAAGACCTCACCCATGGCGGCGTGGAGGTCGCCATCGAAAGCGTGGGCAACGCGAGAGTGCTAGCTCAAGCTTACGAATCCACCATGCGCGGAGGCACCACAGTCGCCATCGGCTTACCGCACCCGGATCATCAATTTAGTATTCCAGCTGTCACTTTAAGTGCGATGGAAAAGACAGTCAAAGGTTCCTATCAGGGAAGCTGCACGCCCACACGAGATATTCCTCGCTTCATTGATATGTTTCACAGCGGCCAGCTTCCGGTAGATCAATTACTCACTGATACCATCAAGTTGGAGGAAATCAATGAGGGCTTCGACCGACTCCACAAAGGTGAAGTAGCAAGGCAGGTGATTTTATTTTAGCTCGAAGTAATGGACTTCTAACGGACCAAGGTGATTGTCAATCAACAAACCACCGTGTTCTTTAAGGCACCAATCCCTTCAATACTGGCCTCAACCTGATCGCCAGCTCTCAAGTGAATACCTTTTGGATGGCCCACTCCCGCCGCTGTACCAGTAGAAATAATGTCGCCAGGTTCCAAGGTCACAAAGGAGGAAATAAATTCAATCACAGCAGGCACCGGAAAAATTTGCAGGGCTGTACTCGCATCCTGATGCACCTCTCCATTTACCGTTAATTTAAGCGGCAAATTTTGAGGGTCAGAAATGGTTGCCGGCGTAGCAACACACGGACCCACCGGACAACTACCATCATGCCACTTGCCATGTTGCCAATCGAAAAACTTGTCGCGATCACGTTCTTTACGATTCGGGTTGGGCCGAAAGCCACGGTCTGAAATATCATTTACCACCGTGTATCCAGCCACATAATCCAAAGCTTCGGCTTCACTAACTCCCTTGGCTTTCTTGCCGATCACCACGCCCAGCTCGCATTCCCAGTCAATGTTATCGGGCGAAATATCCGGAATTTGGATTTCACCTCCGTGACGGTTCAGTGTTGTAGAAGCTGGTTTCATGAAGACATAAGGATAGGTTTGTGCCCGTTCCACAGCATTCTCTCCACCCTCCTCAATGTGTTTGGCATAGTTTCCAGCCAAAAGCAGGAGTTTATTGGGCTTTGGGATGGGAGTTAGTATCGAAGCATTCGTAATGACCAAATCAGCAGCAGCCGATTCATTTCCGGCCAACCACGCGTCCATCTTTTGCGCAGCATCGTGCTGACTGCCATGCGGCAAAAAACTGAGTAGATCATCGGTGGCTTCAAGTGTTTCTCCAGCTGCCTCTGCAGCAGTGCTCAAGGGAATAACCTGATCATCAAGAAAAAACCCAACTTCTACTTTACCGTTTTGATCAAACCTACAAAGTCTCATTAAATTATTTACTATCCTTTACTCTACTAAGTTTCATTAACGCCGGCAAATCACCGTACTTTACTGCCCCCGGCAAAAAATTAGGATTACGATAGGACTTCAAGTCGACAAAACGAAACCGGTCACTTTCAAGACTAA
>MDTD01065320.1_pt1 | contig 10828 bp, 9 predicted proteins | sample 811221 | NCBI WGS metagenome assembly MDTD01 (sample SAMN05326646, study PRJNA326480) | marine metagenome | isolation source: seawater | place: Pacific Ocean: South West | collected 2011
CCGTGAATGGGGTCGCGTAATTCGACCGATGTTCTCGCCTTCATGAGTTCCCCTTTACACCGTTATGAGACGTGCGCTCTGCGTCCGTCGCCAAATTGTCGGCAGCCCAACGACATCATCAACAGTCCCATCCTCAATCAGCACAGTGCTGTCCAAACCGAGAACCTCGACTGAACCACTACAAGCCAGAATCTGGAGCTTATCACGACCAATCTCGCGACACTCCCGTGCCATAAAAGGCACGCTGGGCACGTTTAATTGGCGGAAACCATCCTCAATCTCTGTTGCCCACGGGCTATCTCCGTATCCAGGTCGCTTGGCCTTGAATGCATCGTTCCAGCCGGCTAGTCCCTCATTAAAGAGGACGAGCGTCGTCTTTTCGCCAAATGAAAGAGCAGTGACGGACAATGACAAAGCGTGATGGAGTGCTTGATGCGTACCCGTGTAGATAAAGATGGCAAGTTCGCTCACATCTGCCTCAAATAAAAAAAGACTGGCATCCCGAAGGGAGCCAGTCTCTTGGAGGCGCCACCCGGAATCGAACCGGGGATAAAGGATTTGCAGTCCTCTGCCTTACCACTTGGCCATGGCGCCAAAAGATTAGATGGCGTGTCTACAAAGTTACGCGTTGGCTGTCAATCGCGAACCGTTCGATGAGAAATCAATCAAAGAGAAATTTGAGCAATTCTCCAATCCCCATCCTTCGCCGGATCGCGCTCAAGCAAGATAGGAGCAGGATGGCGTCCATCTGCAGGTTTTAAAAATATCTTTACTTTCAAGGCTTTCGGGTCGGATGGCTCGCATCGAGTTACGCGAAAGGCATCAACGTTCCCACCGTCCAAATAGCTTGCAGCATTCTTAACCAACTGCTTCCAGTTGAAAGCCTTCAAATACTCGATCGATCGAGGGCCAACCATTGATGCGCTATGAGTCAGATCACCCAGCAACTCGGACCGTCTTTCTTCATCCTCAATTTGTGCGGCTCTGAACACCTGCTCTAGAAAGAGTCCCTGTGACAACTCAAGACCAGAAGGATGTATCGCCGCATTGGCTGCACCCGCGTTAGTTGCATCCGTCTCACTTTGTGACACAGCCATTGGAGCTGCCTCGTGCGTCACGACCGAAGTCTCGCGGACCTCGTCGCCAGCAGCCAATGCAGCAACGGTCTTGCGAAGTGCCAAAAGCTCGTTTTCGAGACGACTGATGTGCGCAAGCAGCGCATTCGCGGTGGACTCTTCCATGAAACGCCTACCTTGGTGTTAGTTCACGTCCGCGAACTTACCCCACCTAGCGATCTTTTACCATCCGACCTTTCGTGGTCCGCATGCATTCGAGAACATCCGCTCCGTACATCAACTGGTAGTCGAACTTAATTGCAGGATTGGGATTATTCTTGTGAATCTTGCGGGCTTTTCCAGACTTGGCAACGCATGCTTCGACTCGCGAGATGTACTTTTTGTTGGGATTGTTCTCTCGTCCACCAATCGCGCTCAGGTGGTGCGACAAATCCTCTTCCCGGAAACCGAGGGGCATCTTACCATCGATCTCGGGCGGGATAACCATATCCGGTGTGACGCCATGTACCTGAAGCGTTCGGCCGCTTGGGCTGTAGTAGCGAGCAACCGTGAGCTTGATGTAGTAATCGTCTTGCATGAACGGATTAAAGAGCGTTTGCACGCTGGCCTTTCCGAAGGTCCGGTCTCCGATAACAAGCCCTCGCCCATTCTCTTGAATGGCCGATGCGACGATTTCGGACGCTGATGCAGCTCCGTCATTGACGAGAACGACCACGGGTACGTCCCATGTGTCCCCAGAGGTGGCTCGCTCGTGCTCCATACTGCCTCCCCGTTGCTTAACGCTGACGATGATGCCCTCTTTAAGGAAACGGTCGGCTACCTGAATCCCTTGATTGAGCAAGCCGCCTGAGTTGCGACGAAGGTCCAGTATCAGCCCCGTAAGCCCCGCACTGCCGGCTTTTTTCTGGAGTGCGTCATAGGTACGAACCATCTCGGTTGTCGTCGTGCCAACAAAACCGGTCAGCTTGATGTAGCCAATTCGATCGTGCCCAATAATCATGCGGCCAGATACGTTCTTGATATCAATTCGGGCCCGGACGATCGGAACGTCAATCGTTCCAGTCGTACCCTCTCTCGATACGGTCAGAACAACTTTTGTGGCTTTTTTTCCACGAATTTTTCCAACCACTTTGTTTAGAAGCCAGTTACGGATATCGACGCCATCCACCTTCATGATGATGTCGCCCGCTCGGAGGCCCGCCTTAACGGCCGGTTGTCCCTCGATTGGGCTTTCGACAATGGTATAATCGCTGTCCTGACGCCGTGTAAGAATAGCCCCAATCCCCTCAAAGCTCGCGTCTGTTGTTTCAGCGACCGAATCGTCCCAGGCGTCTTTTGAGATGAGGTCGGAGTGATGGTCAAGAGAGAAGAGGAACCCTCTCGCAGCCGAGATCCATGCGCGTTTTTCGCTCCATTCTGCGTTCTTCTTGCCGAGATTTAGTCGTGCGAACTCCATGACACGTTCGAATTCTTTAATGCCGAATCGTACCTTCTTCCACTCACCGGTGAGCAACTTCCAGCGCTCTTTACGGCGTTCACGTGCGTCGCGAATTTCGTCATCCGAATACCGCTTCTTTTTATCCTCCTCGAGTTTCCCTTCCTCGACGGCGACTATTCCCTTTAGACCCGGAATAGCATGGACCTTGCCTTTGAGTAGTCCTCGTTCGTCCTTATGGTTCTTGCGAAGCTCATAGAAACCTTTGGGAACCAACACCAAGCGATGCTTTTCGTCCGACTGGAGAGCAAAGACCGCCGCCTGTCGGTAGCCTTGATTTTCATCCACGTTGGGGTCGATGTAGTGCATTTGAACAAAGCGCCGAACCTCATCAAAATTTGTCCGGGTAAATGCAACTGATGCCCAATAATCCTTTGGTTTATCGGAATCATCCTGAGCCAGCTTGAGTGTGAGGCTACCACTCGTGGCAAGTCCCTCTCGATTGGCAGCATAGAACGCGAAGGGCTGGCTTGATGCGACCTCCTCGCCTATTTGCGTCGGCTTCGACTCCGCATCCGAGACGCTAAAACCACACGCGCTCGTCAAAACCACCAGGAGTATAATCAGACTGCTGGACCACAACCGAAGCTGATGGCTCGTCGTATGGGGTATCATGGAGGTTCGCCTGCCTTTTGTTCTGCGTTGGGGGGTCTGGTTGGCTTTTCCAACTCTCAGCATAAGCGCAGCAAGTCCGGGGGACAAGAGTATCGGGTTGTGCACGTTACCGTGCCAGTATGCTATCGGAGCGCTGCTACCGACATTTTTCTGTCGTTTGATGATGCCCAACACCAACGCAAAGCAGATCCTTCCCACAAGGACGTAGGCCTTGATCACGATCGTGAGATCTACTGTCCCGTGTGACCGAATCCACCAGCGCCACGCTGACTACTGGACAACTCTTCCACCAAATCAAACTGCATCTGCACCACAGACGCGAAAACCAACTGAGCGATTCGCTCACCACGCTCGATCTCAAAAGCCGCATCACCATGATTGATCAGAAGAATTCCGATCTCTCCGCGGTAATCACTGTCGATGGTCCCCGGAGCATTGAGAACGGTGACACCGTATTTGAATGCGAGACCGCTTCTCGGGCGTACCTGCACCTCAAAACCATCGGGGATCTCAAACGCGAGGCCCGTCGGAATGAGAGCCCGCTCCCCGGGAGCTAAAACGACTGTCTCTTGAACGGCCGCGACGACATCCAAACCTGCCGCTCCAGGCGTCATATAACGCGGGAGCGGCAGGTCGGAGTCAGAATCGGGCCGGAGTCTGCGAACGCGGACAACCGGCCCGGATTGGTTACTCATCATCAGAGTCTGAGCTGGTGCTCTCGCCCTGCTCTTCGAGTGCAGCTCGACGGGAAAGCTTAATCTTGCCGCGGTTATCGATACCGATAACCTTCACCAAGACTTCGTCACCGACACGGAGAATGTCCTCCACGTTACGTACGCGCTCCTCGCTAAGCTCCGAGATGTGGCAGAGGCCATCGGTTCCGGGCATGATCGTTACGAACGCACCGAAATCGACCGTCTTAGCTACGGTTCCGAGGTATGTCTTACCAACCTCAGGCTCTTCCGTGTAAGAACGAATCAAGTCGATTGCTTTCGCTGCAGATTCTCCATCGACAGCTGCAATGGCCACTCGACCATCGTCGGTCACATCGATGTCGACACCTGTATCAGCCACGATACCCTTGATGTGCTTTCCACCAGGTCCGATAAGATCACGGATTTTGTCCGGATTAATCAACACGGTGAAGATGCGCGGAGCGTACTCACCAAGGTCGTCACTAGGTGCTTCGATTGTCTTCGCCATCTCGCCCAGGATGTGCAAGCGCCCTTCACGTGCCTGCTCGAGAGCCGTTGCAAGAACATCCCACCCTAGGGATTCGATCTTAATGTCCATCTGAAGCGCTGTGATGCCATCTGGGGTTCCCACAACCTTGAAGTCCATGTCGCCGAGATGATCCTCGTCACCCAGGATGTCACTTAGCACGGCAACATTCTCACCGTCGCTGATGAGACCCATCGCGATTCCTGCAACCGGTGCCTTGAGCGGTACACCACCCTGCATCATTGCAAGAGAGGTTCCACATACGGTCGCCATGGAGGACGAACCATTCGACTCAAGGATCTCGGACACGATACGCATGGTGTATGGGAAGTCTTCCGCATCGGGAATCACGGGCGTTACACCGCGCATTGCCAAGGTTCCATGTCCAATCTCACGACGACCTGGTCCTCGCAGCATCCGAACTTCACCCACCGAGAAAGCTGGGAAGTTGTAGTGCAGGAGGAAGCGTCGGCTGTATGCACCGGACAGTGCGTCGATCTTCTGCTCGTCCTTACGCGAACCTAACGTCAGCGTGACAAGTCCTTGCGTTTCACCGCGTGTGAATAAGGAGGAACCGTGGGTCCGTGGAAGAATTCCAACCTCGCACTCGATCTCTCGAATATCAGCTAATCCACGGCCGTCAATTCGACGCCCTTCCGTGAGGATGTTGTGTCGAACGATTTCGCTCTTGAGTCCACCCACTACGTCTTTGATTTCACCGGAGCGCTCAGCACCTTCATCGCCGAGATCAGCGATAATGTCCTTCGAGATTTGGCCCATCGCGGCGTAGCGAGCGAGCTTCTCTGGGATGTACGCAGCTGCGGCAACCTTGTCTTTTGCAAGACCTCGAATTTTGGCGGCAAACTCCTCGTCAACCGGCTCAGGTACAAAGGGACGCTTTTCTTTCCCGGCCTTCTTCACCAGGCTGTCGATTGCATCGAATACTGGTGCGAGAGCTTCGTGGCCGCGCCTGAGGCCTTCAATTGCCTCTGCTTCTGTAAGAAGCGTCGATCCACCTTCCACCATCACGATACCGTCGCGACGTGCAGCAAGGAGGAGATCAACGTCACTCTCTTCGCTGTTCAGTGGTGGACATACGACCCATTCACCGTCGATACGGCCCACAGTTACACCACCGACTGGTCCGTTCCATGGAATATCACTGATGCTCAGTGCTGCAGACGCACCAATCAGTCCGCAAATCCGAGGATCGGTTACCTGGTCAACCGATAGAACGGTGGCGATAACCTGGACTTCATGTTGGTAGCCTTCGGGGAAGAGTGGACGAATCGGTCGGTCGATAAGCCGGCAAGTTAGCGTCGCTTCCTCTGACGGACGAGCTTCTCGCTTGAAGAAGCCCCCAGGCAGTTTTCCAGCCGCGTAAGCCTTCTCCACGTAATCTACGACAAGCGGGAAAAATCCCATGCCAGGACGTGGAGCATGTGTCGTCGTCACAGTGACCAGAACGACGGTTTCACCGTGCGTTACCAGCACGGAACCTGCTGTTTGTTTAGCCATACGACCCGTTTCTAGGGTCATCGGAGTGCCTCCGAAATCGAAGGTTTCCTTAACTACGTTGGGATACAATGCCATCTAATAATCTCCTTAATTCGGCATTAAGCCACCGCAAATCGTCTGCGGCGCCACAAATTCTTCGGCGAGTAGTCCCCAGATAGCTGTCGGGAATTAGGTAAACGCCAGATCACGGCCTCCACCAAGGCTCAATGGGAGGCCGAGTGCCATCCGATTGAGTTCCCGAGGGTCCAAAAGGGGACGTGCGCGGGAGTTAACCTACGCACGTGAGTTTAATTACTTACGGATACCAAGCTTCTTGATCAGTTCGCGGTACGCCTCGACATCATTCTTCTTGATGTAGTTGAGCAGACGACGGCGCTGACCGACGAGCTTCAGCAAGCCACGACGGCTGTGGTGGTCGTGCTTGTGAGCCTTGAAGTGTTCCGTAAGGTAAGTGATTCGGTTGGTGAGGAGCGCAACTTGGACGTTGGCGGAGCCGCTGTCTTTTTCGTCCTTTCCAAACTCTGCAATGATCTTTGCTTTGTCTTCCGCGAGGAGGGCCATCTGCTGTTCCTTGTTCTCTGTTTTTTTGTTTTGCGAACGGCGGGAACCTATTCGTCCGATGTGGCATTGTCAACGAATAAACACCAATCGTTTCGAGACCTGGAAAGAGCGCTAACTGGTGGCGCTTCGAGTCCAATTCAGACCGCGTTCGACACGCCACTGACCGTCAGGCGTGAGCGCAGCCATTGCGAGCGGACGATCATCGCGATCGGTAAGCAGAGCAAATTCAGCATTTTCCGAGGCTGCTATGCGACGACCATGTTTGATGTGCTCCACTGCTTGTGCGTCCAGTTGCACCATAGGAATCTCTTCCAAGACCTCGTTCAACGAAACACTATCCCCGGGTGCAACATTCTCTGGAGTCCGAGCGAAATCGAGGGAGAAGGGTCCAGATCTCGTCCGTCGCAACTCTACTAGGTGGGCTCCCACACCGAGCTTGCGGCCTAAATCTCGTGCAAAGGCGCGAACGTAGTACCCCTTTGCGCAATGGAGTTTAATCGTCGCCTGACAGGTTGACTGGTCGAAATCGAGTACATCCAGGGCGAAGCATTCCACACGTCTCACCGGTGGCGTTACATCACGCCCAGCCCGTGCTTCATTCATCAGACGCTTTCCATCCACACGAACAGCGGAGTAAACGGGGGCAACCTGATCATGTACGCCCACGAAGGAACGGCATTCGCTCTGCACGGTCTCCCGCGTGAGCGCTCCGGGAGGCACAGCACTCGTTGCAACAATCTCTCCCTCTCTGTCCAAGGTGTCCGTTTCTGAACCGAATTGAAGAGTAGCAATGTACTCCTTGTCGTGTGCCGTGATCCAACGCGAGAGCTTTGTTGCCTCTCCTAAGAGTACTACAAGAATTCCCGTCGCAAAGGGATCGAGTGTGCCCGCGTGTCCAGCACGACTCGTTCCGAGTTCTCGGCCAATTCGACGTGCTAACCAGGCAGAACTTGGCCCGGACGGCTTATCGATACAGAAAACGCCGTGAACGTTTCCGGGGTTACGTTTGCGTCGCCGGCCCATTAGCTGTCGGCAGGTTCCTCTTCCTCACCGGCCGGAATCTCCAAGTCGCCGAGGATGCTCTCGATACGCTGAGCTCGGTCCAGGGAGCCATCGAAAGAGAAGCGCAGTTCGGGAGCATGCCGCATACGAATCCTCTTCGCTACACTGCTCCGAAGAAAGCCATTCGCTCGTTCAAGGGCAGCACGGACCTCATCTTGCTGCTCTGGTGGAACGTACAGGTACACGCGAGCAAGCGAGAGGTCGCGCGTGACCTCAACCTCCATGATACTAACACCACGAAGGCTCTCCTCTCGCGTTTCGGACTGCATCGAGACCGACAACGCCCTGAGGAGTTCTCGGTTCAATCTATCCGTGCGTTTAAAAGGTCGTCGCGTAGCCATTACTCGGATTCAAGCTGCAGCTTCTGAGCGATCTCGATCATCTCGAAGCATTCGATTTCGTCGCCAATTTTGACGTCATTGAACTTATTCAGCTGGGCACCACACTCGTGTCCTCGATCCACCTCGGAGACATCGTCCTTGAACCGACGAAGACCGCTGATGAGTCCGGTGTAGACAACCACACCATCTCGAACCAAGCGCGCTTGAGCACCCCGGACGAGCTTGCCCTGAAGAACGGCGCAACCTGCGATTGTTCCCTTCTTCGGAATGGTGAAGGTTTCCTTAACCGATGCTTTTCCGAGGCTACTTTCCTCAACCAGAGGATCGAGAAGTCCCTCAAGAGCAGCTTTCACATCATCAATTGCGTGATAGATGACGGAGTACAGCTTCAGGTCCACACCCTCCTGCTCGGCTAGTGCCTTGGCATTCTTTTCGGGTCGCACGTTGAAACCAATAATAATCGCGTTGGATGCACTCGCCAACGAAACATCTGACTCGCTAATGGCCCCCACGCCGCTGTGAATAATTCGTACTTCCAACTCTGGGTGCTTGAGTCGCTCAAATGAATGACGAAGCGCTTCCAGGGAACCCTGAACGTCGGACTTGATCACAAGACCGAGCTGTTTCACATCCCCGGCCTTCATTTGGTCGAAGAGATCATCCAAAGTAACTCGTTTACGTTCTTCAGCAAGCCGCTTGTTGCGCTCTTTGGTATCCAGGTGATTGACGATCTGCCGACCATCCCGCTCGTCTTTTACAACGAAGAATCGTTCCGATGGCGGTGGCACCTCGTTGAGACCAAGAACCTCTACTGGAGTTGCTGGTCCTGCAGTTTGCACGGGGCGACCGAGACTATCAGTCATCGCTCGGACACGTCCCATCGCCTTTCCAGCGACCACGATGTCACCCTTGTTGAGGGTTCCCTCCTGGATGATCACCGTCGCAACCGGTCCACGGCCACGACTCAATTCAGCTTCGATGACCACACCAACCGCTGGGCGGTCAGCCGTCGCCTTCAGCTCAAGCATCTCTGATTGCAAGCTAATGGCTTCGAGCAGTTCGTTGATTCCCTCACCCGTATGGGCCGAGACGTTGATAAACTGCGTGTCGCCACCCCATTCTTCAGTCACGACTTCACGTTCCGCAAGTTCCTGACGTACGCGATCGGGATTTGCATCCTCTTTGTCGATCTTGTTGACGGCCACGACCATCGGCACCTCAGCTGCCTTAGCGTGGTTGATGGCCTCGATAGTTTGAGGCATGACCCCATCATCCGCGGCCACAATCAGCACGACGACATCTGTAACCTGGGCACCGCGAGCACGCATCTCGGTGAACGCTGCGTGACCCGGCGTGTCAAGGAACACGACCGAGCGGCTAGTATCACCCACCTGCACAGGTACCTTGTAGGCACCGATGTGCTGCGTGATACCGCCAGACTCTCCCGCCGCGACACGTGCCTTGCGGATATAGTCGAGGAGCGATGTCTTTCCATGGTCAACATGGCCCATGACGGTGACGATTGGATCCCGCGACCCCTTTGTATCGACATCGGTATCATCGTTGGGAATGAAGTTTTCAATGTCGAAAGCTACATTCTCAACCGTGAAGCCAAATTCGGGTGCAATGAGGGATACCGTATCCATGTCCAGCACGTGATTCACGGTGACCATTTCACCCATGTCCATCAAGACACGGATGACCTCGGATGCTTTGACAGCAATCTCATTGGCCAGCTGGCCAACAGTAATCGTCTCATCCATCTTGATGACGCGTTTCGATGCCTTTGGCACCGTCCGCTCGACCGGAGTACCCGTGGTACGCTTCTTTGTTCGCTTATTCCGGCGCCTTGGCCCCTGATCAAGGAAACGATCTTTACTGCGGTCATAGGCGACGCGACCACCACCGCGGCGCTTGCCCTTCTTACGACTGTCGGGTCGGCCTGGTCCGCCGGCATCCAAGGGTCCGGGAGCACCGCCTGGTCCCATCGATGGTCCCGGTGGTCCACCTGGCCCACGCCCACGAGCCGGTCGAGGAGGTCCTCCACCAGCCAATCGCTCTGCCCGACGCTGGGCTTCTTGTATAAGAGACGCCTTAAGCTCTGGATCGACCTCACGAACGACCCTTGCTAATCCCTTTCGCTCACCCGCCTGAACTTTCGCCGGATCATTCACAGCCTTGTGATTCGCGTAAGGGCTTGCCGAAGCAGGTTCCTCTTGCGGTGTATCCGCGGCAGCTTCAGGCTCATCTGTCGGAGCCTCTGGCTCGGGCTCGACGGCTTTGACCTCTTCAGGCTCGGGCTTTGTTTCCTCCGGCTCTGGAGCGACCTCAGGAACCGCAACTGCTTCCGTTGGTTCCTGTGGTGCAGGCTCAACAGAAGCTGCTTCCGGCGCCTCGACCTCAACGGGATCGGGCTCAGCAGGCTTCGGTGGTTCAGGCTCCGGTGCAGGCGTAGGTGCAGGTGCCGACTCTTCGACGACTGCTGCTGCAGGTTCAGGCGCTTTTCGTTCGCCTCGACGCCTACGCCGAATGACACCTGAACGGACTCGCTTTTGAGTGACCTCTCCGGCCGGCCGAGTCACAAGTTCCTTCTTCAGACGAACAACCGTCGCCTCGTCCAGCTGATCGAGGTGTCCCTCGATACGTAACCCTAGCTGCTCACAGCGCTTTGTAATGGTGTCGACTTCCACCCCTAATTGGGTGGCCAGTTCATATACTCTTACCTTGCTCATAAATCCCGTCCGGACGTCTGTCTAGGAACCTTGTTATAATTTAGACCGTATCCCCAGAAGCGAAGCTGTGGCTCCTATCATTCGCTGGGGTGAAAGTAAACTCGTCGAGACATTGACGCAGCCATTCGTACCGTTCGCGTCGTCTCATTGAAAGTAGTTGTGTGCCATTGAGTTCAGACGTACCCACCCTCCGCTCATGCCTGATAG
>MDTD01157946.1_pt1 | contig 10827 bp, 12 predicted proteins | sample 811221 | NCBI WGS metagenome assembly MDTD01 (sample SAMN05326646, study PRJNA326480) | marine metagenome | isolation source: seawater | place: Pacific Ocean: South West | collected 2011
CAAAGTGGATTTTAAAAAAACTGCAGATTTAGCTGTAGAATTAATTAATATGGGTTGTTATGAAATTTCTTTAGGAGATACTATTGGAACAGGTAATCCAAAAGATGCTATGGTTTTAGTGGAAAGAATAATTAAAAAAATAAGTGTAAAAAAAGTAGCAGCGCATTTCCATGATACATATGGGCAGGCATTAGCAAACATATTTTCTGTTATACAATTAGGTGTGGCAACTATTGATACTTCCGTAGGAGGTCTCGGAGGCTGTCCCTATGCTAAAGGCGCAAAGGGAAATGTTGCAACTGAGGATGTATTGTTTATGTTAGAAGGAATGAAAATCAAAACTGATATAAATTTTAAAAAAGTAAAGATAGCATCAGAATACATTCATAAATATATGAATAAAATTCCTGCAAGCAGAGTTGCAATAAATAATATTTAACTAAATGTTCGACCTTAAAATTAAAAATGCAAAAATTATTGACGGATGTGGAAATGCTTCCTTTAGCGGTGAAATAGGAGTTATAGACAATACCATAATAGAAAGAGGAAAAAAAATCGGACAAGCAAAACATATTTTTAATGCAAAAGGCTTAACGCTTTGTCCAGGAATAATAGATGCGCAAACTAATTATTGTTCTCCAATTACTTGGGAAAATACTTTATGCTCTTTATCCAGATTAGGCACAACAACTGCTATAATTGGAAATTGTATCTTAGGTGCAATGATTCCTAAAAATAGAAAAAGAAAGAAAAATATTTCAAAGCTAACTAAGGAAGAAAGAATACACTATAACTTTCCTAAAAATGTTATAAATTCTGAATTTCAGAATTGTACTGAATATTTTAAATTTCTTAAAAAGATTAAACCTTTTATAAATATTTGCTCTGTTATTTCTCATTCTGACTTAAGATTTTGGGTAATGGGAAGAGATGCAACAAAAAGAAAGGCAACCAATAAAGAAATTTCTAATATGGAAAAAACTTTAAGGGATGCTATGCAAAATGGTATTATTGGGTTTGCAAGTTCTAATTTTAACGAGCATAACGGATTTACTGGAATACCTTTTCCATCAAAACTAGTGTCAAAAGAGGAACTCAAAAGGCTTGTAAAGGCAATGAGTAAATACGCAAGAGGGGTATTTATAACCGCAAAATCAAATAACCTAACTATAAATGATATTATTGATATTGTAGGTAACACAAAAAGACCTACTGTAGTATCAACATTATTTCATAATTTAAGTAAAAATGATCGAGCTAGCAAAACACTGGACGAAATATATTTAGCCAGAAAAAAAGGTTTTGAGATTTGGGGAAGTGCTTATTATAAGTCTGGTAAAATAGAATTTTCTATGAATGATTCTTATATTTTTGAAGGAATTAGCACTTGGAATGAATTTATGAAGAAAAAGTCTTTAGAAGAAAAATATATCCTTCTTAAAGATAACAATTTCAGAAAGAGACTAAATAAAGAAATTCAAAATAAAGAAGATCACAACTTATTTAAAGGTGATTGGAATAATATAAAACTTATAAAAACAAAAAAAAAAAAATGGAAATCAAAAGAAAGTTTTAGTGTTCAATCTATAGCTAAGGAAGAAAATAAGAAACCATTAGATTGGCTTTTAGATAATATTATTAACAACGGTTTAGATGATATATTTGCAATAGAACCAATTAGTATTAGCAATACAGAATTAAGAAAACTTTTAAAATATAAAAATACTACTGTAGCTATATCTGATATTCGATCTTACCCATCACCAATAGATCAAGCAAGCTTTGGTTTAGATCTATTGGGTAAATGGGTAAGAGAAGAAAAACTTTTTTCCATAGAAGAAGCCGTTCAATTTTTAACTAGTAAGCAAGCAGACATTTGGCGTATACCAAGAAGAGGAAGGCTATTACCTGGTCATTATGCGGATATGATTTTAATAGATGAAAGTAAAATAGGGTATGCTGGTTTAATAAAAAGAAAAAGTCTTTATGGCGAGCCTTTGAGATCAGCTCCTTTGTCTAAAGGCATCCATGCCATGTGGATAAACGGTAGGCTGCTAAATCCTGATTTACAAGTGGGGAGTCATGGTGAAGTTATTCGTTCTTTTTTAACCTGAAAAATCTTATTTGACTTATAAATAAAACAAATTAATTTTCTTAATAGACCAGAAGCTAGAATATATTTAAAATTAAAAATAACTACACCGACTATCTCATTTATAGGGATATCTCTTCCACATACAGAAGATATATTTTTAACATTATCGCTTTTTAATATAACGCAGTTATCCTTTAGATAGCCCACCCTTTTGATGACTAAATTTATTCCTTTTAAATTAGCAATAACTACATCATTTTTTTTAGGTGCTTTTAAATGTCTTTTTACAACCAAAATCAAATCACCAGAAAAAAATTCAGGTTCCATGCTAGTTCCAGATACTTTAAAAAGACTAAGCATTTTTAAGTATAGGACAAACTACAACTAATTCTGGAGGATAAGGCGCTCTAAATTTCCCTGTTTCAACATTTTTGGTTTCCCAAAAAATTTCAGTAAATCTATTTACTTTTTTCAGTAATTCAACTGCACTATCTCTATCAATTTCTTGTTTACATTTTGAGGCATTTTGCATTATAGAATGCACTAATTCATGTATTTCAGGATGCTTTTTTATTTGTGGTTCTTTAAAATAATCGCCCCAAATAGTTGCAACCTCATTCTTTACTTCTTTTGCATGCTCCTCTTTTACGGCAGTTAATCTTGCCAGTTGAGAATATTGAGATATTCCTAAGTCAGAGTCTTTTAATTCAATAATTAGATCAATAAATCTTATTATGCTTAATGTTGAATACTGAATAACACTTGGATCATAAACCTTGCATGGTATGTCACAATGAGCCTGTGCTGATTTTATATCTATCATAAATTTCCTTTCAATTTAAAATAAGGATATATGTAATATTTAGCATATTTATTTAAAAAATAAAGTACACAAATTTAAATATTTATTAAAAATGCGTGTTTATGTTATTATACGATATGTTGATTTTTGTAAATTTTTATTATCTCTTATATAATTTTTTTTCATTTCTAGTTAATTTTCTTTTTCTATTTTTTTTGCTTTATTCTAATGTCTACGCAAGTCAAGAATTCATTGAGCTGGAAATGAATATAAAAGTCTCAAATAACAATCTAGTTTCTAAAGAGATTGGCGATGATTTAATCATAAAAGGTTCTATAGAAGGAAAAGCGTTGGAAAAAAATGAGGATAAAATTAATGATATAAAAATGAGTTGTGACCTTATAGGAAGAGCATATACGGGGAGAGGTTTTAGTTGTGGTTTCGGTGAAGTTGAAGAAATTAAAGGGTACTGTCATTTTTACGATAAAACTAGAAATTCATTTATTGCATATATAGATTGCATGACTACTTCGGGTTTAAACGGAGATGTAGCATGCGTAGGTAAAACTAAAATATTAAAAGGTTTTGGAAAATACAATGCTGTAATAGGTTTTGGTAAAATAGAAATGCCATTAGCAAAATCTATAATTAGTAATAACATTAGTTACCCCTTAAAAGCAAAATTTAAAATAAAGTTTCCTAAATTAATAAATAAAGATCAACAAGCGCTTTTGAAGTAACTTTTAAGAAGAAATCAAATTAATTAAATTAATCTTGTTTGTAAATATATAATACATTAATCCTATGTATTCATATACTACTGAATTTAAATTTGCGTATCCATACAATGCTGGTAATAAAGAAGATAATTTTAAATCGAAACTATTATTGAGAACTAGAATATTACATCCGTGTGACTTAAATGTAAGATAACTTCTTAGGGTATGAATTTTGCTAGTTACTAATAATATTAAATTTTTTCCTTTACTGCAAATATCTTTGTTATTTATTGCTGTTTCATAAGTATTCTTACTATTTTGGTCTAATTGTACATTAGGTATTTTATGAAAATTATTTATGACAAATGCCTCACTAGGGGCTTCCTTTTTTGTAAATCCTCCTGATAATAATATTGGCATAGAAGTATTTTTAGCGACTTTATAAGCTTCTAATAACCTGTTGCTAGAAGTTCGTGTAGGTCGCCATTGCCCCATAGGATCTTTTTCTATTCCAGCAGTTGGAACCAATATTAATTTTATATTATTTTTATATTCTTCTTTGAAAGTTTTCACAAAGCTGTGAAGAGGATAAGAGAGTATTTCAGAGATTATAGGAAGACTGAATACAAAAAAAAGAAAAAGTGTGGAGAGTGCTACACTTAATCTTTTTCTTTTGTTGCTAGTTAAACGACGAAAAAAAAAGTATAAGAATAAAATAGTAGGTAAAGTAAAGATATAAATAACTATGGATTTAGCCATAACCATAAAAAAAGTATAATTTAATTACGATTTTATACAATAGTTTTATGATTTACTAATAAGTCTTAAATGTAGTAAATTCAATATGCTCTTGTGGTGTAACTGGATAGCATACAGATCTTCGAAATCTGTGGTTAGAGTTCGATCCTCTACAAGAGCACTTCTAAAAATTAAATGTAAGATTTCATAACAATTACAAAAATTACTAACATTATAACTAAATATGCAATCAAAAAAGTTTTCACTTTGCTATTTCCTTGCTATTGTATTTTTTTACAATAAATATTTTAAATTACATTAATTTATAATAAATTTAATAAATTTTTGATATAAATATTTTTTAATTGTTTAGTGCTTTTTTAGAAAATTATGTATAAAAAAAAATTAAAAACCAATCACTTATTCATATTAAAATTTTCGTTTATCATTTTATTATTGACAAATTTAGTGCAAGGAGAAATTTTACTTTTTGCACCAGCTAGCTTGAGAGAAGCATTAATTGAAATAGCGAACAAGTTTGAAAATGTAGAGGAATTAAAGGTAAAGCAAATATATTTAGGAACATCAGAACTAGCAAAACAGATTAAAAGTGGAGCTAAAGCAGATATTTTTATATCAGCGAACAAGGAGTGGATGGACTATTTAGAAAAAAATGATCTTATCATTAAAGATTTTAGAAAAAATTTACTCTCTAATCAATTGGTAGTAATAAGTAATGCTAACAATGAGAAAGAAAATTTCCAATCAATAAGTGATCTTAGTCAGGCTCTTCAGGAAAGTTCTAATAAAATATCACTGGCGCTAGTAAATGCTGTACCGGCAGGCATATATGCAAAAGAGGCACTAAAAAATATGAATATCTGGGATGTAATTCAAAATAAAATAGCCCAAAGTTCTAATGTAAGAGCTGCAATGCAATATGTAGTTAGACAAGAGCTAGATTATGGTATCGTATATTTATCAGATGCTTTGGCTACCAAAAAGGTTAAAGTCATCTATGAAATAGATCAAAAATATCATCGTCAAATTTTATATCCCGTATCGGTATTAAATAGAAAAGCATCTACTATTAAATTTTATAAATATTTGAACTCAGACAACTCTAAAAATGCTTTTAAAAAGAGAGGGTTTGTAATTTTAAATGATTAGTTTTTCAGAAGAAGAAATTAGTGCAATTATATTATCTTTTAAGATAGCTTTTACTGCATCAATTTTAAGTTTACCTTTCGGTATATTGTTAGGGTATATATTTGCTAGAAAGAATTTCTTACTAAAGAGTTTTTTTATCAGTTTTATCAACTTACCATTGATTTTACCTCCTGTTGTAACTGGTTATTTGCTCCTTATTTTTTTTGGTAATAATGGATTTGCAGGAAAAATACTTATGAATTATTTCAACATTTCAATAGCATTTAAATGGACAGGAGCAGCTTTTGCGTGTGCTATTATGGGTTTTCCTCTTATGGTAAGATCGATAAAACTAGCTATAGAGATGGTTGATCTTAAACTTGAGCAGGCTGCAAAAACTTTAGGTGCCAATAGCTTTTATGTTCTATACTCCGTTACTCTGCCTATTGCCTTTCCAGGAATTCTAGTGGGAGCAACATTAAGCTTTGCAAGATCATTAGGAGAGTTTGGTGCTACTATTACTTTTGTTTCAAATATTCCAGGAGAAACGCAGACCTTATCTTCAGCAATCTATACCTTTTTGCAAATACCTAATGGTGAATATATGGCTATGAGATTAACTATTATATCTATTTTCATATCTATAGCAGCTTTATTGATATCAGAGTATATTCTTGAAAAACTATATAAAAAAAAATTAAGTAAAAATGAATAATTTTTTAAAAATAAAAACAGATATAGGAAGTTTTTCATTGGATGTAGAATTAAATATAGTAAATGGTATAAATTGTCTTTTTGGTCCATCAGGTTCTGGTAAAACTTCTATTATAAATTGTATAGCGGGACTAATAAAGCCAAGTAATGCTAAGATTTTAATTCATGGAAAAATTTTAAATGATACAAAAAAAAAATATTTCTGTCCTATTCATAAAAGAAGAGTTGGTTATATTTTTCAAGATGCAAGGCTGTTTCCTCACTATAATGTAAAAAAAAATCTTCTTTATGGAAACTTATTTTCAAAGAAAAGGCCTAAGTTTTTTTTGAGGGAAGTTATTGAATTACTAGACTTAGAAGGTCTTCTAGAAAGGATGCCCGCTAACCTCTCAGGTGGTGAAAAGCAAAGAATTGCTATAGGAAGGGCATTGTTAAGCCAGCCCAATTTGCTTTTAATGGATGAACCTTTAGCCTCTCTGGATCAAAAAAGAAAAGACAATTTATTAGAATATATTTTGAAGATAAATAGTAAATTTGAAATTCCAATCTTTTATGTTTCACACATGATAGGAGAAGTCTTTATGCTTGGAAAAAATATAAGTTTTATCGAAAAAGGCACAGTTAGTTTTTCTGGATCAAGAAAAACTGCTTTGAATTTTTATAATAAAAAATACAGTAACTTCGCGGATGCTTCTTATTTAAATGGAAAAGTTTTAAAACTGTTTAATAATAGTGGGTTAACAGAAATTTCTGTTGACCATCAAAAAATACTAATTTTTTCTAAGCAGTTTCAAAAAAATACTGAGATCATAATAAAGATAGACTCTACTGATATAATTATATCAAAAACTAAGCCTAAAGACATTAGTAGTTTAAATTTTTTAAGAGTCGAAATAGTAGATATGGTGGAAAAGGAAAATTTGATTTGTATGGTTTTAAGATTACAAAAAGATTATCTAAAAGCGCATATTACCAAAAAAGCTTTAAATAATTTGGATTTACATAAATTTGATAAATGCTATGCAATTATTAAAACTTTAAGCATAAACGATTTTGTAAAGATAGACGTTACCTAATTTGATCTTTCTGATACGAAAGAGGTAAGTTTTATTAATTGGTTATTGTAAGTATTTTCTGGTAAATCTTTCATAATAAGTTTAGCCTTTTGACAATACTTCTCCGCTAAAGCTCTAGTTAAACTCAAACAGTCATATTTTTTTATTATCTTCTGAGCAATTGCAAAGTCTTTCTTGTTTTGTTTCAGTTTTTCTATAGCTTTTATCCAAAATTCTTTTTCTTCTGAATTTGATTTAGAAAAAGCTAAAAGTATTGGCATAGTGGCTTTCCCCTCTTTGAAGTCATCTCCAACTTTTTTTCCGATTCTTTTAGAAGAACTCTCATAATCAAGAGCATCATCCAAGAGTTGATAGGCAATCCCTATGTACTTTCCGTATTCGGAAATCTTTTGTAAGGTTTTTGTATCAGCTTTTGCAACTATACCCCCAACCATAGCAGAAGCAGCGAAAAGTTTTGCTGTTTTGTCTTCAATTACTTTGAAATATTTTTCCTCTGAAATATCCAGATTATTTATTAAACTTAATTGTAGTACTTCTCCTTGAGCCAAACTTCTTGTAGTCTCAGATAGTGCATCTAAAACTTTGGCGTCATTGTCTTTAACCATTATTTGAAAGGCTTTACTAAAAAGATAATCACCTACTAAGACGCTAGCTTTATTTCCCCATATTCTATTAGCCGTTTTTCTTCCTCTTCTAACAGCACTTTCATCTACTACGTCGTCATGTAATAAAGAAGCCATATGTATACACTCTATACACGCTGAAAGCTGAATATGCCTTTTCCCATAGTTATAGCCAAATAATTTTGAAAACAAAATCGTTAGTCTAGGTCTTATTCTCTTACCACCTGACTTAAGAAGATATTCTGACAGCACTGGTATAAGTGGCACTTCAGATTTAATATTAGCTATTATAAAATTATTAACTTCCTTGAGGTCACGATTTACCAGGCTATCAACTGTTTGGAAGTCTTTTTCTTTTAAGCCGTCAACAACTGGCTCCTTCTTATTTCTGTAAGAAAACTTTAGCAATTTAAACTCATCAAAATAAATTAAAAAAATATAATAATAAATCTATATTTTTATTTTTAAACTTTACTATAATAGTTAATAAATTCATAATCATAAATTCTAACGATTATACTTATATGATAATTAATAACATAAGGAAAAAGTAAAGTGTTTATTTCTAAAAAACCAATTGTAGCAATTCTAAAATTATCTGGAATAATTTCTTCTGAGGGGCGAATAGGATCAAAGGGAGCGCTAAACCTTAATGATCTGTCTGACAGCCTAACTAAGGCTTTTAGTTATAAAAACGTAAAAGCTATAGCATTATTAATTAACTCTCCAGGAGGATCTCCGGTACAATCCAGCCTAATTTCAACAAGAATAAGGGAGCTTGCAAAAGAAAAGGAAATGCCAGTTTACTGTTTTGTAGAAGATTTAGCAGCATCGGGAGGTTACTGGATAAGTTGTGCTGCGGATCAAATTTTTGCTATTGAAAGCTCAATTATAGGCAGTATAGGAGTAATTTCATCAAGTTTTGGAGCTGTAGAGGCTATAAAAAAAATTGGTATTGAGAGAAGGGTATATACACAAGGAAAAAATAAGGGACTTCTAGATCCCTTTTTACCAGAAAAAAAAGAAGATATAAACCAGATTAAAACTATTCAAAAAGATTTACATTTACAATTCATCACTTGGGTAAAGAAAAGAAGAGGAAAAAGGTTAAAAGGCTCAGATGATGAATTATTCAATGCGGGCATTTGGAGTGGTGCATCAGCAGAAAAACTTGGCTTAATAGATGGAATTGGAGATTATTATACAGTCATGAAAAGCAAGTTTGGAAAAGAAGTAAAGTTTAAAGATTTCACGAAAAAACAATCATGGTTTAAACAAAAATTTGGTCTTAGTTCTTCAGGTAAACTAAATCATGATTTCATAGAAAATACTATTGATGTCATAGAAAAAAGAATACTTTGGGGAAAATATGGCCTTTAAAAAAAAATGAGTACGATTTTTTATAATGTTTGGCTTTAGCATTCCAAAGATTTTAGTTTTAATCTTTCTGATATTAATAATTTGGAATTTTTTTAAGTTTTTTGAACAGAAAAATAAGGATAAAGAAAATTTAAAAGATTCGAAAAATAATGAAAAAAAAAAAGAAGAAGAACAGCTTTTAGAATGTAAAAAATGTGGAGGTTTTTATAATGAAAAAAAATATTCTTTCTGTCCGATATGCAGAGAAAATTAGGTGCTAATAGGTATGTTAACTAAAAAAGATACATTAACATTTGAAAATATAATTTTAAAATTACAAAAATATTGGCAGTCAAAGGGCTGTATTTTAATGCAACCCTATGATATGGAAGTTGGTGCAGGCACGTTTCATCCCGCCACTCTTCTTAAGAGTATAGATAATAAACCTTGGAATTGTGCATATATACAAAACTGTAGACGGCCTACAGATGGAAGATATGCAGAAAATCCAAACAGGCTTCAACAATACTATCAATATCAGGTTTTGTTGAAGCCATCGCCAGATAATATGCAGGAACTATATCTAAAAAGTTTAGAGCATTTGGGAATAGATTTAGAAAATAATGATATTAGATTCGTAGAAGATGATTGGGAGAGCCCTACACTTGGAGCATGGGGGTTGGGCTGGGAAATATGGTGTAATGGAATGGAAATTACTCAGTTTACTTATTTTCAACAAGTCGGAGGTTTAGATTGCTATCCAATAAGCGGTGAAATTACTTATGGACTTGAAAGGCTTGCAATGCTTATACAAAAAAAATCTAATATATTTGAAATAGAATGGAATAATTTAGGAAAAACTTATAAAGACATAAGTTTTGAAAATGAAAAAGAACAGTCTTTCTATAATTTTGATTATGCAAATGTAAATAATTTAATTAATGAGTTTAATTTTGTAGAGGAAGATGCCAGCTTTTTGCTAAATAAAAGACTTGTTTATCCAGCCTATGAAAAGTGTATTAGAGCAAGCCACATTTTTAATATATTAGATGCTCGAGGGATACTTAGCGTTTCAGAAAGGGCTAATTATATAAAAAAAGTAAGAGATATTTCAAAAGCTTGTTGTAACCTCTATAAAATATCCAGGGAAGAAATGAATGCCTGACATGCTTTTAGAAATATTTGGAGAGCAAATGCCAGCGAGTGTTCTGGGGAATAAAAGCTATGAAATACACCAGATGTTGATAAAAAATCTTTCAAAAGAAAGTATTACTTTTTCATCTTCTGAGAATTTTTATACACCAACAAGACTTGCTCATTGTTTTTATAAATTAAACATTAGTTTTGATAAAACAAATAATTCTATAAAAGGCCCGGCATTATCTGCACCAAAAGCGGCTGTAAATGGATTTGCTAGATCTTTCAAAGTTACAGTAGATCAGCTTGATATTGAAAACACAAAAAAAGGAAAATATTATTTCTATGTCCAAAAAGAAAAAAAAATAAGTATAGAAAAAAAACTTACATCCATTTTAGAAAAAACATTAGGCGA
>MDTD01200193.1_pt1 | contig 10827 bp, 9 predicted proteins | sample 811221 | NCBI WGS metagenome assembly MDTD01 (sample SAMN05326646, study PRJNA326480) | marine metagenome | isolation source: seawater | place: Pacific Ocean: South West | collected 2011
TTCTAAAGGTAATCAAAAGCAGAATTTTCAGAATCTTATACCTAAAGTACCTGCCGTCACTGAGGTTAAACTTTATTTCATGAAAGGGTAAAATATTTCGAAACATGCTTATGAATGGCCTGAAGGTACCCAAGTATATTCCACCCGGCACATAGAGGATGTCGCATGAATTTCTGGCCCTGAAGGCCAAAAGGATGTTCTTCCAGACAAACCTGGTCAGGCTGTTCCTGTCCCAGAATTTAAGTTTCACAACCTCGATCAGTGGATCATCCTTGATATAGCTAACCGGAACTTCACCGCCCCAGATAACTATTTTGCTTATCTTCTCGTGAGTGAATTTTACGTTTCGTAAAACATACTTCAAGTGGGTGATGCTGCCTCCACTTTTCAAATTCGAAGCGTCAATACCAATTATCATTCAGGACTTGGTCTTATAATTTCTCCCGCTCAGTTCTTGGCAAATTAGGCATCATCGCTTTTTATAATTGTAATAAACGGTGCCAGTGGCTTCATGCCTAACCGGACTCTCATGAGCCAACCAAGGCAGGACTCTTCCCCAGCGCTCGGAACTCCATCTCGCAAATAGCGTCCAGCCGGCTTCTAAAGCATTTTTCTCAAAATCCAAAAAGTTCATTTTATTGAGATGAATCTCAGCGCCTCCAGACAAGCTAGAAATACTTGCTCCCTTTTCATAGAAACCCATACCGCCCAAAGCCTGTGACTTGGCCACGCATTCGCTCCAATATCTGCATAGATTTGGCTCCGGCAGTATCGCCAATGGCCACGGAAAATGAATATAGGGCGAAAGATGATGCCCGCTACGATGGGAAACGTAATTGAAACTGAGGACAAGGCTCCCTCCCTTTCTCACGACTCTATGTGCTTCGCTTAGAGCAAGTTCTACGTCCGGGAGGTGCTCGAAAACCGTGTGGCTAAAAACGGTGTCGAAACTTTCTTCATCAAAAGGCAGGCAACTGGCAGATCCTTCCACCGTTTCAAAGTTCCCTCGGTTGTTTCGCTTAATCCAATCCACTTTCTTTTTCTGATACTCCAGTGCGACGACTTTCCGAGCCCCCATTCGTGAAAGTGCTTCGGAATACTGACCTAGACCAGCCCCCAAATCCAATATTTCCATATTTGTGATCCATTCACTGATATCTCCCAATTTCCCGTAGACTTTCAGGCTGTCGTCAACTGGAGTCACGAAATCATAATAGGTTTGATAGCTGTCAAGCACCTCGTAGGGAAACCTTTTGCCGAACAGCAGATTTCCAAACTTTATTACGAAATTATCCGATTTCCTGCCATTGAGTCCCAACATGTGCAAACACACGGCCGTTAGTTTTATTAGAAGCCATTTCAATAGGGCAAGCAGATCAAGGGTCAGGGAAATGCATGAGCGCAGATTGCGTGGAAGAATCCTTTTGATGAGCAAATTTCTATCAGCCATTTAGCCTAAGTTACTGGAGCCTTCCCTCTTTAGCAGAAACCACTTGGGGGCCGGCAAATTCTTGGGCCATAGATTCATTCCGTCGAAGCAATAACTCAGCTCGCCCCAATCCAGCGAGCTCAGCTCAGAAAAGTCATCCTTCCAAGATGCGGACAAGTCGGTTTTTGTTTCCTGATAGATTATTGTGTATATCGTATCGTACTCCTCAAGATTGGCGTGAACCTCATGAAGTTGACGCCCCCATATGTTTGGAGACCCGACGTAATTGGTTTCACTTACGGCCCACCAATCGGGAAAAAGATGAATGTTTTTTTTAGTCGCAAGAAACTTTGGCAACTCAAGAAGAATCCTGTATCCGTCGAACAATTTCTCATAAGAGCCATCTGGGTTATTGAACGCGAATAGGATTCTTGAACCTTGGGGAACTTGTGAGAGGAATTCGTTAACTATATCGACAAGCTCCTTATTGCACATTGGCTCAAAGGTAAGAATCTTCAAAAAGTCCTTGGATTGGGTATCTGAATTTTGGATCTGCCAGAAGATGCCCAACGGAAAAGAGGCAAGAGTTAATCCGACTGCAACGGGGATAACGGTAGCTGAATTCATCACGTCGAACGCAAGTAAGGAAATAAACAAGATCACTACGCCTTGGTCGTCAGCGACCCTGAAAAATTTCTGGTTTACGATGAATGCAACAAGTCCGAAAACCGTCAGCCAAGGAGTTTTGTCATTTGAATAGATCAGCAGACATAATGAAAGCGCGTACATGCATGCGTAATAGGTATCCAGGAGGCTAAACCTAGTTAAATTCCTTTTGTAAAGAACGTTACCCTTAAGGAACCCAATGATTTTCAAGGTGGTTCTGACCGATTTCTTGAGGTTGCTTTTTGCCAACAGTGGAACAAACCGCAACAGGCAAATTACCAGTGGCGGCATCAAGCAAAACAAAGGTAGAGTCGATTGCTGGACGAATGCGAAGATCATCACAGTAGGGAGACCGAAAAAGAATTGAGTGATGCCTCCCAGCGTGGTCAGGCTCAGACACAAGCTGGCGGCGAGCCAATTTTGACATTCTAGGAAGTAAAGTGCGGCAGGGAACCACATCCAGCCGAGAATTTGATAATTCTGTCTGGCAAAGGCCATGGCATATGACGTGGTGCTTAGCAAGAGCGTTGCTATGACAAGAATCAGCCAAAAGCTTTCCACTTGACCGAGCCAAAATAAATGAGAAAGAACCCAAACAAGGGTACCCATCAAAGTGGTAACGGCCCCAAATTTTGAGAAAATCAGCAACCCGCTAGTAGGCAAATACCATAAACCGTTGAGGTTGAAATCGCCCAACCCCATAAGGGGCGACCGGCTGGATCTTCCAAATTTTCTTAGATTATGAGATTGGGTCTTATAGAAATAGCTGTTGAGCGTAATTCGAGGATGAAAGCCCAAGCTGTTTCTATATTCAGCACTGAACAACCTCCTGCAATTCCATAAAGAAGAAAACCAGGCAAACGGCATCTTCACTACAAGAAATACCGGATAGAAAATTAATTCTAATTTGCTCAATGCATTCAATTGAATGAATTTTACTGCTATAGAATTTAGCTTTCTATTCATTTATATTATTTTAAATTATATGGGAACTTAAGAGCTTTTTGTAAATCTACTGAATAGTATATCTTTTGTTTCCTTATCGAGAGTTACATACAGAATTATAGCTAAAACAGCCGCTCCCGAAACCAAAGAAGCTAAGATATTGCTGTCTCCGTATAGTGTGTAACCAGCGACAAAGCACAGACCCAGAATTAACTGAAGAACCATGACACCAAGGTTAAATTCAACCTTCCACAGCGTTTCGCTAATCAATACGGCAAGGACAACCCATATAAAATAGCTAATGACAGTTGCCGTTGCCGCACCCATCATCCCGAAGGATGGGACGAACAGCCAGTTAAGCGCAATTCCCACTAGAGCCATGCCAACAGAAAGCGGAAGGTTCAAATACGTCTTCTCCGCTTTCCAAATGCCTGCAGACGCTATCAGGAAGAAGCCGTAAAAAAACGCCTGCCAAGCCAAAATGCAAACAACCGGCCAAACCCCATGATAATCGGGCGCCGTAAACCACTTGAGCAACCAAGGTGAAACAAAAGACAAAATTACGACGGATGCCGACCCCAGCCCTACGTACAAGCGAGCAATCTTCCGAAACGTTTCGGGGCCATCCTCGCTATGCATGGCATCCATGGCTATGGGCCACCAGGCTTTCCTGAAGGTTTCAACGGCAAGAAGCATGAGCATGCTGAACTTGGCGCCCACGGCAAAAAGACCAAGCATATGGGGCCCATGAAAATATTGTATGAACCAGCGGTCCGTCGTGCCCATGAAATATAAGGCTAGCGCCGCAGGCACAAGCGGTGCGCCAAAGCGCACAAGCTTCGGCCACCAGTTGAAATGAAATTTGCCCAACTTCAGATAATCAGTCGCTCGGCTCCAGCCGAAAACGGCAATTAGTATAGACGCGCACCCGGCACCCAGAAAATAGCCCAGAATACCTTGGTCAAATATCAGCACGAACATAAGAATCATCACTGCAGCCAAGACGGACTTGGAAAGCGTGATCGCGATATAGGCCCACGGTCTATAGAGCAACCTCATCAACTCCGCACTCTGAAGCATCACTTGCGCAAATAGGCTGCCAACGAAAGCAATTGCGAAGTGCTTCAAACTAAGTCGCCCTTCAAACAAGGCCATGTTCAATACAGGAGCAAGCAAAGTAGATAGCAAGACGATGCAACTGCCAAAAATCAACTTCCACTGCAGAATAGACGAAACCATGCTCGCCTGCGCTTCTTTGCCCTCATCCTTATGCTTGAAAAAATACATTGATTGAGCTGAGTCCATCCCCGTAACCAGAATGGATCCTAGAATACCGCTTATAACCGTGAGCATTTCTATGGTACCGTAATCGGAGGGAGTAAAAATTCTGGTGTAAATCGGAAGAGTAAAAAAAGCTATGCTTTTGGCGAGAATGCCACCTAAGCCATAGACGACGGAATCTTTACCCAATTGCCTAATGCGCGACATTGGGCATTAACCGTATGGCAATGAAGGACGCACTAGTTTCTGTGGAATTGCCTAAGCACTCTCTCCTTCCATATGACAAAAGTAAATTTTGTCCTCTGGATAAGATGGAATGACAATTTCGTAATTTGGTCTGGCAAAATTCCGAATGAAGTTTGTTGCCTTTTCGTTACTTGCGTAAGCACTAGTCCAATAACCGCTTTTATGGTTTTTAAGGAATGAAATGCTCTGCTGGAAAACCTTTATGAATGAATTTACGCATGCTGGTTGTTTCGAAAATTCCGGATCAAGAACCATGACTCCCAAATGAAAGTCAAACATTGCTCTTGGGATATCTGGTTTTTTTGAATTCCTAAATAAATACTGAAGTAAAATGCCCGTCTTTTCTATAAATTCAATTGGGCTTCTCAACAATACTTTGAGCAAGACTTGAAGGAAGGTTTTATTTATGTTTTTTGTAAACGTGAAGTAGTCGTTAAACGCTATCGAAAAACAAAATATCTGCCCTCCTTTTTCAGCAACGTTGATTTCAGACGTAGAATGATTTGTGATCTGCCGATAGAAAGCCTCGATAAAAACGCTCCCAAGTTTATTAGACATCTCAGTCTCACCCATGCAATTCTCGTGGAGCCGCACTAGCATTGGAATATCTCGCTCTCGAGCTTTTCGAAAAAGAATGTTATCCACAGTTTCTCAAGTCAATTGATCTCACGAGATTCAACTTTTGCCTTGGTGGCCTATGCTTGATAAAGGATTGAACAATCAGCGACGTGGAGAGAAGCAACAGAAAAGCTTGGTCTTCTCGATGGCTGATATTGCTCGTATCAGATTTCATCAACTTGGATAACAGCCTATTTGCAAATTTAGCATCAATGAAATCTAATTTCCCGAGCTCAACTTCGGATAGCACCGAATCCAGATAATCGGAACCACTCTCCAAAAAAGCTTTTGCATCGGGAGCGCGGTAAGGTTGTTTTGGCTTGTCCAGCACGAATTGGGGAAGGGAATCCTTGTAGGCGGTTTTCAGTATAGTCTTTTCAACTCCCTGCGAACTAAGCTTCAGTGATTGTGGCAAAGATTTGGATAAATCGAACAAATCCGGATCGAGAAACGGGCATCTAGCCTCCACTCCATGCGCAAAGGTCATTCTGTCTCCTTGGGTCGAAAGCAAGTATCCATGAAGCAGAGTCTTGTACTCCAGAAATTGTGCGTTCTGGACTGCCGTTTCACTGGGATCCGGAAAGAGACCTTCTTGCTTAGCCTTCGAAAGGACATGCTGGATGGGAAGATCTTTCGATAGTAACTTCAGAGAGAAGCTCGAATTGAAAAGTCGTATTTCGTGAGAGAAAAATGGATTGCCCTCTTCAGAAAAGTTTTCGTAGAGCGCGTGAAGCATCTTTGAGCTCTTGTCATCCTTGTAATGCTTTAGGTATGGGTATAGAGAAGAGATCACCTTGGCTCTTTCAGCGGATTGGAGGTTGCGCCAATCTTTTCTAAGAAGCGTCTCCTTGAAAATATTATAGCCAAGAAAAACTTCGTCCGCGCCCTCTCCCGTCAAGACCACCTTGATCCCATTGTTTCGCACGTGTCTGGACAGCAGGTACATAGGCACGAAGGCAGTCCTGAAAACCGGGACTTCGGCATGCATGACGGCTTGCGGAAATACATCAACTATGTCCGAACCGGTTATTCTAAGAGGGTGATGGTCAGTACCAAGATATTTGCTTAATTCCTTCTGCTCATTGGATTCATCAAAGCTTGGGTCTTCGAAGGTTACGGAGAAGGACTTGATTTTGGAGACGTATTCGCGGGCTTCTTGAGTCACTATTGCAGAGTCAAGACCTCCGCTGAGGTACGCCCCGACCTCGGTATCGCTTCTCAGCCTCGAGTAAACCGACCTGTCAATTGCATGCTTAACCTTTTCGGCCGCCTTGCCAGAATTAATTTCTTCCGCAGCACCATCAAAACTCAGTTTGAAATACTGCTTGGGGTCAGAACCTTTTGAATTTAATTTCAAATAGTGTCCTGGAGGAACTTGGTAAACCTTTTCATAGGGTGTGATAGATTCAAAAGGAGTCCAGAATGCAAAAATCATCGCCAGCGAATCGGCATTGATTTTCAAATTTATGCCCGGAAAGGAACTGATACCCTTGATCTCGGATGCATAAACGAACTTTTCGGAATCTTGGTAGTAGTAAAGAGGTCTTTTCCCAAAACGATCGCGGGCAAGGAAAAGAGTGTCCTCAAGTTGATCGAACAAAGAAAAGGCAAATCCGCCATTAAGGCGCAGCAGGGACTCTTCACCCCATTCCTCCCAAGCTTTTATGACGACTTCAGTATCGCAATTTGTTTTAAAAGAATGGCCGATTGCCTTTAATTCCTCTCTCAATTCGATGTAGTTGTAGATTTCTCCATTGTACGCAAGGCAGTAACGCCTATCTTCGCTTAGAATCGGTTGCTGTCCGTTTTCAAAGTCAAGAATTTGTAATCTCGCCGTTGACATGGCGACCTTGGGCAAAAGGACGTAACCGGATTCATCAGGTCCGCGATGGTTGATGGCCGAAAGCATATCCAATATTGCCTCAGGGCTTTCCCGAGGAAGCGGATCCATCAGAAATCCAGCAATTCCACACATGGGCTAAAATGCAGTTTGGTGAGGTAAGGACCGATCAATGAAAAAACCAAATTTACTAAGAGTCGGCACTCTACTCAGTTCAATGAACCCCTTGCTTCCAAGCGCAATAAGATGCTTGATGCATTTCTCCCAGAGAACCGGTTTGCACAAATGCGCTGCAAGGGCATCAAGCAACTTTTCCCGTTCGGAAGGAAGCTCTTTCCCGGTTACGTTGCAAGCAACGGGTAAGCTGGGTGGCTTAAGCTCTATCGAAGCAAGATAATCCCTGAAAGGAACCACTGCAGGTTCCATAAAAATCGAATGCCATGCGCCCGACATCGGAAGATCCACTACTTTTCTGGGATTCATACCAGATAGTTTCTTTCGCGCCAAAGAGATGCCCCTAATTGATCCCGCCAGAGTATATTGGCCCAGGCAATTATAGTTAGCAATGTTCACAGTTTCGGATTCGGTCTCCTCGATCTCGAGACATAGTTCCTTGACCACGTCTTCCTTTAATCCAATGACCGAAAGCATGCCGGTTCTTTTGCCCCGAACGGCTTCGTTCATCAAATGAGCCCTTTCGCAGAGAACTTCCAGAAGGACAGAGAAAGGGAGAGAACCGGCCAAGCAAAGAGCCATCCACTGTCCTACGCTATACCCGGCCAAAAATTCAGGCTCTGAAAAACTCGGCTTATTCCTAAAGCTTTCATAACTGACGTAACTCACGAGAGAGGTCAGGAGGGAGTTGTGCAAATTAAGGTTTAACGAGTCCGTTTTCCCTTCCTCAATTTCCTTCAAAGGGTCGGAATCGAGACGGTCGCAAACGTCTTCATAATGCTCCCTAAAGAGATGATGCTGTGCAACTTCTTGGAGTGAATCGACGTGAAATGCGGTTTGGCCAGGTAACAGCAGGGTATAATTACTCGAAATCACTTTCATTAAGCCCAATGGCTTCTGCTTCCTTTTCCACGTCTTCGAAATCGATTCTTCTGGCCAGTTTCTTCAAAGCTTTTTCCCGATCAATCAAGCCCGCGCGAACGCCCTCCGCAACTTCCATGATGTAGGGGTTGAAGCCGTACTTCTTATGATGCGACATAATGCCCAAGTCATTAATTTTACAGTTGCTGGAGTAGTTGCCGGTATCCTTTGTCTTAACCCATCCGAATTCGCTGATTTTCTCAATTATTTCCTCCTCAGTGGCAAGAAGAGTAAGCATGGGATTCAGTATGGTTATGATTGAATTTTCGGAATTGATAAGGTTGGGAGGGATTCCAAAATACTGGCTTGCGGTTTCCCCGAAGGCCGACCTGTACTTTTCCAACCTTTTTTTTCTCAAAACCTCCTGCTGGCCAATGTCGATTTTCATTACGGCCGCATCCTTGGGAACCTGCCCCCCCAAGTATCCTCCGGCAATCAAGTTCACTTTGTTTTTCAAGGCAAAGGTGATCATTTGGTTGTTGATCAAATTAATGCAGGAGTTGCAAATATTACTAGCACGAGTAATCGATGCCTTCACATGAACGTCGTCACGCTTTAGGCTCTGCCGATACATGTTCGACATAAAGGACAACTTTGGAGCAAATAAGATAAAATCAATTCCAAGTGATGCGGTCAGTTTCCTGCTATTGACGATTGCCTGCTCGGAAAGAAAGCCGTTGTCAATAGTAACTGCGAGAAGATTGAGGCCGAACTTTTCTTTCAGATGATAGAGCGTGTAAGACGAATCTTTTCCTCCACTATAGGCCACAACACAGTCATAGTCGGAGTCGCTTGAGGATTTTGCCTCCCCTACCGCTTCCTCGATTTGAACCGATAATGCCTTTCGTGATTCCTCAATTTCATGAAGCTCGGGAGACGATTGACAGTGGTTGCAAATCCCTTCGGAATTAAGTGAGACGCCAGGAAAAGTCTCCGGCAAAACGCATCTGGTACAGATTGCAGTCATTTATTCGCTTACTTTTCGCTCCACCATCTTAGCAATGCTTTCGAAGGTAGTCAGTTCGTCCGACATCAGTTCCTCGTCGCTAAGTTTAATAGAAAATTCCGATTCAAGAAAGGAGATCAACTGAACCATCCCATAGGAATCGACGATACTGGATTCGAATAAATTTGTATCTTTCTCGAGGTCGTCACCAAAGGTAACTAAAAAGGTTTCCTCGATAAAATTCTTGATTTTGTCTTGTTGTTCTTTCACTTGGGAGAGAAGGTCGCAATGCCTCTTTTCAACGTATTGATAATGGAAAAGATATGGCTGTCTTGTGATCTGGTGGTCTATCTCGAGACGATTCGCCATAATAGCCTTCTAGTAGCGAAATGCAATGTCGAACCATCACTGGTAATTGTATTGGGCCCTTTGCCCCCTTTGCTGGGGGTGAGGCCAATTTCATGAATTTTCCGAATTGGGAATGACCGACTCCGCCGAGGGCATTTTTGGCGTGTTTGATGGTAATCGTCGTTTAAGTTCTGCAGCTAGGTTTTTCATTGTAGAAAAAGGTCGACCGGTATTTTCAAGAAGCTCAAATACTCTTTCTAAAAGTACCATTTTCTCCTTAATTGGAACATTCACTCGCTCCAAACATGTTTCATCATTGAGGTCGGAGAAATCACTGGTATCGCAAAAGTCTGCCGGGTGAGTTAAATAATAAAACCCTTTTGCTCCCAAGTGCTTTTTTAACTTTTTTTCCGTACTTCCAGTGCCAAAAATAAAGTTTAACGTATGCCAAAATGGAAACTCAAAAAGACTCCTGCAAGGTAATGGCAGAACCATGATTCCCGATTTATCGAGTCTTGTAGGTTTGTAGCTCGCGCTGGACCAAAACGGTTGGTTCGGACGCGTTAGAGAAAATGACCAGTCCCGACGAGATAGCACCCGAAAAAAACGGCTCGGCTTTTTTAAGTGATTCAAGGCTATCCGGGCAACAATAGGATAAATTGTTAGTGATGGGAAAAGCGAAGTATCGTAGTGGTATCCATTCTCAATTAAAATAGATAGCAAGCTTTGCGAAGTACTCCATGCAGGAGCGATAAATCCAGAAGGTTCCTCACCCGTGACTGAAGAAATAAGTTCATGAGCACGAAGCACTTCATCCCGAATCTTTTCTGCAGGAAGTGCTCCTAAATTCATATGATGCGACCAACTGTGATTCCCGATTTCATGACCCGCACTCGCCCAATCCCTGACACGATCCGCTACTTCCGGATTTTCCAGATCCCGTCCGATTACGTAAATTGACAAAGGCATTTCGTATCGGTTTGCAAGGTCTTCGACACGATCGAAAACCTCGAAGAAGGATGGGTCTCTGAAATTTGAAGGGTAGCCCAAAGCCTCGTTAAAAGAGTCAAAATTAATATTAAATGCTAAAGGCAAAGAAGTCTCTTCTTTCATGGATAAAGACTTAACCGAAATTGGTGCAACAGGTCAGAAACCGAAATAATTCTACCACCTTTGTCACTAAATTCTTTCATGTCGGATGCAGTAGGCAAACCTCTGTATGAGGTTCGAATGGATTCCCGATTCTGTAAGAAAACCTGCTGTTCCAGCAAATGAAGAGATTTGATCAAATAAAGACCATATTTACTCATTACATGATCGTAGAACCCAATCATGGATTTCGTAAATTCTTCATTAACGTCTTCTTGCACCAAAATTTTTCCGGCGTCTATCTCCTCAACTACCTCATGGAAA
>MDTD01114775.1_pt1 | contig 10826 bp, 10 predicted proteins | sample 811221 | NCBI WGS metagenome assembly MDTD01 (sample SAMN05326646, study PRJNA326480) | marine metagenome | isolation source: seawater | place: Pacific Ocean: South West | collected 2011
TCCGAACTCGGAAGTAAAAGTCTTCAGCGCCGATGGTACTTCGTCTTAAGGCGTGGGAGAGTAGGTCGCTGCCAGGTTTTCTAAATATCACTGAAAGGGCAAATAAGCTTCTAAACAACTTCGCGGGGTGGAGCAGCCCGGTAGCTCGTCAGGCTCATAACCTGAAGGTCGCAGGTTCAAATCCTGCCCCCGCTACCAAACATAAATCTTTTAATTAAAAATTCTGTAAGCCTACATTTCTGAAAAAATATAGCTTTATAAATAACTCATTAATATCTAAACCTTTTAATTTGTCATAATTCTAATTATTATAAGTTCTAAACTAAATAGAATTCTTCATTGTTATTAGATATTTTAAAAATGACTATAAAAAAAAATTTAAACTTCTAGATGATTAAGAACTGAAACATGAAGTCAAATTACGAAATGTAAGTCCCTAGCTTTTTCAAAAGAATATTTTCAAAAAAAATATTTATGTACTTTATACCTATGTGTTATAGATAATTATGAATTTCTTTCTTCCATTGAAAGGCTTAAAGGTGCTTGATTTAACTAATATTATAATGGGACCTTTTACTACTCAGTTATTAGGAGACTTAGGAGCAGATATTATAAAAATAGAAGATCCTGACGGAGATATAACTAGAGAGATTGGTGTTCAAAAGTCGTCAAAAATGTCTTCGATTTACTTAGGGGTAAACCGGAATAAAAGAAGTATTGTTTTAAACTTAAAAGAAAAAAAAAATAAAGAAGTTTTATGGAAACTTATAAGGAAGTCAGACTTTTTTATTCATAATATGAGACCTCAGAAATTAAAAAAATTAGGATTTGATCCTAAAAAAATTAATAAAATAAATAAAAAAATAATATTTGTTGGGCTTTATGGTTATGGAGATAATGGCTATTATTCTGGACAACCTGCCTTTGATGATATTATTCAAGGTCAATCTGGATTAGCAAGTTTAAGTTTACTTAAAGGTAAAAAACCTTCATTTGTACCTTCAGTTATTGCCGATAAAAGCATAGGATTATTAGCTTGTTCCGCGCTTCTAGCTGCACACATTAAAATGTTAAAAACTGGCAAAGGTAGTTGTATTGAAGTTTCTATGTTTGAGGGAATGGTGTCTTATGTTTTGTTAGAACATCAACACGGAGAAATATTTTATCCTCCCATGGGTAAAGCAGGATATCCAAGATTGTTATCGAATAATAGAAAACCATATGAAACCTTAGATGGGCATATTTGTATTTTACCTTATACAAACAAACAATGGTTTAAGTTTTTTGAAATTATAGAAATGGAGGAGTTAAAAAAAGATAAAAGATTTACAAGTATTAAAAGCAGATCCAAGGATATTACCATTTTATATAAATTAATAGAGAAAAATGTTAAAACTAAAACAAACCATCAATTATGTAAACTTCTTAAAAAAAATGATATTCCACATGGAGTAGTTAATAATATAAGTTATTTAAAAAATGATAAGCATCTCAAAAAAGTAAAATTCTTCAGAAAAATTAAACATCCGACTGAGGGAACACTAATTATTCCAGATACTGGTATTAAAATTGATAAAAAATCTTTACCTATTAAAAGAACTCAACCAAATTTAGGAGAACATACCAGAGAGATATTAAAAGAACTTGGATATAAAATTAAAGAAATTAAAAAAATCATTGATATCAATAAAAAATAGCTGATTTAATTAGAAAAGTATTTTATTCTTATATTATGGACTATAACAATTTAGGCAAAACAAGTTTAAAGGTATCTTCTTATTGTCTCGGGACTATGACTTTTGGAGAGTCCACTGACGAAGACGATGCTCATCTTCAAATTAATGAATCTTATGATGCAGGTATCAATTTTATTGATACTGCAGAAATGTATCCAACTTGTCCTATAAGACCAGAAACAACAGGAGATACAGAAAAAATTATAGGAAATTGGATTGCTCTTAACAAAGAAAAACGTGATAAAATTATCTTAGCTAGCAAAATAGTAGGAAATGGATTTAAGTCAATACGAGATGGTGTTTCTATTAATAAAAAATCTATTTCGTTAGCTATTGAAGGTAGTCTAAAGAGGCTAAAAACTGATTATATTGATTTATACCAATTACACTGGCCAAATAGGGGATCATATCATTTTAGGAGGTTTTGGAATTATAATCCAGACTTCTTATCTCCAGATGTCATAGAGGAGGAAATAAATGAAATTTTATTTACTCTAAATTCCCTTAAAGAAGATGGGAAAATTAGAGCAATAGGGCTATCTAACGAAACATGCTGGGGAGCTATGAAATATGTAAATGCAGTAAAAAGTTATGAGAATCTTAATATTGCCTCAATACAAAATGAATATAATTTGATGTGCAGGTTATACGATACTGACCTTAATGAGCTTTCTATAAATGAGAATATACCATTAATCGCATATTCTCCTCTAGCTAGGGGATTATTAACTGGTAAATACAATGAAAAAAATATCCCTTCAAATTCAAGACTATCTAGAGATGGACAAAACCTTTTAAATGAAATATTAAATGATCGATCTTTAGATGCTGTAAGTCAGTATATGAAATTGGCAAGAGAATATTCAATTAACCCAATTCATATGTCTTTGTCTTTTTGTAAACAAAGGCCATTTATGGGGTCAGTAATATTTGGTGCAACCAATATTAAACAGTTAAGGCTAATAATTGAAGGTTTGAATGTTGTTTTGTCTACTGAAATAATGGAAAAAATAAATCTAATAAATAAGAAGTTTCCTTTAACTTTTTAACTATGTCTTTTTTGTTTTGATAGCTTTTATTCTATTTGGGTAACAGGTTCTGCAGATTTTGCATACCATACCATTACAACCTCTTGCAGTACAAAATTCTCTTCCATAAAAAATAATTTGTAAATGCAATTTTGACCAATGTTTTTTTGGAAATAATCTTTTAAGATCCTTTTCAGTTTGTTTAACATTTTTACCCGAAGTAAGCCCCCATCTTTGAGCAAGACGATGAATATGAGTATCAACAGGAAAAGCAGGCTGCCCAAAACCTTGAGATATAACAACGCTTGCGGTTTTGTGTCCTACTCCTGGCAGTAATTCTAAATCTTTGAGGCTATTTGGTACTTTCGAGTCAAATTTATCTACTAAAATTTGAGATAATTTTATAATAGCCTTTGATTTTTTTGGAGCTAGCCCACAAGGCCTAATAATATTGTAAACATCTTCAGGTGACATTAAGGACATTTTATAAGGACTATTTGCTAATTTGAACAGATTTGGTGTTACTAAATTAACTCTCTCGTCTGTACATTGGGCGCTTAGCAAAACAGCAATTAATAGTTCATATATATTATTATGTGTTAGAGGTATAGGAGTAGTTGGATACTTCTCATTTAAAAACCTTAAAATAAATTGTATTTTATTCTTTTTTTTCATAACAGAATTATTTTTGTCTAAAATAACATACTTTAAAAAATTTAAATTGGTTACTATATTAGTAATATGATATTAATTATATTCACAGCCCTTTTCAGTTATATGTTTTTCTTTTCCGTTGCAGTAGCTCCTACAATCAGTATGAATTTAGATGAAGAAAACAGAACCGTCTTATTAAGAAAAATTTTTCCTAAAAACTTTTTATTTGGACTCATTTTGTCCATTATAGGTGTTTTCTTTTGCTTTTATGAAAACGAATTATATGGAATTATATTATTATTTTTAATAGGAATATTGTTTTTAATTAACTTGTTTGTACTAATTCCAAAGATAAATTTTGCAAGTGATGAAATCAAAACTGGAAAGAAAAATTTTTTAAAAATATTTAAGAAACTTCATCTTCTTTCAGTTGTTTTATATACTATACAGATGTTGTTATCAATAGTTGGAATTTGTGTTTTTTTTTAAATTTTTTTAGTGAGAATGGGAAACATATCCTATCTCTAATTTAAATTTAACATTAATAACCATATTGTTATCAAATATTAATTTAGCTTCTATCATTTCATTGGCTAATTGCGATTTATTAATATCAAAAAACATTAAATGATATGATTTTTGTTTTAATTCTAATCTATTACCAGGTTTTATAAAAATACCATGCTGAACTGGTCGCATTTTATACACGTTATTTTTTAATATTACTTCGTGTAACTCTTGTTTTTTTGCTATATCAGAAATAATTCCTTTAAAGACAATTTCCTTCCTTGAGTTATTTTCAATACTAAGATAACCAGCAGCAGTGTTTGAGTCCTTAGTAATAAGTTTTAAAACGGGATGTTTTATAACAATGTTGCTATCTTTGTACTCATGGGCTAAGTTGCAAAAAGGAATTAAAAATAAAAAAAATATTAAACTACGCATTTAAACAATATATGTTCAATTCGAAAAAAATCATTAATTATATTTTAGTTTTAACTTTTTTTTTTTCTGTAAGTGCGAAAGATATGAAGTCAGATAATATGATAGGTCCTGATAAAAATTGGGAATTTATATCTGATCAGGTTATGGGAGGTGTTTCTTTCGGAAAAAAAAAATTTCTTAAAGAAGATAATTATCACTATTTACGCATGACTGGTTTTGTTAGTCTAGAAAATAATGGAGGTTTTATACAGACTAGGTTAAAAATCAAAGCGAATAATAATGAAAAAAAAGGAATAATGATAAAGGCTAGGGGAAACCAGCAAGAGTACAAAATACATATAAGAACTAAATTAACGCTGCTACCTTGGCAATACTATGCTTTGTCATTTAAAGCGAATGAAGATTGGGAATACAAAAAATTAAGCTTTAATTTATTTGAGAGGTCAGGAATGTTGTTACCAAAAAAAATAAATTCAAAATATATAACATCTATAGCGATTGTTGCTTTTGGAAAAGAATACAAGGTAAGACTAGATGTTTCAGAAATTAAATTTTATTGAAAAATGAAAATTAATAGAAAATCATATAATTTTTCTCATTCTTTTAGAATTAGATATTCAGAAGTAGATGCTCAAGGAATAGTATTTAACGCTCATTATCTTACTTACTTTGATTGTGCTATAACAGAATATTTTAGAGCAATTAAGTATAATTATGCAGGTGAAGTTAAAAAGAAAAATCAAGATTTTCACGTAATAAAAACTATTGTTGAATATAAAAAGCCAATTATTTTTGACCAAATAGTAGATGCTTGTATTAAAACAAGTTATATCGGTACTTCTAGTTTAAAATTTGAAATTTCTCTTTTTGTTAATAAATCAAATAAACTTTTAGCCTATGGAGAAATTATACAAGTATATGCAGATCAAAAAACTAATAAAGCTATACCCTTACCAAGGCGCTTGGTAGCAAAAATAAGAAGATTTGAGAGTATCTAGTGCAATGATTAGAAATATTGCCATCATTGCTCATGTTGACCACGGAAAAACAACTCTCATAGACTCAATGATGAAACAAACAGGAATATTTAGAGAAAATCAAAAAGTAACTGAAAGGTTATTGGACAGTGGGGATTTAGAAAAAGAAAGAGGAATCACAATATTAGCTAAACCGACATCTATTGATTGGAAAGGGGTAAGAGTCAATATTATTGATACACCTGGACATTCTGATTTTGGAGGAGAAGTAGAGAGAGTTTTAAGTATGACAGATGGAGTTGTCCTGCTAGTAGACGCGGCAGAAGGTCCTATGCCTCAAACTAAATTTGTGCTCGGAAAGGCTCTTTCCCTAGGTTTAAATCCAATAGTCATTGTTAATAAGGTTGATAGAAATGATAGTAGACCAGAGGAAGTAGTAAATGAAGTATTCGACCTTTTTGTAGATTTGGAAGCGAATGAAAAACAACTTGATTTTCCCATACTATATTCTTCAGGAAGAGATGGATGGTGTGTAGAAAATATTACTGAGAAAAAAGAAAACTTATTTAAACTTTTTGACTTAATTTTATCTCATTTTAAAAAGCCTAATGTTGATGAAAATAAGCCTTTTTCGATGCTGGCAACATTATTAGCGCCTGATCCTTATTTAGGAAGATGCTTGATTGGCAGAGTAGAGCAGGGTAAAATAAAAGTAAATAGTAATGTTAAAACCTTGAATATAAATAATCAAGAGGTTGAAAAGGGAAGACTTTCAAAATTATTTGTATACCATGGCACAAGTAAAATATCAGTTAATGAGGTGAGCGCTGGTAATATAATTTGTATTGCAGGACTAACTAAATCCTCTGTTTCCGATACAATATGCGATTATAGTATAATCAATTCAATCAAAGCCACAGCAATTGATCCACCAACCATGGCAGTAACAATAACAGTTAATAGTTCACCTTTTTCTGGCTTAGAAGGTAAAAATGTAACATCTACGAAAATTAGAAATCGCTTGCTATCAGAGGCAGAGTCAAATGTGGCAATTACCTTTAAAGAAAATGAAGATAAAGATTCCTTTGAAATTGGCGGTAGGGGAGAATTACAAATAGGAATATTGATTGAGACAATGAGAAGAGAAGATTTTGAGTTAAGCGTTTCTAGTCCAAGAGTATTATATAAAAATGATTCAAAAGGAACTAAATTAGAGCCTGTGGAAGAGGTAACAATAGACTTAGATGATGAATATTGTAGTACAACAATAGACAGTTTAAATAAAAGAAAAGCTGAAATAGTTGAGATTAAAAATATGGGAGCCGGAAAAAAAAGGTTGATTTTAACAGTTCCATCAAGAGGTTTAATAGGATACCATGGACAATTTTTATCAGACTCCCGAGGAACAGGAGTAATGAATAGAATTTTTCATTCATACAGAAAATTTAAGGGCACAATAGAAAATAGACGAAACGGTGTACTTATTTCTAATAGTAATGGAAATTCAATAGCTTACGCTTTATTTAATTTACAAGAAAGAGGTAAGTTATTTATTAATCCTCAAGAAAAAGTTTATGAAGGAATGATTGTAGGTGAACATAGTAGAGGGAATGATTTAGAAGTAAATGTATTAAAAGGAAAAAAACTAACTAATATTAGGGCATCTGGAACTGATGAAGCAGTAAAATTAATTCCACCAACATTAATGTCATTAGAACAGATGATGTCCTATCTCAGAGAAGACGAGTTATTAGAAGTTACCCCTAATAGTTTGAGATTGAGAAAAAAAATACTAGATCCTATTGAAAGAAAAAGAAGTACTAAAATTTAATTTTGCATATCTTCATAATAAAAGAGTAGTTTAGTGCGGTTTCGTCAATTGAAGAGTCTCTTCCAGTTTTTCCCCCATGCCCCCCTTCCATTTCAGTTTTAAGCAATAATACACTTCTACCTTTTTTTAATTCTCTTAGTTTGGCAACATATTTTAATGGTTCATCAAATAGAACTCTATTATCAAACAAACTAGTGGTTACAAGCATATGGGGATATTCTTGCTTTTTTATGTTGTTATAAGGGGCATAGCTTTTAATATATTCAAAGTGTTTCTTATATTTTTTAGCATTTCCAAATTCCTTAAATTCTCCAACTGTTAAGGGTAATGAATGATCTAAATTTGTAGTAAGAGAGTCTACAAATGGTACGGCTAGTATAGCTGCAAGAAATATACTGGGCTCTTTGTTTAATACTGCTCCCATTAGTAAACCTCCCGCACTTCCACCCATCCCTATAATACTTTTTGATGACGTATATTTATTTTTAATTAAATGATGCGCACAAGATATGTAATCGTCAAAAGTATTCTTCTTTTTTAGCATTTTTCCATTTTTCCACCAAGTCATTCCACATTCCATTCCACCTCTGATATGTGCATTGGCCCATATAACACCTCTATCAATTAGGCTAAACTTTGCTGATGAAAAATTATTTCCTACAGAAGAACCGTAGGAACCATATCCATACAGTAACAATTTAGCTTTTCCATTTAATTTAGTATTTTTGTGCCTTATTATTGTTATAGGTATCTTTACCTTGTCCTTAGATACCGCGTACACTCTTTCTGATATATAATCATTCTCGTTAAACCCTGAGGGAATTATTTGTTTTTTTACAATAATTTTTTTCTTTGTTTTAATATTGTATAAGAATATTTTACTAGGGCTTTTTGGTGATGAAAAGCTTATATAAATATAATCACTTTTTTTGTTTTTTTCATACGAAGAAAATGAAATAGATTTGACTTTGTCATTAAAGAAATTAATTTCTTCTATTTTTTTTGAAATATTATTTTGTACGAAGATTTTAGAGTTAGCACTCTTTGTTTCTTTCCATATAAACCAGTCCTTTAAAATGATATAACTTCCTATTATAGTATTATTCTTTGGTTTAATAAAATCTAAACATACTTTTTTTCTATTATGCCTGCTTCTTGATATTTTAAAATCTTTGGCTTTATGATTAGTATGAATGTAGAAGTAGTTATCCCAGGAGTCTAAAGAATATGTTATACTTTCCTTAAAGTCATAAAAGAGAGATAATCTCAAATTTTTAAGATTTGAATTAAGTAAGTAACATTTGTTAGTAGAATGATCCCCAGAATTTATTATGTAAAATTTTTTATCACTAGTAGTTTCTATACTGACTGAAAAACGTTCAAAGGTTTCTTTATATATCAATACATCTTTTTTCTGAGAGGTTCCTATTTTATGAAGATAGATCTCTTTAGGCCTATGATTTTTATCTAATTTAGAATAAAAAAAATATCTACTATCGTAAGAGAATAAAACACTGCCCGTAGTCTCTTTAATAATCTCTTTATTTTCTTTTTTATTATTTAAGTTTCTTAATCTAATGTCATAGTACTCAGAACCTTTTAAATCCAAAGAGTACGCTAAGTATTTATCATCATCACTTACATTCAAACTTCCTATACCAAAATATGATGATTTAAATTTTTTCTTTTCTATGTCTCCATTCCAAATTACTTCATTATTTTTAGAATCTATTTTCTTTCTTAACTTTATAGAATAATTTCCTTGCTTAGTTGTTTTGGTCCAGTATTCATATTTTTCATCCCTAAATGGAATAGATTTATCGGCAAGTTTAATTCTTGCCTTGATTTCATTAAATAGTTTCTTTCTGATTTTTTTTTCGCTTTTAAAAAATATTTCGGCATATTTGTTCTCCTTGTCCAGATGGCTTTTTACCTCTTTATTTAACTTCTCAGGATCGGATAAAACTTCCAAAATATTTTCTTGATGTACCCAACTATAATTATCAACTATATTATATCCATGATGGTTAAAAACTTTTTTTACTTTTTTAAGCTTAGGTGCTTTCATATTCATTCCTTAAAATATTTTTATGAACCTTTAACATTATTTATACGTAGTGTTTATACGTCACAATTGCAAAAATAGATATAAATGACTGAAAAAAAATTATTCGTTATTTTGGGCAACCAGCTTTTTAATCCAGAAATTTATTTAAATAAATATAAAAATTATACTTTTTTCATGGCAGAAGATTACGGTCTTTGCTCGTTTTATAAACATCATAAATTTAAAATTCTTCATACTCTGTCATCGATGAGGTCATATCGTGATGAATTAAATGCTTTAGGTTTTAAGGTAAAATACTTCTCTATAGAAGAAGAAAGTTTCTATGATAACTACATTACCAAATTAAAAATATTTATCAGAGAAAATAAAATAGAAACGTTAACTCTATTTGAAGTTGAGGATAAATTATTCGAAAAAGAGATTAATGCTTTAGAAAATATTTGCAATGTTGTTTTTCTAAACTCTCCTATGTTTCTTACAAAAAGAGAGGATTTTAAATCTTATATAAGTACAAGGAAACCACTTATGGGAAATTTTTATAAGTACAGCAGGATTAAAAATAATTTACTTCTAAAAAAATCAGGAGAACCTGTAGGAGGAAAATGGAGTTTTGACGAAGAAAATAGAAAGAAGTTACCAAGGGGGATTAAAATTCCAACAATAGCAAAATCAAAAAAAACTTCTCACACAATCTATTTAAGCAAAATTATTGAAAAAATTTTTAAAAAAAATATTGGAGACTGCAATGACTTTTGGATACCTACCGACAGGTATTCCAGCAAAATATTTTTGCAAGATTTTTTAGACAACAGGTTTTATTTATTCGGAGATTACGAAGATGCCATTTCTAAAAAAGAGAGTTTTTTGTTTCATAGTGCTATAAGTCCATTACTTAATACTGGTCTTTTAACCCCAAATGAAATTTTAGATAAGATAAAAGGTTATGAAGATAAAATTAATATAAATTCTCTAGAAGGTTTTGTCAGACAAGTGATTGGTTGGCGTGAATTTATTAGGGGCATTTATCAGTTAAAGGAAAAAAGTTTTATTGAAAAAAATTATTTTAATAATTCTAGGAAAATGAAGAAAAGTTGGTATGAGGGGACAACGGGTATCGATCCGTTAGATGACGCTATCAAAAAAGCTAGTCAACTAGGATGGAGTCACCATATTGAGAGACTTATGATTATAGCAAATTTAATGAATTTATGTCAAATAAGGCCTAGGCAGGTATTTAAATGGTTTATGGAATTTTATGTGGATTCGGCAGATTGGGTTATGGTTCCAAACGTATATGGGATGGGGCTTTTTAGTGATGGCGGTATATTTTCTACCAAACCTTATGTTTGTGGGTCAAACTACATACTAAAAATGTCAGATTATAAAAAAGGTCCTTGGGTAGATATCGTAGATGGATTATATTGGCAATTTATAAGTAAAAACAGAGAAAAATTAAAAAATAATCCAAGAATTGGTATTATGTCAAAAATGGTGGATAATATGAATAAGGATAGAAAAAGTAAAATATTTAAAGCTGCTGAAGATTTTTTAGAAAGAAATACTACTAGATAATTTAATATGAATAAA
>MDTD01139298.1_pt1 | contig 10826 bp, 8 predicted proteins | sample 811221 | NCBI WGS metagenome assembly MDTD01 (sample SAMN05326646, study PRJNA326480) | marine metagenome | isolation source: seawater | place: Pacific Ocean: South West | collected 2011
AAGAAAAATGCTTTTAATGATAATCATTAGCAAAGATAATTAAAAAGATTATCTCTCTACACACATTGCAATACCCATTCCTCCCCCAATGCAAAGAGTTGCCAAACCTTTTTTTACATCTCTTTTAATCATTTCATGAATAAGTGTTACAAGTATTCTCGTTCCTGATGCACCAATAGGGTGACCTAAAGCTATTGCACCACCATTAACATTTACTTTTTCTTCTGGGATAGAAAGTGTTTTTAAGACCGCTAAGCTTTGAGCCGCAAATGCTTCGTTTATTTCAAAAAGATCAATATCTTTAATAGTCCAACCAGCTAAATCTAAAGCTTTTTTTGTTGAGGGAATCGGGCCAGTTCCCATTAAAGCAGGATCCACTCCACAGCTTGCCCACGATTTTATAGATACTAATTTTTTTAGATTTCTTTTTTTTGCCTCTTCACTTTTCATTATAGTGACCGCAGCTGCTCCATCATTTATTCCAGATGCATTTCCAGCAGTAACTGTGCCATCCTTTTTAAAAACCGGTTTTAACCTTGAGAGTGCATCTAGATTTATTCCTTCTCGAGGGTGCTCGTCTTTATTAAAGTTTATTTCAGCTTTTTTTGATTTAATCTTAAAATCAATTATTTCCTCTATGAACTTATTTTCTTTTTGAGCTTTTAAAGCTTTTTCTTGGGATTTAAGAGCAAACTTGTCCTGCTCCTCTCTAGTAACTTGAAACTTTTCTGCAACGTTTTCAGCTGTTATACCCATATGATATCCGTGAAATGCATCCCACAATCCGTCCTTAATCATAGTATCTATTAACTCAGTGTCACCAAGTTTTTTTCCATCTCTTAGATGAATGGCATGGGGTGCTAAAGACATACTTTCCTGACCACCCGCAACTAATATTTTTGAGTCACCAGCCTTGATACTTTGAAAACCTGATGCAACAGACCTTATTCCAGAACCACAAACTTGATTTACTACATAAGCTGGTTTTTCTTTAGGTACACCAGATTTAATCGCAGCTTGTCTAGCTGGATTTTGACCGCTACCTCCAGTTAAAACTTGCCCCATAATAACTTCGTCAAGCTCACTTGTTTTTAATTTTGAATCTTTTACAACGCTAGCAATAACTTCTGAACCAAGCTCTTCTGCTTTTATATTTTTTAAAGATTTTCCCAAAGACCCCACGGCTGTTCTTTTTGCAGAAGTAATATAAATTTCACTCATTACGTTAAAATATTATTTTTGAGATTTATTTTCAATTAAATTATCTTTTCTAATTAAAGCTATAAGAATAGACATAATTAGAATCAAATATGTGGTATTTCCTGTAGTAAAAAAACTTCCAGTGCTTTTAATGGGAAATATTTCAGCAAAAAATAAGAAAATAAATGGAACTATCAAATTATTATTTTTTAGACTATTTTGAGTTATATATTTTTTAAAAAATGATAGATAAAGAACTGTAATAAAAATTATTGACAAAATAGAAAAACCAATAATTCCTGTTTCAGTGAGTATTTCTAAATAATAGTTGTGTGGATGCATATTGCATATAAATTCTGAATTTTTATCTAAATTAGGTCTGTGATGACAATAACATCTAAAATTTTTAATTCCTCCACCTACATATTTATTCATTAACCAGGTATTATAAAATGTTGAGAATTCTTTTAAATATTGCGGTGTTTGATTACTTTCAAAATCTTTATTAACTACAATTACATACATATTAGAAATCTGTTTATAAAAGTTTTTAAAATTGGTTTTCACAGATTGATTTACATTAAAGACTAAAAAAAATATTATTGAAAATGTGAGGATGAAGGGAAGAAAAAACTTTCTAGTTTGTTTTTGAAAAATAAGTACTAAGCAAAGAGTAAAAATAAATAATATCATAGGCATTCTATTTCCAGAAAGAATGATGGCGAGTAAAAAAACTATAACTAATAAAGGGACGACAATTTTTGAAATAGAATTGTATCTAGAGTAAAACAACGGTATTAAAAAAAAAGCAAAAAGAGAAAATCTTTGCAAGTAACCTCCGGCAATATACTCATCCCCAAACGGGCCTGATAATTTTCTTCCATCAGCTAAACTCTCGTAGCCAAAAATATCAAAACCAAATATGGATTGATAGAATAAATCTAAACTCACGAATAATACTGAAATACTAGAGGTGACAAAAAACAATTTTAAATCAATAATATTTTTTTCAAATAAAAATCTTAAAACCAGATACAAAAGTAAATATTTAAAAAAAAGGATAGATTTTAAAATTGTCTGAAAATTTTCTTTTCCGCAAATTAAATTTTGTGAGAGTTTATAGTCATTAAACACTGCAGTAAATAAAACTAAGAAAAAATATGCAAAAATAAGATTATCTAATTTATAAAATTTAATTTTAAAAATACTTCCCCTAAAAAGAATTAAACCTGAAATAACAATCAATAAAAGATTTATATTAATTGCCATATTTCCTAGAATAAAACTAATAGGAATTAATGCTAAAAGAGCGTTAAAAAAAATTTTAATATTTGGATTTTGATTTAAAAATAAAAGCATATGTTTTATATCCTAAAGTATGATAATTATTTATAACATGAAATTTAATTTGTTGAGAAAATTAAATTTATTGTAGAAATTTGCGCCTGTAGCTCAACTGGATAGAGCGCTTGGCTACGGACCAGGAGGTTCTGGGTTCAAATCCTAGCAGGCGCACCAAAGACTTATGAATAAAATTAAATCTATTTCATTAATGTTTCCACTTTATAGAGATAAAAGAACTGTAAAAAAAATGATTACAGACAGCTTGCACGTTCTGAAAAAAATTAAAAAGAAGTATGAAATAATTATTGTTGATGATGGATGCCCAGAAAAATCTGGACTAATAGCTAAAAAAATAGTGAGAGGAAATAAAAATGTTAGAGTTATTTTTCATAAAAAAAATCTTGGTTATGGTGCTGCACTTAAAACAGGGCTAAGAAATTCTAAAAATCAATGGATATTCCAAACTGACGGAGACGCGGAATATGATGTATATGATTTACTTAGACTGATCAAACTGACAGATTCATCTGATCTTATTATTACTTATCGTTACAAAAAAAAGTATAATACAAATAGAATAATTATTTCATGGTTTTACAATGCTATTTTGAGAGTTTTATTTTTGACAAATTTTAAAGATATATCTACAGGTTCAAGATTAATAAAAAAAAATATAATGAAAAAAATTAACCTTACCTCAAACAGTCCTTTTGTTGGGGCCGAATTAGCAATTAAAAGTAAATACGCCGGTTATACAGTCAGTGAAGTTGGTATTCATACTTATCCCAGAACTTTTGGAACTGGATCAACAGTCAGTCTAAAAAATATATTAATTACAATAATAGATATGATAAAATTATTTTTTAGTCTCAAAAAATAAATGGAAATTAAAAACACAGAAAAAAAAACCTTTAACTCATTCGATAAAAATCATTTTATAAATACAAACTATATTAGACCTTCAAAGTTTAAAGAATTAGAGTCAATTTCACAGTTAGAAAATAATCTAATTAATGTAGGGTCAAACTTATCATACAGCCCTTTATCATTTGCAAAAAAAAGTATTTCTCTTGAACTTAGCGATTTTAACAGGGTTTTAGATTTTAATTTAAAAGATAAAGAAATTACGGTTGAAGCAGGCATGAATTTAGCTGAATTTTTGAATTTTACTCTTAAACACAATTTATGGATCCCGCAAATTCCTGGCTATCCTTTTATTACATTAGGTGGAGCAGTTGCTACTAATGCCCACGGAAAATCATGTGCATTAGACGGCACAATTAAAAATTCAATCAAAAGTATGAGAATCTTTCATAAAAAGAATGGTTGGATAAATTTATCTAAAGATGAAAATAGAGATATTTTTGATTTGACTATTGGTGGTATTGGTTTGACAGGTACAATTGTAGATATCACATTTAAATTAAAAGATATAAAAAATACCAATTTCATTACAAAAAAAAATAGAGTTTCCTCACTAGAAGAATGTATTCAAATTTTAAAAAACAAAAGCAGAAATAATAATTCGTTTATTTATTCATGGAACATGGCTACAAGTGTATCAAATCTAGGAAATGGTATAGTCTTTGAAAATCTTGTTAGTGATGAGGTTGAATATCAAGAAATAAGTCTTCCAGAAAAAAGGAAAAAAAATTACTTTAATCCATATTTATCTTTTTGGAATAAACTATCAATTTCAGCTGCAAATCAGGTATTTCTTAAATTGAATAATCTAAATAAAAAAGAAAAAAAAGAAAAATTTCTAAATGTGATATTCCCATTTTATGGGAAAGAAAACTATTTTAATTTTTTTGGAAAAAAAGGGTTTTTAGAAACTCAATTGTTACTGCCCGAAAATAGTATTGATGATTTTTTAAAAGAATTTAAATATTTATTTAAACGTCATCAACCTACAATAACTTTATTATCGTTTAAAAATATGAGTGGTCAGCAAAAATATTTTAGATTTGAGGACGATATGATATGCATGACTTTGGATTTTACTAATAATAAAAACAATCACACCTTTATGAGTGAATTAGATAAATTATGTATCAAATACCAAATTTTACCTTCCATAATTAAAGACTCAAGATTAGATAGGTCAACTTTTGAAAAGTGTTATCAAGATTTAAAAAAATTTAAAGAAAAAATTAATGAATATGATCCCAACAGGATTTATAAATCCGAAACTTCAGAAAGGCTAGGGCTATGAGCTTTTTGATTGTTGGATCATCTTCTGGTTTGGGAAGGGAGTTAGCTTATACTTTTGCTAGAAACAAAAAAAATTTGTTTTTAGTTTCTAGAGATAAAAGAGATCTTTTACCGATAAAATCAGACATTGAACAAAAGTTTAGTTCAAAGGTAGAAATATTGGAATTGGATTTTACATCTATAAAAGAAATTGAACAAAAATTACTTTCAAAAAAAGAGATTATAGATGATCTACAAGGTGCTTTATTCCCTATAGGTCTCATGTTTGAAGAAGACGACATTAATCTTAACATTGAAAATGCCACCAAACTCATTAATGCAAATTATTTATCCATAGGTTTTACAATTTCGCACTTAAAAAAAAAATATATTGATAAAGATTTTCTAATAGTTGGTTTTGGATCAGTGTCAGGTTTAATTGGTAGAAATTTAAATAATTTTTATGCAGCTGCAAAAAGAGGATTGGAAACTCATTTTGAAAGTCTTGCTTTTGAAAACTTGAATAATAATCTAAAAATTCATTTTTACACACTTGGCTATTTAGATACAAATTTAGCATTTGGCAAAAAATTAAGTCTCCCTAAAGGTAATATAAAATTATTAGCAGAATTGGTTTATGCAAATAAAGATAAAAAAATTATAAAAAAACACTTCCCAATTTTCTGGGGATTTATTTCTCTAATATTGAAAATCATACCATTTCAAATAATACTAAAATTAAAAAAATTTCTTAATAATTAATGCAATCACTTTCTGAAAAAAAAATAATTTTTATTATCTTATTAGGCGCATTGTTAAGAATTGTTTCAATTAGTTTATATGGAGATGAAGAAGTTGCAAACGAGTGGGGGATAATGCTTGAAAATCTTGAGCAATATAACATGCTAAGTGTGCGTTCAATAGACGGTGTTCCTGTGCCAAATATTTTTATGCCACCTTTGTATCCATTGTTTCTTTACCTTGTAAAATTAGTCTTTAACGATAGTTTTGTTTTCCTAAATGCAGTTTTTACGACTCAACTAATTTTGTCTTTAATATCGATTTTTCTTGCATTTAAAATATTCTTAGAAATATTCAATGAAAAATATAGCCAAGTTGGAACTCTCCTTTATGCAATTTTCCCTTTAAATATTTTTGCAGTTTCACAAATATCCTCTGTTAGTTTACAGATGTTATTAATAAATGTATTTTTGTTAGGTTATATAAAATTTTTTAAAAATCTCACTTTAAAGAATATAATATTTTTTTCAGTACCTTCTGCACTTCTAATTTTATTAAGGGGTGAGTTTTTTATATTTGTATTACTTTCATTAGCTTACCTAATATTAAAACACAAATGCTTTCAAAAAGTTATAGTATCGGTCTTTATAATTATTTTTTTAATATCACCATATTTGTACAGAAATTTTAATATTTTTGGTACAATTACTATTACAAAATCTTCAGGATATAATTTGTTAAAAGGAAATCATCCTTTGACTGCGGTCGAAGGTGTTGGCATGTTTAATGCTGTAGAAAAGGTTATACCTCAAACAACTGACAAACTAAAAGAACTGTATGCATTGGGACCAATAAAAAAACATGATTTACTTAAAGATAAGATTTTAATGGATCAAGCTATTGAATTTATCAAAGAAGATCCTGTAAAATATGTAAAACTCTATTTTAAAAAATTCTTTTCGTTTTTATTTTTCGATTTAAATTCTACATATCCTAACTATTATTCAATCTTCCATATTTTTCCCAAAGTTTTACTTTCGATAAGCACTATCGTAGGTATTATCTTCACTATTAGTATGAAAAAAAATATTTCCAATTATTTTATACTTTTTTATTTATCAAATATCGGACTTTTTTCCTTTTTCTTTATTCTACCCAGGTACAGCTTATCTTTATTAACTATTCAAATACTGATGTCTCTATATTGTATTGAAAAAATAAAAAAAAAATTTAATATTCTATAAATGAAAAATCTCTTTAAACTTTCTTTGAATAAAGCCGTAGTATTTTTTTTCCTAATTACTTTTTTTATTCTTATTATTTTGTCTATAATTTTATAAGTAAATTATATAAAGTAAAATAAAACCTAAAATCAATCTATAAATAACAAAAAATTTTAAGCTAAAACTTTGGATAAATATTAAAAAATATTTTATGGTTATGTAAGAAAATACAAATGATAAAAAAATTAAAAAAAAATTCATCAGTGAAAAATCTAAATTATCCTCTTTAATTAAATTAGAGACGCCAAAAATCGAAACAGCGCCTAGAGTTGGTATTGATAGTAGAAAAGAAATTTTAGCTGAGTCGTATCTTTTAAATTTTAAAATTCTTGCTGCAGTAATCACAATGCCTGATCTGCTTACACCAGGTATTAACGAAAGAATTTGAAAAATACCTACCAAAATTACTGCCTTATAATTAAAATTATTATCGATATTTTTCTCTAATTTGACCCTATCACTGATATAAAGTAAAATCCCGAAAATAATTGTCATCCATGCTATGACTTTTAAATTTCTTATTTCTTCAATAAAATTTGTTTGAACAAGAAAAAATCCAACTACCATTACTGGAGTAGAGGAGATAAAAATTTTGATAAACAAATCTTTATTCTTCAAAAAGTTTAAAATATCTTTATAGAAATAAGTCAGCACTGCAATAAAAGAACCTATATGTAAGCTCACATCTGAAGAAAGACTTTTATTTTCAAATTTTAAATATTCAGACAATATAACCAGGTGCGACGAGGAACTAACTGGTATGAATTCAGTTACACCCTGCACAAAAGAAAGAATCAGAATTTCAATCATTTAATGAGAAGTAATATCTAAGGATGTTTTTTTGATGTCACGATGAAATGCATATCAGGTATGCAAAATAATACCTTAAAAATAAAGGATTTCTTAATTTTAGGTAACTATTATTGACCTTAATAATCTATTAATTTAATGTTTAATTAACTAATTTGACGGACTTATGAAAAAAAAAAATGTTGCAGTTTGTAGATTTAAAACAGGAAACCCCTGAGAAAAGAAGCACGTCAAAGAGAAAAGGGGATTTCAACGAAATTTACAATGAGTTTATTACTGATAAAGCAAAAGAGCAGTCCAGTAGATGCTCTCAATGCGGAGTCCCTTTTTGTCAAATACATTGTCCACTAGGGAATAATATTCCGGATTGGCTAAAGCTTACTGCAGAAGGAAGACTTCAAGAGGCTTATGAGGCATCTCAAAGCACAAACAATATGCCCGAAGTTTGCGGAAGAATTTGCCCTCAAGATAGACTATGCGAAGGAAATTGTGTGATTGAACAATCAGGACATGGAACTGTTACTATCGGTTCAATAGAAAAATATATTAATGATACCGCATGGGAAAAAGGTTGGGTAAAACCTATAAAAGTTAAAAGAGAACTTAAACAGTCAATTGGAATAATAGGTTCAGGTCCGGCAGGAATGGCTTGCGCTGAAGAATTAAGAAAAACAGGTTATCAAGTTACTATTTATGACAGGTACGATAGACCCGGCGGACTTCTAATTTACGGGATACCTAATTTCAAACTTGAAAAATTTGTTGTAGAGAGGAGAACTAAACTATTAAAAGATAGTGGAATAAAGTTTGTACAAAATTTTGAGGTTGGTAAAGATAAAACACTTTATGATTTAAAAGAAAAACATGATGCAATTCTGATTGCAACTGGTGTTTATAAGGCTAGAGAAATTGATATTCCAGGTCATAACTTGAAAAATATTTTCCCTGCTATGGAATTTTTAACAGCTTCTAATAGAAAAGGCTTGGGAGATAAAGTCGAATTGTTTGATAACGGAACTTTAAATGCAGAAGGAAAAGATGTTGTGGTAATTGGTGGCGGAGATACAGCTATGGATTGTGTGAGAACATCAATTAGACAAAAAGCAAAATCAGTAAAATGTCTTTACAGAAGAGATAGAGATAACATGCCGGGTTCTGCAAGAGAAGTTGCAAACGCTATTGAAGAGGGTGTAGAATTTGTATGGTTAACTAGTCCTAAAACTTTTATTGGAAACACAAAAGTCGAAGCTGTCGAAGTAAGTAAAATAAAACTTGGTGAACCAGACTCTTCTGGTAGAAGAAGACCAGAAGTTCAGGCTGGCTCCGAGTATATAGTAAAAGCAGATCTTGTTATTAAATCATTAGGGTTTGATCCAGAAAATATACCAAAGTTATTTAATGCGTCTGAATTGGCTATTTCTCAATGGGGTACAATTAAGATTGATCTTAAAACAATGCAAACAAATTTAGATGGCGTCTTTGCTGCTGGAGATATTGTAAGGGGAGCCTCTTTAGTTGTCTGGGCAATCAGAGATGGAAGAGATGCTGCAGCTGAAATTGAAAAATATCTAAAAACAAAAATAAGTAAAAATAAATCTGTGGAAGCTGCCTAAAATGAGTAACTTTAAAAAAAATAAATTACTTTTAGAAAAGACGTATAACTATAATTCAGAAATGGAACACGATGCCTGTGGTGTTGGACTGATTGCTTCAACTAATGGAAAAAAAACTAGAAAAGTTGTTGAGTATGGTATTGAGGCACTAAAAGCTATTTGGCACAGAGGAGCTGTTGACGCTGACGGTAAATCAGGAGACGGTGCAGGAATACAAATTGAAATTGCGCCTGAATTTTTTAAGGAAAAAATTTTAGCAACAGGCCATACACCAGATAATGACAGCAGAATTTGCGTAGGAATGGTTTTTTTACCTAGAACTGATTACTCAGAACAAGAAAAATGTAGAGAGATAATAGAGTCTGCGCTTTTAGAGGGAAATTACAATATTTATGGCTGGAGACAGGTTCCAATAAATCCGAGCGTATTGGGTAAGACTGCTGATCAAAGCCGACCTGAAATAGCGCAGGTTATGTTTAAGAAAAACGAAAATTTAGATACTAATAAACTTGAAAGAGATCTTTTTGAAACTAGAAAAAAGATTGAAAAAATTGCAAGGCAAAGCCAATTAAAAGATTTTTATATTTGCTCCTTTAGCTCAAGATCAATCGTTTATAAAGGGATGTTTTTAGCAGAAATGCTTTCTGAATTTTATTTGGACCTTAACGATGAGAAACTTACATCTAGATTTGCAGTTTTTCATCAAAGGTACTCTACAAATACTTTTCCAAGTTGGGATTTAGCACAACCGTTTAGAACGCTCGCACATAACGGTGAAATAAATACTTTAAAAGGCAATATAAATTGGATGAAAATTCATGAACAAGATATGTCAAGTTCATTATTTAAAAATGTTAAAGATCTTAAACCTGTTATAAGAAGTACATCAGACTCTGGGGCATTGGATAACGTTTTTGAATTATTGGTTCACTCCGGTAAGCTTGCACCGCTTATAAAATTAATGATGATACCTGATGCTTGGTCTAAAAGGAGTAAAACTGTTCCGAAAAATCATCAAGACTTATTTAACTTTTTAAATAGCACTATTGAACCTTGGGATGGTCCTGCAGCAATCTGTGCAACTGATGCTAAATGGGTCTTGGCCTCTTCAGATAGAAATGGATTAAGACCTTTAAGATACACAATTACATCTGACGACTTATTTTTTGCAGGTTCTGAAACTGGAATGATTAAAATCCCGGAAGAAAAGATTATCGAAAAAGGAAAGCTAGGCCCTGGACAAATAATTGCAATAGATTTAAAAAAAGGAAAATTGTTTAAAGACAAAGCAATAAAAGATTTATTAGCCAAAGATTATAAAAAATATAGCAAACAGATAATTGATTTAGAAAAGAAAATTTCTAACGAAGATGAAAAACCAGCTTTCACTAAAGAAGAACTAAGGAAAAGACAATATTTATCAGGGCTTAGCGTTGAAGATTTAGAATTAATTCTACATCCTATGGCTGAAGAGGGAAAGGAAGCCTCTGGTTCAATGGGAGATGATACTCCTGTTGCCGTACTATCAAGTCATTTTAGGCCAGTATCACACTATTTTAGACAAAATTTTAGCCAAGTAACAAACCCTCCAATTGACTCTTTAAGAGAAAATAAAGTCATGAGTTTAAAAACTAGATTCGGA
>MDTD01029615.1_pt1 | contig 10825 bp, 11 predicted proteins | sample 811221 | NCBI WGS metagenome assembly MDTD01 (sample SAMN05326646, study PRJNA326480) | marine metagenome | isolation source: seawater | place: Pacific Ocean: South West | collected 2011
CCCGCCGATTCCTCGGCAAAATGGAGGGAATGACTATGGCAGGAAATACCTGTTCTAATGCACGTGTCTACATGGACTGCATCGCACAGCAATTGCAGTTAGTCAATGATTTGGCCATCGATAAAGCCACCCGCGCGATTTTTGACGCATGGCGTGGTGATCGTCGCGTGTTCATCTATGGCAATGGCGGTTCGGCGCACAGTGCCAGTCACTGGGCCCTGGATCTCATGAAGACTGCTGCCATTGACGGCCAACCCCGTCTAAAAGCCGTGAGTCTTGCGGATAACATCGGCACGTTGACTGCCGTCGGCAACGATATCAGCTTCGACGAAATCTTCCGATATCCCCTCCACGCCTACGCTGAAGAAGGTGACGTTGCGGTTGCCATCAGCTGTTCAGGCAACTCCGCCAATGTGGTTAATGCCAGTGAGTGGGCACATACCCATGGCATGACTTGTATCACCTTAACTGGTTTTAATGGTGGCAAACTCCGCGAATGCGGGGACATCAACATCCACGTTCCCAGTGACAACTACGGTGTGATTGAAGACATTCACATGGCCTGTGGTCACATGGTTGCCCAGGGACTTCGACACATGATTCTTGCTGCTCAGGAAGCAAAGGTAACGACATGGTAATTCTAGTCACCGGTGGTGCCGGTTTTATTGGTTCACATACCGCAGACGCGCTGCTGGCTGAAGGTCACAACGTTCGTGTGCTTGATTCGCTTCAGGCTCCGGTGCATCCCAAGCCCATCAAGCCTGCTTATCTTGATCCGCGCATTGAGTTCATCTATGGCGACGCCCGTGATGAACACGTGATGCTTCATGCGATGCAAGGCGTCGATGTGATTTATCATTTTGCTGCGTTTCAGGATTATTTGCCTGTTTTTACGCGGTATTTCGATGTCAACGTCACTTCGACTGCGTTGATCTATGAGTTGATCGTCCGTGAAAACCTGCCGATCAAGAAGGTCATAGTTGCCTCCAGCCAAGCGACACTTGGTGAAGGTATGTATGTCGACGCCGAAGGCAAAGAATGTCTGCCCGACATCCGTACCAATGAACAATTGATCAAAGGTGACTGGGAATGCAAAGCACCCGCTGGCTTCACAGGCCCGATCAAGTGGGTTCCCACCAGGGAGACCGTTGCCAACCCGCAGAATCAATATGGCATCTCCAAGATTGCGGAGGAAAAAGTCGCGTTGCATCTTGGCAAGCGTTACGACATTCCTTCGGTGGCGATGCGTTACTCGATCGTTCAGGGACCACGTCAAAGCTTTTACAACGCCTACTCCGGCGCCTGTCGCGTATTCTGCCTGGCGTTTCACCAGGGCAATAACCCGAGCATTTACGAAGACGGCAAACAGATTCGTGACTTCGTCAATATATTTGATGTCGTCGATGCCAATCTCACGGTGCTTCACGATGATCGTGCCAACTATGAAATGTTCCATGTCGGTGGCGACAAGCCAATGACGGTGATGGATTTTGCCTCCGTTGTCGCTGAAGTCTTCGACATCAAGGACTATCAACCTCAGCCGTGTGGTCGTTATCGTTTCGGTGATACGCGTCACATCTGCTCGGATGTTTCCAAACTCAAGGCATTGGGTTGGAAGCCGCAGCGTGATGTCTATCGCAGTGTCGAAGACTACAAAGCGTGGCTTGACCAGGCTGACAATATTGGTGACATCCTGGCGTATTGCAACAAGCAGATGGCCAAGATGAATGTCGTCCGTGATGTCGTAAACGCCTGAAAACAAGACTGAAATTGACCATCAATCATGAGCAAGAAGTATCCACATCTTGTGATTTTGCCCACCATCAAGGCAATGCTTGACCGACGTGAGTCCGGTCGGGTTGTCCTGACGGGCAAGTTTCTCACAGGAATGGCTTTGTATGCTAAGAAGTGGCCCGGTGATGTCACACTGTTGATTCAAGGATCGCAGCTGCCAGACAGCAATCTCGATCATGAATCGGTTGCGATTGATGATCTGCCTTACCACCTGAAAGTGGTTAACTACAACGATCCGAAGTTGCTTGGTGATCTAGCCAAGGCGGATGTCGTTTTAGCCAGTGTGAGTTGGCAGCAGAACCACATCAGCAGTTTGTGCCAACAGGTGAATGTCCCATGTGTTTACGTTTCGGAGTATGCGTTTGAAACACGGATGCAGATCGAAAAATCACGTGTGAACAACAAACTGGTATTGCTACGTCGCTGGTTATGGAATCGAAAGCACGAAGCTTTGCATCGTAAGGCCTTGAGTCTTGCTGCCGGACTTCAAGCCAATGGCACACCGACCTACAACGACTACCTGGGGTTGGCTGGTGATTCTCTGCTTTACTTTGATAGTCGCGTTCATCGCCAGGATATGGCAACCCAGGATGATATTGACATCCGCTATGCCGATCTGCACAAGGGCCGTCCCATGCGGTTGGCCTTTTCCGGGCGACTGCTTCCCATGAAAGGAACGGATGATTTACCACGGATTGCCAAGGCGCTCAAGGATTTGAATGTCCCGTTTTACATGGATATTTACGGTGGCGGTGAACTTGAAACCACGATGTTCGAGCAGATTCGAAAACTCGGGTTGACTGACTGCGTGAATATGTGTGGTGTGGTGGACTTTGCCAGGGAATTGCTGCCGACCATCAAGCGTGAGATTGATGTCTTTGTCTGCCCGCACCGTCAGGGTGATCCATCATGCACGTATCTGGAGACGATGAGTTGTGGCGTTCCGATTGTTGGCTATGGCAATGCTGCCTTTTGTGGTGTCACTGAGCATGCCGGTGCAGGTTGGGTGACACCGATGAATAAGCCTGAAATCCTGGCCAAGCAGATTGCCAAGTTGCATGAGAATCGTCGTACGATTGTTGAACATGCCACACGGTCATTGCAGTTTGCGATGAATCACAGTTTTGATGACACCTTTTCACGACGTGTTGATCATCTGCTGATGTTAGCCAAACCTTATGAACAAAACGGGGACCATGAAAGAACTCAAGTCAAACGCAGCATGAGACAAGAGGGGAGCGTCGCTACAAAATGAACACCGCCAGAAACAATAAGAAAGTCCTGCTTTTAGCGGGTGGATTGGGGACACGGTTAAAGCCGTTGACTGATGCGACCCCCAAGTGTCTGATCGAGATTGCTGGCAAGCCGCTGCTGGATTATTGGTTTGACCGCTTTGCTGCTGCCGATCTGTTTGATGTCCGAATCAACAATCACCATTTGCCTCTGCAGGTTCGTGACTACATCAACCGACGTAATGAGCAGGACGTGTTTCATGTGAGTGAAGCGTACGAACCCAAGCTGCTTGGTTCAGCGGGTACCGTTCATGCGAATCGTGACTTCGTCAATGAAGATGATCTTTGTGTGATTGTCTATGCAGATAATCTCAGCGATATTGACCTTGGTGGATTAGTCGAATTTCATCAGTCGCATAATGATCCGTTTACGATGCTGCTCTTCCGTGCAGAGAATCCCAGCAAAGCTGGTATTGCGACGCTGGATGATGATGCTCGCATTATCGACTTTGTTGAAAAGCCTGAGAATCCGACCAGTGATCTTGCCAATGCTGGTATCTATGTACTCGATGGTAAGGCGTATCACGAGATTGCTGACATGAACGCATTTGACCTTGGCTATGATGTGCTCCCCAAGTTCATCGGCCGGATGCGCGGTTGGGAGTGGCAAGGTTATCACCGTGACATCGGCACGCATGCATCCCTCGAACAAGCTCATAAAGATGTGACGGGGGTGTTGGCATGAGTCCCAAACGTCCTGCAATCTTTCTGGATCGTGATGGCACGATTATCCGCCAGGTCCACCATCTCTGCGACCCTGAGTTGGTCGAACTGATTCCCGGTGCGGCGCAGGCGATCAAGGCATTCTCCGAAGCCGGTTATGTCTGCGTGGTCGTCACCAACCAATCCGTCATCGGTCGTGGCAAACTCACCGACGAAGGTTTGGCCGAGATTAACCAACGGATGGATGACCAACTCGCAGCTGACGGCGCCAAGCTTGATGGCTTGTATTACTGCCCGTTTGCTCCAGCTAAAAACGGTGACCGCACGGCAGTGGAACATCCTGATCGCAAACCAGGCCCGGGAATGCTGCTTCGCGCAGCTGACGAAATGAATTTGGATTTGTCACGTTCGTGGATGATCGGTGATATGACCAGCGACATGCTTGCAGGGCGCAATGCCAAATGCAAAGGCTCGGTCATGGTTCTCACCGGTAATGCGACGGAACATGACTTTGTACACGCTGACCACATCGAGCCAACGCTTGGTGCGGCAGCACAATGGATTATGCAACAAGATGGCTGTCTTACAGCCGTGGAGGGAATGTAACGATGAAGATTCTAGTCACCGGTGGTGCCGGTTATGTTGGTAGTGCTTGTTTGCGATATTTACTCAAACAAGGCGTTGATGCCTATGCGTATGACAACCTGATTCAAGGTCACAGTGAAGCCGTTCCCGAAGGTCGTTTCATTCAGGGCGATATTGCTGATACCGATGCAGTGGAAGCTGCGTTAAAGCGCATAGATGCTGACGCTGTGATGCACTTTGCTGCAGCGACGTGTGTGGGTGAATCGGTTGAAGATCCTGAATATCACTACCGCAATAACATCGCTGGCACGATGAGTCTGCTCAATGCCATGCGTAAAGCAGGTGTCAAACGCATGCTCTTTTCCAGCACCTGTGCGACCTATGGCATGACGCCCAAGGTCCCCATGAGTGAAGACACACCGCAGGAACCGTTCAGTCCTTATGCCCGTACCAAGCTGGCGGTGGAGTGGATGATCCGCGACTTTGCAGATGCTTATGGTCTTGGTTTTACCTTGCTGCGATACTTCAATGCGTCCGGCGCTTCAGAATGTGGCAACTTCGGTGAAGACCACAGTCCTGAAAACCACCTGATCCCGCTGGTGCTTCAAGTCCCGCTTGGTCAGCGCGACAAGATCATGGTTTTTGGCACAGACTACCCCACCGAAGACGGCACGTGTATTCGTGACTATGTTCACGTTGATGACCTTGCTTCGGCACACTGGTTGGCGATCCAGGCCACCACGCCGACCACGCGTGAAGTGTTCAACATCGGTACAGGCAACGGCCAATCCGTGATGCAGATTATCAAGGCCTGCGAAGAAGTCACCGGCCAAAGCATCAAAATCGAAATCACCGACCGTCGTCCTGGTGATCCACCCGCACTGGTAGCTGACCCCAAGAAACTTAAAACCCAATTGGGTTGGGAACCTAAGTACACTGACATCCGTGACACCATTGCCACGGCATGGAAATGGCATCAGTCCCATCCCAATGGATACCTGACGGGAGAAACCTCATGCGCGACTATCTGATTGTTGCACCCTGTCGAAACGAAGCCAAGTTCGCCCGCAAGACGCTTGACAGTCTGGTTAAGCAGACCGTGACGCCGAAGCTGCTTGTTGTTGTCGATGATGGATCGACCGACGAAACCCCGCAAATTCTCGCTGAATATGCAGCCCAACACGACTGGATCAAAATCGTTCGTCGTGAAGATCGCGGCAAACGCAGCGTCGGCCCCGGTGTCATTGACGCCTTCTACGCAGGCCTGGACACTGTTGATATCAAGCAGTTCGACTACGTCTGCAAATTGGATCTTGATCTGATCTTGCCCGACGGCTATTTCGAAGGTTTGATGTCTCGCATGGAAGCTGACCCACGCATTGGAACATGCAGTGGCAAGGCTTACTTCATCAATGATGCGGGCCAACAGGTTTCTGAAGGCATTGCTGATGACGTCTCCGTCGGAGCCAGCAAGTTTTATCGTCGCCAATGCTTTGAGCAGATGGGGGGGTTTGTCCGCCAGGTGATGTGGGATGGGATTGACAATCACCGTTGCCGCATGCTCGGCTGGATTCCCTGCAGCTGGGATGACGAGGACATTCGCTTTATCCATCTCCGCCCGATGGGGTCAAGTCAGAAAGGTATTCTCACCGGACGCATGCGCTGGGGGTATGGCCAGTACTTTATGGGCACCTCGCTTGCTTACATCACCGCCAGTGCGATATTCCGGATGAGTAAACCGCCTGTGATTCTCGGTGGTTTAGCGATCTGGTGGGGCTTTGTCTGGAGCATGATCAAACGCAAAGAACGCTACGGTGATGCCGAATTCCGCCGGTTTGTCCGCCAATGTCAGTGGTCATTTTTGATCAAAGGCAAGAAGACCGCGGTTCAGGAAATCAACCAGAAACAAGCAACCGCATGGAAGCCTGCTGGTGCTTGAAAGTGAATGCCGTCACTCCCGCCTGCGCGGGAATGACGAAAAAATATTGCTGTCGTATCCATTTTGAGATATTGAGAATGTCTGATACACAAACCAACAACTTGCCAACGGTCCGATTGATGGGGGTGACGCTGCATGCTCTGACGCAGAAGCAGTGCGTTGATCACATTCTTGATCAGTCGCAGGCTGGGCATGGTGGTTGGGTGATCACGCCGAATCTGGATCACCTGCGCCGCTTGGTGCGTGATGCGAGTACGCGTGAGCTTTACAGTGGCGCGGACTTGATGGTGGCTGACGGTATGCCCTTGATCTGGGCTTCACGCCTTCGGGGAACACCCTTGCCTGAGCGCGTTGCAGGTTCGGATTTGACCAACACGCTACCTGCCGAGGCCGCCAAACGTGGTCGGTCGGTTTACCTGCTCGGTGGTGCCGGTGATGCAGCCAAGAAGGCGGCGGATGTGTTGATGCAACGTCACCCGGATTTGAATATTGCAGGCATTCACGTGCCGGCATATGGCTTTGAGAAAGACCCGTCACAAATGGCGGCATTGGAAAACGCATTGCTTGCTGCCCAGCCGGATATTGTTCTGGTTGCACTGGGCTCCCCGAAGCAGGAGGTGTTGATCAAACATCTCAGGGAGAAACTGCCGGGGACCTGGTGGTTGGGCATTGGTATCAGTTTCAGCTTTGTCTGCGGTGATGTGCAACGTGCACCACGCTGGATTCAAAAGCTGGGACTCGAATGGATGCATCGTTTGATGCAGGAACCCAAACGCCTGTTCCGTCGGTATGTCATCGACGGTATCCCGTTTGGAATTGCCTTATTGACCAATTCGTTCTGGTCACGCATGGGACGCCCATCAGCTTGAGACCCTGATGGAATTAACCTCTGGATGTTTTCACCAATAGAAACTTCCGGGGGGAGGGAAAAGTATGACGCAAATACGCACACAGCATTCTGCTGCGCCGGCGACGCGCAGTCCACAGCATATTCTCAGCCGTATCACCGAGGTGGTGCTGCTTGCTGGGACGGTGCGCCCCACGCCATTGCATAAGCAGCTTCAACGCAGCGGTCTTGACCTGCCCATCGACGAAAGTCGATCCATTCTCAATCATTGGCAGGACCACATCACCCATCTTGCAGCCCGCCTTGACCGCGACCATATAGACACGCATGTGATGATTGACTGGACGGCCACAGCACCGATCTCGGCTTGGCCACGCTCCAGGTCCGCCATCAGCATTGAACGTGACCCGTTGGAACTACGCGGGACGGGTGGTGTTCTGCACGATCTTGCCAAGCGTTTTGATGATGAAGATTACCTGTTGGTGGTCTCCGCCAATCAGTTGCTCTTTGAACCGTTGGATCAGATGGTTGTGGACATGGCCAATCTCGGCGGCGATGTTCAGTTGCTGTCCTACGAGGATGGTACACCTGCGGGGATGATGTTATGTCGCTGCGGTGCTTTGCGGGACATTGCTCCGATTGGTTTTGTCGACATGAAAGAACAGGCTTTGCCGGTGATTTCGCGACATCATCAGACGCTTGTTCTGCGTCGTAAGAAAGCAGAGGTTCAGCCGATTCGAACGTTGGCCAACTATCTTGATGGCTTGCGTCGGATGCATGGCCTGGATGATTCGGACATGGTCAGTGAGCCTGCATTTAACCTGGTGGAATTTGGAGCGGAAGTTGATCCCAAGGCATCCTTGCGTGAAGCGGTGGTGTTGCGTGGCGCTCGCATTGACAAGGGCGCTGTGGTTGCACGCTCATTGATTGGCGTGGGGGCGCATGTCAAAGCCGGTCAGGTCATCGTGGATCAACTGGTGATGAAATAATTTGAATCGCGCTAAACCGCAAGCGGTTTGACTTGGATATATCAACGTAGCATGAAACAACTACCCAAAACATTATCTCGCAACGGTTGGACACCGCGTCACCTGCTGGCGGCGTTGGTGATGACGTTGCTTGGCATTGTGGCGACCATGGATGCATGGCGTGACATTGTGGTGATGATGTGGGGGCAGGAAGAGTTCAATCACATGCTGCTGGTGATCCCCGTTGCACTGTGGTTAGGCTGGGTCCGACGGGCAAGGCTGCGTCTTTGCAGACCAACGGGTCAATTGCTTGGCGTGGTGATGATTGCATTGGGCTGGGGGATATCGGCATTCGGGTATTACAATGGTATTGAAGCACTGTGGCATCTGGGATCACTTTTGATAGTTCTTGGAAGCTTCACGTGCGTTGCGGGCGCGGAGATCATTGCGTATTTCCTGCCGAGTTTTGTGGCATTGCTGTTTTTGATTCCCGCACCGGGCATGATCCGTACATGGCTGTCGATCCCGCTACAGGGGTTGGTTGCCCGGGCGACGGAGTTCGTGTTCCAGGTGATCGGCGTGCCGGTGATTCGTTCCGGATCTTTGCTTTCGATCAACGACATGGATGTGACGATCGCCGAGGCATGCAACGGCATGCGGATGGTCTTTGCCTTGCTGTTGGTGGCATACTGTTTTGCATTCAGTCTGCCACTGCGTCAGTACGTTCGGGTGTTGGTGTTGGTGATCTCGCCGATTTGTGCGGTGATCTGCAACATAATCCGGACGGTGTGTGCAGTCTGGGTGTATGCCCATTACCACGCGTCTGCTGATTTGTTTCATGCGGTCAGCGGGTGGGTGATGTTGCTTGTGGCCTTTGGTTTACTGCTATCGATTGTTCGCTTGATGCGCTGGACCCTGGTGCCTGTGACACGGTTTACATTGGCTAACGATTAAGGATTGGGCATGGTCGAGAAGATCAAAACATCGGCCCGATATCGCGGGGCCATACTGGCGCCGGTGCTTGGCATGCTGCTGCTTGCCGGGATTGTCACTGAGAAGCTGATGATCCACGAGCCGCTGATCGATGCATCGCCTTACCACGCTCATGTCCGTGAGGCCGCTGCTGCGTTGCCAATGATCATGGGTGATTGGGTGGGGACGGATGAACCCGTGCCGACGGCTGCGGTGAGTATTCTGCGACCCAACGTGATGCTGTCACGTCGGTTTGTGAATTTGCGAACCGGGATGGTTGCCAACGTGTTGTTGGTGCAGTGTGCGGATCGCAGGGACTTATTGGGACATTATCCTCCTGTTTGCTATCCGGGCCAGGGATGGCGGATCACGTCCGATAACGATTGGAACGTCCGTGTAAAAGGCGTCACGATTCCGGCCAAGACCTATAAAATGGTTAAGCCGAGTACCGATAAAGCCGAACGAATGAGTGTGGGCAACTTCATGATTGTGCCGGATGGACGGCTTGTGCGTGATATGACGGGGCTTGGGCGTCTAAGCGATAAAAAAAGTCACAATCCATTTGGTGCTGCTCAAATGCAGGTGGTAGTTCCCGGGTATCTGACCGCAAATGTGCGCGAGCAGATTTTTCGTGAACTGGTTACTGGGCACTTTCCTCTCATCCAAGCCATCGGGGCAGGGGAAAACTACAAGAGACGAGATTAAACCATGACAAACAAAACTCCCGACCAATTACTCATGGCCGACCCCAATCAGGATTGGGAAATGAGCCGCTTTGACAAGACGATGCAGATGCTGCGTGGTCGCTGGACGCTGGTGACGATTCTGGCATTGATCCTTGCCGTCGCCGGTGCCGTGCTGGGTTACAAGATGCCCAAGCCGATCTACCGCTCAGAAGGCATTGTCGAAATCAAGCCGGTCGTGCCACGCATTCTGACATCTGACGATTCCAAGGACCTGCGAGCTCAGTTCGAAGGTTACATTGGTCAGCAGGTCGCGTTGCTCAACTCAAAGGAAGTCAAGAAGAAGGCCTTGTTTCACGACGCCTGGCAGGAAGTTGCACCCGGTACTTCCGGCGGTGACTTTGTGAAGTTTGAGAAAAACGCTGCTGCCGAACGCCCGATCCGCAGTCAGGTCATCGAAATCTACTTCTCCAATCCCGACCCCGTGCTTGCACAGAAGGGTGTCGAATCCATGGCCAAGGCGTATGAAGCTTTGATCAAGGAACGTGACGAAGAAGACAAGGCCATGGTCTATGACATCGTGGTCAAGGAACACGAACGTCTGCAACGGGAACTCGAAGACGCCCGTCGTGACATCAAGATGGCCACCAATGAAGTTGGTGCAGACTCCCTTGAAGCGATTTATGCTCAGAAGGTCCGTCGTCTTGAACGTCTTGAAGAAGAACTCGACCAGGTCCGCATGACCTTGATCGCCATGGACGAATTGACCCGTGGTGCCAACCGTACTGTCACCTTGCAGCTTATCGCTTCCAATGATCAGGAACTGCGTCGCCTGCTTCGCGAACGTTACCTGGTTCAGCGTGAAATGACGCGTCTTGGTGCTGAGTATGGCAGCGAACACGTTGTCATGCGTCAACAGAAATTGGTTCTTGCCAACCTGCAGGATCAGATCAACATGTACGTGCAGGAAGTCTCCGGCGACAGTGGTACCAACGGCAGCGGTGAAATGCTGCGTCTCAAGGCCCAGGAAAAGGGGCTTCAATCACTGGTCGGCAAAGTCAATGACGAACTGGCTACCATCG
>MDTD01094876.1_pt1 | contig 10825 bp, 10 predicted proteins | sample 811221 | NCBI WGS metagenome assembly MDTD01 (sample SAMN05326646, study PRJNA326480) | marine metagenome | isolation source: seawater | place: Pacific Ocean: South West | collected 2011
GTTGTTAAGTTTCAAAAAAAATGAAAGACCATCAATAAATACGTCAATTAGATTTAAACTTTACTGACAACTCTACTGACGCGGCTTTATTGTACCGCCCTCGTAATTCCTTTGTCGTATTGTGATTTCTTTGGCAGTCACATTTTGTTGGCCAAAAATTGCAACCCCAGTTTATTTCATTTACTTTGCAAATTAAGATCATATAAAAATTTTAAATGAAGAGAAAAACAAATGACTTTCAAACAAGAGCCCATATTAGTGGCCACTGATTTCTCTGAGAATTCCATGGCTGCAACGAAATGGGCAATAAAATTAGCTGACTCTCTTGGAGCCCCTATTTGTTTGACTCACGTTGTGCATGATCGCGCCGATGGCCCTGGCTACTACCGCCACGACAAAAAAGATGCGATGCGTCCAATGGAAGATGTTGCAGAAAGAATGATGAACAATTTTTTGGATGAAATAAAAAAATCTGACCCCCATTTTGAGAGTCTTAAAGAGCTAAAAACACAAATTATCACAGGATTACCAGTGACCCAGATTCTTGAAATGGCAGAAAAAATTAATGCCGGCCTCATTGTTATGGGCAGTCAAGGCCTCACTGGCTTAGCACACTTACTTATTGGTTCTAAAGCTGAGCAAGTTGTGAGAATGTCAAAAATACCGGTTACTATCGTTAAGTGATAAGAACCAAAACTCAAAAAAACAGGAACAATTTTTTTTATTTAAAAAGCTTATAAATCCACGCTATTTTCGAGAAAAAAATACCTTATTTTAAATAAGTAATTTGTTCGAAGGACCCAGAGAAACTTAATTTAAACAATACCAGAGCAAAAAAGGTGCCAAAAAATGAATAAAAACCCTTTTTCTTACCTTCATGATAATCCGCGAATTCCGTATATACTTGCTGCTTTCGCAATAGTTTTTTTTGCAGCAACACCGGTGCTTGCAGCAGTTGCTGGACAAACCAAGGATATCCCTTGGGGACTAATGGGTATGAGGGTTTTTGGGGGATTAGCCATATTTCTTTTTGGAATGGATCAGATGGCGGACTCTTTAAAAGCCGTGGCTGGAAACCGTATGAAAGATATCCTTGGAGCTCTTACGAACAATCGTATTAATGGTTTAATCACAGGTGCTACAGTAACTGCTGTGATACAGTCTTCATCTGTAACAACTGTCATGCTCGTTGGTTTTGTTACTGCAGGTATGATGTCATTATCGCAAGCGATTGGAGTAATCTTAGGAGCCGACATAGGGACAACCATCACTGCACAGATTGTTGCATTTCCTGTAAAAAAATATGCTCTTTTATTGGTAACAATTGGCTTTTCATTATTGTTTGTAAGCCGTAATGAGAAGATGCGGCACTACGGAACTTTGATAATGGGCCTGGGTATGATTTTCTTTGGCCTATCTATCATGAGTGATGCGATGAAGCCACTTCGCTCATATCAACCCTTCATCCAGCTAATGCAAGATGTTGCAAACCCTTTTATAGGCATTTTAGTCGCCACGCTTTTTACTGCGCTAATACAATCATCCTCAGCCACTATGGGGGTTGTAATTGTTTTAGCCCAGCAAGGGCTAATTTCACTGGAGGCAGGAATTGCACTGGCTCTAGGAGCAAACATAGGAACTTGTGCAACAGCTGGTCTAGCGTCCTTGGGCAAGCCAAGAGAGGCTGTTCGTGTTGCGGTAGCCCATGTCACTTTCAAAATTGTTGGCGTAATTCTAATTTTTTTCTTTATTCCACAACTGGCTGAATTTTGTCGTTGGATTTCTCCATCATACCCTGAGCTCACGGGAGTAGAAAAACTCGCGAAAGAAACACCAAGACAAATTGCGAATGCTCATACCTTTTTCAACGTTGGAATTGCCTTTCTTTTCCTACCTGCTACGCCACTATTTGCGCGCTTTTGCGAATGGGTAGTCCCAGATAGAACTGACGAAAGTGCAAAAATTCAAGCTAATCTGAAAACTAAATATCTTGATGACTCATTAATATCGACACCTCAGCTTGGCCTCGCAAGATGCCGCCTAGAAATTGGTCGTATTGGTGAGATGGTAAATGGAATGTTCGAAAAAATATTGTCCGCCGTATTAACTGGAAGCAGAGAAGACCTTCAAGATATAGTTCAGAAAGATAACCAAGTGGATGTCCTGTATGGCCAAGTCGTTGTTTACCTAGGCAAACTGAGCAAAACCAACCTATCTGATGAGCACGCGGCGGAACTACTATTTCTTTTTCAAACTGTTGACCGGCTCGAAAACATTGGAGATATCATGGAAAAAAACATGGTCAGAGTTGGTACAAAAAGAATTGAAGATAATATTATTGTAAGTGATATTACACTTAAAATAATGCAAGAATACCACTCTCAGATAACACAAGTCCTGAAAGACACTATCGAAGTTATTACAAATGATGATGCCGATGCGAATCAACGTGTAAGGAATTTAAGAGAGGTTATTGCTAACAAAACTCTTGAAACCGAAAAACATTGTATCGAGCGTCTCACAGCTGATGCACCAAAAAGACGAGATACCTATGCTCGAGAGCGTGAAACGATTGAATATATGAATAGTATTTACAGAATTTGTCGACGAATAGCAGAATCAGCACCCACAAAAAATTCTGATACACAAGCAACAGTGGATTAAAAAAATTTAGATACTTTCTCAAAAAAAATAATAATTATCAGTATCTTGAATTTGGCCGCAGCTCAGAATTCTTTGGTTAATTCAAAATTATAATTTTTTACTTGTAGCTAATAATCGTCCACATTTTGTATTTACTGTTAAGTGCAAGTCAAAGCGATCATATTCAATGTCGAGTAATGCCCTCTGGAACATCATTTGACAAAAGCTCTTCAACAGCACGAGTAACTTTGAGCCAGACGAAGCAACCCTCATCATCCCCGTCTCGGGCAAGCGCGTCAGCTTTTATAGCAGCACCATTCAGTGCCATTTCTCCATATTTGTCGACCAGAAGGCTTGCACATCGCCAAATTTGGGAATTAGATATCATTAGTCAATTTCCTCATATCTATTAACGGCGCCTCACAACTTTTGTGATGCTTACTCCCAAACGGTCTTCAAGAACAACAACATCGCCCTTAGCAATAATATTTTCTTCAGCCACCAGCTCTATTTCCTCACCAACCATGCGCTCTAATTCTACAACTGCACCGCGACCAAGCTTGAGGACCTGACTGATTGGCATAGTTGAAACACCCAGGACTGCAGTCACATCAACAGCAATATTGTAAACAGCACCAACTACCTCGGAGTCTTCATCTTTTGAATCCAATTCATCACTAGAGCTAACGTTTTCATCGTCCGCCATTTTTTAATTTCCAATGGTTAGCTTACACAAATAACCAATAATTCTCTACTTTAGTATAATATTTATCAACAAATCGTAAACGCTACGTGAATAACAGAGGGTTAATTAACACACAAAACATTTGAAATAATCGAAAGTAAGAGTTGGCCATCAGAAAATTTAAAAAAGCTCTTATTAAATTAAGCTCATAACTAATTGTTCAAAAAGTTAATACCAAAAATGACAAATAATTAAATATAAGATGCGTAAAAAAGTGTGATTAGCTCCGCAATTCACGATTAACTATGTTTGATGTCATTTGCAGTCGGTAGCGAGGTGATGAATCAATGATTATATTAAAAATTAGAATAATAAACGTTGTTAAAATTTAATTAGTATGCAGAAAAAAGAATATAATTTTAAGAAAAGCGAATTCTACAATAGTCTTAACACTATCGGATCTTTATTGCCCTATCTCTGGCCAAAAGATCAAAATGTAATTCGAATTCAAGTATGCCTATCAATGGTATTGCTCGCTGTAGCAAAAATAACCACTGTAACAGTACCTATAATTTTGAAGTTTGCAGTCGACGCAATAAGCGAACCAAGTTCCAGTCGGGGAATAGTTGAAGAGGATGCAATAATTATAGTTCCGATTGGTTTACTTGTCGCCTATGGGCTATTGAGAGTTCTCTCATTGGCATTCAAGGAACTCCAGGGTGCCGTATTTGCAAGGGTTGCCGAACGAGCTATTCGCAAAGCAGGAGTTCGGACTTTTCGCCATCTTCATAATCTCGCTTTACGTTTTCACATGGACAGGCGGACTGGAGGGTTAAGTAGAGCAATTGAGCGTGGAACAAAAGGCATCGAATATTTACTCCGTATGCTATTATTCAATATAGTTCCAACATCAATCGAAATATTTTTGGTGCTCTGCTTATTATGGGGACTATTTGATGGTTGGTTTGCATTTGTTACTGCTGTGACCATAATCTGCTATGTTCTGTGGACCCTATTCATCACTGAATGGCGAACCAAGTTTCGGCGCACCATGAATGATTCTGACAGTGATGCGCACACCAAAGCTATTGATAGCCTGATAAATTACGAAACCGTTAAGTATTTTGGGAATGAAGAACACGAAACTTCACGGTTTAGTGAAGCAATGAAGTCTTATGAGAGAGCTGCAGTTACATCAAGAATTTCTTTATCTCTCCTTAACACGGGCCAAGGGGCAATAATAGCTACTGGTGCAACCATAATTATGATCATGGCGGGGTACGGCGTTGCGGAAGGTTCAATGACCGTGGGTGATTTTGTCCTGGTAAACACCTATCTAATTCAACTTTATATCCCACTAAGTTATCTAGGCTCCAGCTATCGAGAAATTAAACATTCCCTCATTGACATGGAGCAAATGTTTACTCTTCTGAGTGAAAAGACAGAGATTGTTGACATACCTAAAGCAAGCAAACTATGTGTCAAAGGAGGGGAGTTAGAATTCAAAAATGTGTCATTTGCCTATAGCCCTGAAAGAACAATTTTTAAAGATGTTTCGTTTAAAGTCCCTGCTGGGCAATCCCTTGCAATCGTTGGTGCCAGTGGGACAGGTAAATCAACTATTTCAAGACTTTTATATAGATTTTATGATGTAGACAGAGGTAATGTTTTAATTGACGGTCAAGACGCTCGAAACGTTACACAAGCCAGTTGGCGCCAAGCTATAGGCATAGTTCCACAAGATACAGTTCTCTTCAATGATACCATAATTTACAATATCGCTTATGGAAATCCTACTGCATCCATAGAAGACGTAAAAGAGGCTGCAAAACTTGCTGCCATTCATGAGTTTATCTCAAATTTACCAGACGGCTATCAAACCTCGGTAGGAGAGCGTGGTCTAAAACTTTCTGGCGGTGAAAAGCAACGTATTGCGATAGCAAGAACAATTTTAAAAAAACCATCTATTTTTTTGTTTGATGAAGCCACCTCTTCATTAGACAGCCACACTGAAAAAAAAATACAAAACTCTTTAAAACAAATTTCTCATGGCCGCACTACCCTTATCATAGCCCACCGGTTATCAACAATTACCCAAGTTGATGAAATTATAGTATTGCAATCCGGACTAATAGCAGAAAGAGGAACTCATACTGAGCTGATAGATAAGTCGGGGCTATATGCTGGCTTGTGGAGACGCCAGCAGGAAACTGAGCACGCACGAAAAATCCTAGGACAACTTAATAGGGGCAAAGAAATTACTAATGAAGATAAGGAAATAGAATTAAAAATATCAAAAAAAAATCTGGAAAACAAAAGTTCTATTAATTAACAAAAGCAACCTAGCAATTTCATAACCAGTTCACTTTCTAATAATTCGGACAACAATTGATGACCATTCAAATTAGTCCTCACGCAAAATCCAACCACCTCCCATGACACGGTTTTGATTGTAGAAGACACATGCCTGACCAGGCGCCACTGCTCCATCAGAGTCATTTAAAGTGACCATTGCTCTATTTGCCTCCAAAAAATTTACGCTTGCAGAAAGTGGTCTTTGAGTTGAACGTAATTTCACTTTCAGTTTAATATCATTAGACTTTAACTCCCTAGGTCCCAACCAATTAACGTCTTTTACAATTAAACTCTGCTGCTTCAGGAACTCTCTCGGACCAACTATAACTTGTGCTTTTATTGGATCAAGCCGAATAACATAAAGTGGTACTGAGCTAGAGATGCCAAGGCCCTTTCGCTGGCCAACTGTAAAATTAATTATTCCCGAATGACGGCCCAAAGTTTTGCCATCTAAATCAACAATATCACCTTTAATCGTGGAATCTGGACGAAGTTTACGGACTATATCTTTATATGAACCCTCTGGCACAAAACAAATATCTTGACTGTCTGGTTTTGATGCAACAGGTAATGCGTACTTTCGAGCAAGTTCTCTAGTTGAATTTTTATCTAAGTGGCCAAGTGGAAAGCGCAAAAAATTTAATTGTTCCCGAGTTATTGAAAACATAAAGTAACTTTGATCACGTTTTGGGTCTTTTCCAGCATGAAGCTCTGCACCATCTGGACCCATTACTCTCCTCACATAATGACCAGTAATCATAAGGTCAGCTCCCAAGTCTTTTGACTTAGCCAGTAAATCGGTAAATTTCACGCTCTCATTGCAACGAATGCAGGGTACTGGTGTCTCACCCCGCAGATAACTATCTGCAAAATCTTCGATTACAGCCTCCCTGAAACGGCTTTCAAAATCCAGTACATAATGAGGAATACCGATAAAATCAGCAACGTTGCGGGCATCAGTTATATCACGCCCAGCACAACAGGTTCCTTTTTTTGAGACTGCTTTACCATGGTCATAAAGCTGTAACGTAACACCAACAACATCATAGCCTTCTTCATGTAAAAGTGCCGCAGTTACCGAGCTATCAACACCACCTGACATAGCAACGACAACCCTAGTCTCTGACTTTGGTTTTGGAAGACCTAGTGAATTTAATAAAGTGCTCATAAAATTAGATATAAATGTTTTGTCTGCGCAAAAAAAGGGGCTTTTCTTTATGCGTTCATTAGATAATAGAATGACGTATTTTAGCTGAGACCCACTCACTTACAATTACCGTCACGAGAATGACAATCAGAATCAAAGAAACCTGTGTCCAGGCCACAGTATCTATCGAAGAACTAAGTTGTAGCCCAATGCCACCAGCACCAACCAAACCTAAGATAGCAGACTCACGTATATTTATATCCCAACGAAAAACGGAGATGCCTGCAAAAGCTGGTAAGATTTGAGGCACTATACCATAATTTAAAATTTGAGCTCCACTCGCCCCTGTAGCTGTTACAGCCTCTACTTGGTTTTCATCAATTTCTTCTATGGCCTCATATAATAGTTTTGCACAAAAACCAATTGAGCGAAAACCTATAGCAAGGACTCCCGCAAGGACCCCAGGACCGAGAATGGTCACCAACATTAATGCCCAAAGCAGAGAATTTATTGACCTAGAAGATACAATGACTAATAAAGCAATGGGACGTACAAAAGCCGATGAAGGTGTGGTGTTATGCGCGGCTAAAAAGGCAATTGGAAAAGCAAAAACTACAGCCATTAGTGTCCCAAGGGTTGCTATAGTCACAGTGTCCCAAACTGGACGCCACAAGAAGTCAATGTAACTCCACTTTGGTGGCAACATACGATCAAACATGTCTGTCGCCTGACGAGGGGCATCAGCAACAAATAACCAAATAGTATTGTCGGAAACTAGTTGCCAACAAAAAACAAAAAGTGCAACTCCAGTGAATTGACATAACCAGATCAAAAGTTGAAAGCTGGTTGTACGCCGCCTCCACATATTTAACTTAATGCGTTGCTCATTTGGCATTATTGAACCCATTTTCTTATGTGACTTGAGGTGTATTCTACAAACATAACAATTCCAATGATTATAATTAAAATAGAAGCAGATGAGCTAAATTCGTAACGATCAAAAGTTGTCAATAAAGTTGCACCAATTCCACCCGCTCCAACTATACCTAAAACTGCAGACTCTCTAAAATTTATGTCGAACCGGTATAGTGCTAATCCAATCATACGAGGAGTAACTTGAGGCTGCACTGAATAGTTAAGCCACTGAAACCAAGATGAACCCGTTGACTTTACAGCTTCTGCCTGGACCGGGTCCATATCCTCAATATCCTCTGCTAAAAGTTTTCCATAAAAACCTATGCTTCCAACGGATAACGCAACTATTCCCGCGAATGGGCCAAAACCGAATAGTTTTACAGCAAATAAAGCAATTATGATTTCTGGGAATGTTCGTGATACTGCTAACACTCCCCTGGAAAATAGGTAGACAGGACGAGGTGATAAATTACGGGCAGCTCCCAAACCAACTGGTATTGATATTGCGATTCCTATCACTGTTGACACAACTGTCATCCACAAACTCTCAAATATTCCAGCCCATATGTCATCCGATTTACTAACAAAATCAGGTGGAAAAAAAGAAGCTATGAAACGTTGTGCTCGAGGCACTCCCTCGGAAACCCGCACCCAATTAACCTCCATAGTTCCAAGAGCTACTAGCAAGAAAAGGGTCCCGCCAACGGTTAAACTGTAACGTAACCATGCTCTCTTTATAAACGGAGGCCGTTTCCAAACGCGAGTTGTGTGCATAATTGCCAACACCTAGTCAGATATTTCATTTAAAATTCAAGCTGGAGGATCATCAAGATCACTCTCATCAACCTTCTCTATTGTAGCCTCCCAATCCTCTTCACCGTAAATCGTAGTCAATACATCTGGTGTCAAACCATCGGGAAGTCCATCATACACAATTTCGCCAAGTTGAAGACCGACAATACGCTCAGCAAACATTTGTGCCAGCAAAACATCATGGATGTTTATTATTGCTGATAGTCTGCGCTCTTTACATAATTCACAAACGAGTCTCATTATCTGACGAGATGTTTTGGGATCAAGTGAGGCTGTAGGCTCATCTACTAAAAGTAACTCAGGATTCTGTATCAAAGCTCTGCAAATTCCTATTCGCTGACGCTGTCCACCAGATAATTCATCTGCTCTTTTGTTAGCCATGTGTTCAAGTCCAACTCTCTCCAAAAGGCGAAACGCTTCATCAATATCGCTTTTAGGAAACTTTCGAAAGTAGGACCGCCAAAACGGGACATAACCAAGACGACCCGACAAAACATTTTCCATTACACTCAGACGTTCAACTAATGCATATTCCTGAAAAATCATCCCCATACGTCTACGGGCTTTCCTAAGTTCTCTTTGTCCTAATGAAGAGAGCCTAGTTTGATTCAGATACACGCTGCCCGATGTTGGCTCAACTAAACGATTAACACAACGTATCAAGGTTGACTTGCCAGCGCCAGAAGGTCCAATTAAAGCCATTACTTGACCATCAGGTATATTAAGGTCAATGTTATTGAGAGCTAAATCGCCAGTTTTATATCTTTTTGTTAAATTTTCTAGGCGCAACATAATAAGCCCCGCAAAAAATTATCAATAAAAGCTATTTAAAAAAAAAGGAGGCAGATCGAAATAACGACACTGCCTCCTTTACAGTTCAAATCTTATTTACAGGTGTATTTGATCCCATTAGCAGAATCAATCTTACGAATGACATCCCAATCATATTTGTGAACAATTGAAATGAATTTCCCTTCGCCACCCTTTGAAAATTCCTCCTTAAGGGCAGAGCCTTCCCATTCAAAAGTAAAGAAAGCCTGTTTTACTTTTGCAGATAATGTTGGGTCTAAATTGTGAGCATGTCCAAAACCTGTTGTTGGAAACGTTTGCGATTTATAAATCGTCCGAATTTTTGATGGGTCGACAACTTTTCGTGCTACCATACGACTCATAACTGAATTTGCTACTGGAGCCACTTCATAATCCTTATTTGCGATGCCAAGAACTGAATTGTCGTGTTTGCCAGAAAAATTCGTCTTAAAATCAACATCCTTTATTAAACCAAATTCTGATTTTAAAAGAGCTGAAGGAGCCTTATTTCCAGAATTTGATGTAGGAGAAGTAAAAGTTAACGTTCTACCTTTAATGTCAGCTGCAGATTTAATGTCACTATCAACAGGTACAATTATTTCCATTTCATACCCAAAGGAACCGTCAAGAGCTGCCATCATAGCAAAAGGCACGAAACCAGCACAACTAACTGCTATAGGGTTCGAGCCAGTGTTGAAACCAGCAACATGTAAACGACCAGAACGCATAGCCTCTAACTGAGCTGCATTCGATTGTACAGAGAAGAAAATAACTTTCTTTCCTGTTGTTTTTGATAAATGTTCAATGAAACCAGCCCACACAGATTTGTATACAGCTGGATCTTCAACAGGTGTGTAAGCAAATATTAAAGCATCTGGGTCAACCCATTTTGAGGGATCTGTGGGCAAATCAGCAGTCAAGTCACCATCACGATCACAGAATTGTTTATCGAGAGTCCCTCTAGGGCAATCAGCTGCTTTGGCACCGGTTGAATGCAAAAAGCCAACAGCAAGCAAACTAACGAATGAAAAGAATAGTACACTTTTAATTTTTTTGAAATCAAACATAAATAATCTCCCTGATAGCATCTATAGTAAGTCAAAGCCAAAGATACTTTTTATTGTCCTACAGGAAGCTATAGAAGCTCCTGTTCCATTTATAATTTGAACTCTATCGCTTAATCATATCTTTCTACAAGCAATCTGAATAAATATATACCAAAATTATTTTTATTTTAGATAAGCTTGAGATTGATAAAAATTAAAAAAAGAAGAAATTTGCAGTTAGTGTTTATAAAAGCCCAACTTTTTAATCTGCCTCAAAGACACAAAACCACTATCATTATATTTCGGTTTTTACACTAAATTAAGATTTTTGCTTAAGCTTACCACAAATCAGAGAATAGGACATCGCTTTACAAACAGATTACTTAACTGAAAATTATGGAATCTCTCACA
>MDTD01005465.1_pt1 | contig 10824 bp, 12 predicted proteins | sample 811221 | NCBI WGS metagenome assembly MDTD01 (sample SAMN05326646, study PRJNA326480) | marine metagenome | isolation source: seawater | place: Pacific Ocean: South West | collected 2011
AAAAAAAAAATATTAAGATATTAAGTTTAGAAGAATTTCTAAATTATATAAAAAAATGAATAGAATTATTATTTTAGCTAAATCACTGTTCATCATCATCATTATCAGTTGGTTTTAAACTGTTTACAATAAAGAAAAATAAACTAAATACAAAAATTGATATAACAACTACAATTAATACTCTATAAAACGGTTCATTATCATCATCTTTTTTAAATAAATTATTTTCTAAACTATGTTCATATATTTGTCTTTTTTTTATAGTTTTTATAAATTTAATTGTATCATTTATATCTAAACATTTTATAAGACCTAATGCTTCATAAATATAAAAACTTTGTAAAATTTTTGTTTGATAAATTGATAATTTCCTATTTACTATACTTATAATTTTTCTATAATATTCTCGATAATTCGCTAAATCAATATTATTTATTTTATTACTTGTTTCGTCTTCTTCTTCGTCATATTCTGTTATATATTCACTAGTTAATCTATTATTAAATCTTATCACATGATTATAAAATAACCATAATTGATATAAATATTGTTCTGTTACTATATTATTATATGTTTTTGTTGTTATTATATTCTTTAAAAACATTTCATTATGATTACTTGGTATTTCATATTGATCTATTTCAATATCTTTTTTTATATTTTCATAAATTATTTCTGAATTTAATCTTTCAGCATCTCCTGTGTCAATATTTATTAAATATTTATCTAACAAATTAAAATATAACTTCATTATTTCTTCTATTATTTTATTATATCTTACTGAATAGGTTGTTGTTATAGCAGTTGTATAAACATTCTGATAAGGAATCCAATTAATATTATTTATAACATTATTTATTGGCATTTCCTGATTTAAATATGAAATATGTAAATAATCATCATGATAAATTTGAATTACATTATATTTATATTTAGCATATAACGTAACAGATATATCATTATATAAATCATACTTTCTATCACAATATAAAATTATATTTTTTGAAAAATTTATATTATATTTAGTCAATATATCTTTATTTGGAATTAATTGTGTTAAATAAAAAATTATTGCCCTGTAAATATCTTTACCGTTTATATTAAATGCATCATCCTTATCTACATTTATAGGATTTACATCCTGAGCTGCTATAAATAACCCCAATTGTTTATAATTTTGAAACATTGATTCATTAAAATGAAGTTTTAAAAAATTAATTATATCATTTTCTTCAATATCTAATTCAATTTTAGCTCTATCATAAGCACTTAATTTTCTAGTAGATAGTCTTAATTCTGGTGGAAGTTGATCATTTTCTACATCTAAATATCTTAAACTTCCACCTTTATATTTTTTATGATTAATGGTCATTAATATATAATATATATATATATATTTTTTTATTTATACATATTTAAAAGTTCATTTTCTTGTTCTTTTGTAATTTCTTTTGAAACACCAAACTTTTTTTTTACATCATCTACTGATTTACAACTTTTAATATCATTCGCAATCTTTTCACAACCCATATCAACTAATTCTTCATATCCCAGATAATCAGCACTTTCTAAAATTTTATTCAAAATATCATTATTACAAGTAAAATAATTATTATACCAATTAAATCTATCATCTTCCGTAATATTTTTTTCTCTATTTTCATATTCATAGTTACACACCATTAAAATTTTATTCATTGTATCATAATCAACATCCAGTGGAATCTCTACATCACATTCATCCAATTCATCATTCTCTTCTACATTAATTAGTTCTTGAATTATTTGAAGTTTACTTAGAAACCTTAGTTCCGTCTCAATTTCTTTATTATCATTCGTTTGAATAGTAATCGGCATTATTTGTATTTAATTTTTTTAAAATCAATTTTTTTTTATTTTATATACTTTTCACATCCTGTTGCATGTCTCAAAGTAAATATACTTTTTTTTTTCCAATCATTTCCTGTTGCTTTATAATTCATTATATATAAATCCCCATTTTCTAAAGGAATTGAAACTCTATTATTTATTCGTTTAGAATTATAATACCACCAATAACATAAATCACAAGATTCACCAAATCTCATTCCTATTACTTTTTTTCTTTCAGTATCTCCATGATATCCTATTCCACATTTTTTTATATTGTAATAATAGTTTCCTTCACATTCTAAATTTTTAAAACTTTCATTAAAATAATAGTTTAATCCATCCTTAATATCATTTAATTCTTTTATTTCTTTAATATCATAAACAGTTCCTCTTTTATTTTCAAAATCACTTTTTTGATTAAAATCACTAAATATTAAATTGTATCGTGCATGTTTATTTAACACCGTCTGTCTTCTATTATCCCAATATTTTTTATCCCATTCTAAATCTTTTAATTTATTAAATAATTTATTTGAATCTGTAAATAAATTTGTTCCATTTTTTATCACTAATATTTTAGCATCTTCTATATTATGAAACTCTTTAAAATTACTAATCTCATTTGTTAAATCATATATTTTACATTCATAATTTTCTCTTTCAAATATATTTTTAACATCCATTAAATCTTGATTACTAAAGCCATTTTTACTTAATCCATTACCTACTTTTTGCATATTTACATGATTTTCTGCCTGACAACCCCAAGTTAGTGTAATTGTTTGATTATTAAACATTAAAAAAAAATATAACAAAATCAATTTTTTTATTAAAATTGATTTTGATTTATATAATACTAATAATGACTTTTCCAACTGAAGGAGAAAATCATCATAATGGAATAAAAAATGAGAAAAAGATAGTTAATTATTTAAATCTAAATCCTGATTGTGAAATAAATAATTATTTTAAAAAAGTTAATGGTAGTTCTATTCAATCCTGGTCTCCTGAAGGTGGCACACAACAACAAATGGATGCTTCATATCAGTTAGAAGGTAGAAAAAAAGGCATTTCTATAAAAAATCATAAAACAGGTACTTTTGATTGGATGAATACTACTAAATATGTGCCTGAAAAAACAAAGAAAGATATTGAAAATTTTAAAATAGAAAATAAAGGTGCATATGTTCCTAAAAAAGGAGGTATTATTCGTGATAAACTTAATAATATTTTGGATTCGCATTTGGAGAATAATATATCTTCATTACTAATTACAGAATTATTAGATTATTTTTATAAAAAGGAACCAGAAACAGACCATATTTTAATTAATAAACAAAAAACCAGAGAGTATGTTCTTATAAAAAAAGCAGAACTAAATAATATTTTTAATCCAAGTAATAATCATGAATTTATTCTTAAAAGAACTTCACGTGCTAAAAAAGCTAAAACAAGTCGTCAAATCTGGATAAAACAAGCAGATGGGACAGAAAAAAATACAACATTAAGACTAAGACTAACAATAAATAATAGTATTACATCATTACTTGAAACAAAAAGAGAAAAAAAAAACTCGTGTAGTGTTGTATTTAAATTACAACAGGATCATGTAGATAAGTTTATTGATGAGTGTTCTGAAACTATTACTACTAAATATTAAAATCGAGATTTTACAATTTCTATAACATCATGATTAATATCATTAATAATACATTTTCTATTTAAGTTATCGGATGCTTTAGCAGTGGTTCCTGAACCACACATCGGATCATAAATATAATCACCTTCATCTGTAGAGATTTCAATTAATCTTTCAAGTAATTTAATTGGTTTTGCTGTAGGATATTTTCTTTCTTCACTACCTTGAGATATTGAATGAATATCATCCCATAAATCAGTACAAGGTTTTCCGGGATTTTCATGTAAATAAATTTTTTTATATAATTTTCCACCCTTTTTAATAGGGATATGAATTCTATCATCATCAATTAGTTTTTTTAATTCTGATTCTTTAATTCTCCAACCTGCTGTGGGATTAAATGTTAAATCTCCTATTTTAACTTCATACATATAACCTTTTTTTGTATTTTCAGTTACAAGATGTCCTAATGAATAATTACCTCTACTATCTTTATTTTTAAACGAATTTTTGAGATATGTTGCATCTTTTTCTTGTGTAATAAGATTAAATTTATAATTTTTAGTTTTATTACATTTCCATATAATATCTACTACAGAACCTAACTTAGTTTTTACATTATTTTTAGAACGACATTTTTTCCAAAATATAGGTTCTACTAATTTAAATTTATCTCTTAATATTTTTTCAGGAATATACATACATGTGGATGAAATATGAAAGAATAAAGTTCCATCATTTTCTAAAAGTTCATATAATAAATCAATATGTTTTTTTATAAACTTTTCATATTCTATATCACTCCATTTATCTGAAAAACCTAATTTACTATCACAATTTAATTTATAATCTCTATCAGAATTAAATGGTGGATCAAAATAAATCATTTTAAATTTATTATTTTTTGGTATATTTATTGAATCGCCTACATAGAATATTACATTATCACTTAGTTGATATTTTATTTGTATATTTTTTTCTTCAGATAAATTCATAATTGTTTTATTATATTATTTTTATAATAATAAATCAATTTAAAAAAAATAATATTTATTTATTCATAATTTTAATTTTAGTATTTACTTATATAGGCATATATAAATGTTATTATATCAATTTATTTTTTCTTTAAACAACTTTTACCAGACTTTGACCTTCTAGAACCTTTTTTACATTTTGATAATTTCTTTCTACAAGTTTTTCCTGTACTTGATTTATTGGTTCCTTTAGGACACCGTACTTTTTTTATTTCTGATTTCTTCTTCTTTTCTGTTTTCTTCTTCTTTTCTGTTTTCTTCTTCTTTTCTGATTTATTCTTCTTTTCTGATTTATTCTTCTTTTTCTTTTTTGGTTTTTCTTCTTCTTCTTCTTCTGGCTCAATATATTTAGAAACTTCAATTACATTTTCACACATTCCTGTATTTGTATTACATATATTTTTACTATTTTCAGGAGCATTCGGAAAAGAATCTTTACAATCATCATCCGTTTTACAGTCTTCATCTTCTGAACCTGTATTAAAAGTAAGTTTTCCTCCATACATTTTACTTTCTGATAATAATTTATGAACTAGAGCATATTTCTTTGCTGCAGACTTTTTATCATTAAATACACCTAATGAATAAATTGCTCCTTTATATGATAACTGAACTCTAAATTTGTTATTTCGGAATGCTTGAACTCCCTTATATTCATTATTAGCTAATTGATAATCACTTAAATTTATATTTAAATTTTTAATATTATAATCATATTTTTTACTTAAATAGTTAATATATAATTTAATTATGTTTTTTTCAATAGCCATTATATATATATATATAATAAAATAATTTTAATTAAGTGACTTACGAGCTAAATCATCTGCTTTTGAATTACCTATTGAATGAACATCTGTTTTATTTGTATGGGAGTAAACATGATGTAAATGAATATTAGTTTTACTTAATAATATATTATATATTTGTAATATAATATCTTTATTTTTAACTGGTTTTTTTTTAAAATCTAACCAATTATTATGTAACCATTTATAAATCCATTTAGTTAAACAATTTATACTATACATTGAATCTGTATATAAATGAATTGAATCATATTCATTTATATTAACTGATTTTAATGCTTTTAGTATAGCATATAATTCAGCTCTTTGATTTGTTTGATGACCTGTAACTCTTTCTGAAATACATAATAAATTTTCACTATAAACTCCTATACCCGCTTTAGCATATTTTTTGCCGTTATTAACACAAGCACCATCAGTATATAAATATAGTGTCTTTCCTACAGAAACTTTATTATTAAAGAAAAATTGAGTAATAGAAGTCTGCATAATTAATATATATATATATATAAATCAATTTAAATTGATTTTTAAAATTTAATAATATAAATGTTGAATTATTATGAAAAGAAAAAACTAGAACTTATTTACTATAGAATTAATTTTGCGAAACTACGATACAATGTAGAAAAAACTAGAATTAAAAAGAATTTTAAAAAGGAGTTATTAAAATATTATAGTGAATTGAACGATTTAAGATATGTTATTAATAAAAAAATAGAAGATAATATAGAAGATTATGATAAGGAAAATTTGATTTATGAAATTAATGAAATTGATATATAAAGATATGATTTATATTATTTATATAAATGAATCTTGTTATGACTATTTGTATGAATTATGATTATGATATATATCATAGATTTGTTGGTAGTTTATTTGATTCAGTAGATGATAATGTAAAATTAATGATTTTTATAGCGAAAAATGATGAAAATCATATAAAAAGGCTTTTAGAGTTATATGATAATATAATATATAAGATTGTTGATAATGAAAATACACATATTGTTAATTATAGATTTAAGATGTATTATGATTATTTAAAATTAAATCAAAATTATGATTATATTTTTTTATGTGATTCTAGAGATGTTTTATTTCAAAATAATATTTTTACTCATCCATTGATTACCAATAATCATGATTTATATATATTTGAAGAAGAATCCACTAATATTACAATTGATAAATGTCAGTTTAATAGTTTATATATTACTAAATCAGGATTACCTATACAAAATATAGTTGAAAATAAATCTATATTATGTGTAGGAACATTATTAGGCAATTATAAGGGAATAATGAGTTATTTAAATTGTTTTAATGATATATTATATAATAAAGTTGAAATCAAAAATAGAGAATATTATGGAACAGATAGTGGAGTAAATTATTATATAATATATGGAAATTTGTTAAAAGATATAAAAATGTATATTTGTAAAAATAGTGATAAATTGGTTTATACTCTAGCATTTCCTAATTATTTAGGATTATTTGATAAAAAAAAAATATTAAATGATAATAATCAAATTTGTTATAAAAATGAAGTGGTATATTGTGTTCATCAATATGATCGGTTAGATGATAATATAAAAATAAATATGAGTGATAAATATAATTATTTGATTTGATATTTTTCTTGTAATTTTTTTGTATTTTCAATTAACTTTTTATTACGAATAGAAACAAAATAATCATTTAGTTTTTGAAATTTGGTTAATGGATTAGATTTATTTTCTTTTCCACCACCTAAAATAGTATTTAATTGTATATATTTTGATTTATATTTAAAATATTTTTTTTTAAAATTAATCATATATTTATTATAATTATTTTTATTTCATTCGTTGATTCAGTTTTTTTATAAAATTATAATAATATATAGCAAATATATAACCTATATAAGCACCTATTACAGTTTGTTGGAATGTATGAACATTAAAGACATAAACTCTTGAATACATAGTATAAAGTGTAAATACTAAGCTAAATATAAATATATTTTTATTATCTTGATTTATATTATATTTTTCATTCATAACTAAATAAAAATAAGTTGATATAAAAGCTGCTGATAAACTATGACCACTAGGCATACCTTGTGAATACGAATAATTATCTTCACTTATATATATTAATCCACTATTTTTTGCTCCATCAGGTCTAGTAAATCTACCTATAAAGGGATAATCAATTTGATTCGTAAAATTAGAAATCAATAATTGAATTGGATAAAAAATCATATTTTTTAATATAAATGTTAAAATCGCCGATATTTGAATTCCTATTAATAAATAAAATATATAATTATTTTTACTATATAAATACAATACAAACAACATTATTGAAATATATAACGGAAACCCCCGAAAAAATATATTTAAATAAGAATGTTCATTATTTATAATATCCATATTATAAACACATAAAATATTTAAAATTATATTACATATTTAAAAAATATAATATATTATATATAAATATGGATCATTTTTTATATCATTATTTTGGATATAATAAAGATTATATTTTAAATAAAAATGCATCTTTAATACAAAAAACATATAGAAATTATAAAGATTATAAAATTAAAAAAACACAAGATTATATTAAATATTTCTCTATATTTAATAATAAAACCGATAAACAATTAGAAAAAGAAAATCTAGAAGAAATTGATTATTGGAATAATCAAAGATATTTGATTAAAAAAAAAATATTAGGTGATTATATCATTCTTTAATCACCTTTTTCTTTTTAGTTACCAGCTTCTTTAGCTTCTTTTTTATCGTTTTTTAATTTTAATAGGTCTACCTTTAATATTCTTACTAACTCATTCATTCTTTCAGTTTCATATGGATCATATCTCATTAATTCTTTAAAAATAGCATCATCCATCTCTAATAAATTACGTAATAATATAGTTCCATTAAAATGTGTTGTAAATAACTTCTTATCCTTAGACCCATTTTTATAATAATCACGCAAAAATATATACATATGTTTTATATTTCTATCATTTATTATATATTCTAATCCTGTTAAAATTTTCACTAAATCATCACAAAAATCTAAATATTGACTACTTCCCGTTCTTATTTCAATCCCCAATATAGCCTTATAGTCAATTTTTCCTAGTGTTTCTATATTGTTTCCAACAATATTAATAATTAATTGTCTTACTCCCATATATGTTGACTTATCACCCTTCTTTTTTCCTTTACCTACTGCTACAGCAGGCGCTCCTACAGCAGGCGCTCCTAGTGGTGCTTCTTCTTTATACCATTCTGTATATGGTTTCATTCCAATATTTAAAGCAAGATCATATGATGTATTAATTATCTTTAAGTCTTTTAATTCACATTTTCTAGCAAAAAACAACATCATAGCAGTCATTGATTTATCACCAGTTATAACTACATCATTTTCATTACGACCTATTAATTGTGATAATCCAATACATAAATCTCCTGTTAATTTATTAAAATAATCTTCACTTGTAGATTCTATATTAATTCCACTATTCGGCATCCAAGCTTTTTCTTTAAGAGCTTCTTCACTTATATCATCAAAAAATATCTCACTTGCTAAAGTTTTTGTAACACTCCCATTACTATACTTATATTCAATTCCTAATAATAGTTTTCCGTTATAATCATCACCACTCTCTATAACTAAATTAAATCTATTAGGTCTTAAATCAACTATTACTTCAGGATATACATCAAGCACATCATATCTGCCTAAATCCTTAAAGTATATATTTTCTAAAAAATGTCTCATTGATTCACCAGGATCAGCTAATACTGAAAGTAATGTCTTATTATTACCTAAAATTCTAAAACCCTTTGTACCCTGATCAACTATTTTATTTATTAACTTATCCGGCATATATGGTGCCTGCTTACTTAATTTCAATACTATAGTCTTATTTTTATCTAATTCTAAATCACGTAAAGATTGAATCAATATTTGAAAATATTGATTTTCTAAATTTAAATCATCCGTAAATACAGCACTTCTAAAAATACCATTTAGACCATCATATAATTTAACATCATCTTTTAACTCAAACCCTGCCTCTCTACTAGGCAAACCAGATAAAAATATATCTTCATTACTATCACCACTTTTTAAATAGTTCTGAATAATATTCCTCACATAATCTTGTTTAGTTTTGTCTGATATTCCAAAAAAGTTTTTTAGTATATATAAAAATTCTGTACCATTCTCCTGAAATATTTTATGATGATCATGATACCCATCTGATAATAAAAGTGTTAAAAACTCTCCTAAATCATTAGAATCCCCTGCTAAATCATTAGAATCCCCTGCCTTAATTTTTATTACTATATCCAGCGGTGGTTCCGCACGAATAATTTTTAATTTATCTTTTATATAATTAGATAATCCAGGCTTTATGTTTTTAAATATTTTATATAGTGTTGGATTAGTATCACCTTGAATAATTATACTTATTTCAGATAAATACTCTATATAATCAGTTATTTTTTCTTCTAAAGAATCAAAAAAACCTTCATCTAGACCTCTTTGTAGACCGTTTATAAACCTTTCTATAAACTCTGAAAGGGCCTGTTTAGTCGCATCTACGTCTTCTTCATCGTATATCTCTTCAGGATATATATATATAAGTATATATCTAAAAATATAGTATATTATTACAGAACTTATATTATGTTTCATCACAAGTTGTTTTAATGTACCTATAAAATCTTCCAGATGTGTTATATCTATTATTGTACTATGTAGTTTGAATCGTAAGTCTACTATATCCTCAATTAATTTTTTAAAATCTTTATTCTGTGTTTTAAATTCCTTTAATTCGTCACCACTAATGTTATAGACAAAAATTGTTTCTAAAATAAATTTGTCTTCTTTTTTAAAATCACTAATACGCTTTTCTACTCTATCCTTTGTTCTGTCTAAATAACTTTCATAATCTAAACTACTACCACCACTAATTTTATTGTCATATATACGACAAATGTAATCAGTTAAATAACCAAACTTAAAATACATTAAAAACTCATTTATTAAAAAATATATATCCTCCATTGACCTACACAACATATTTAATGATTTACATTCACTATCTTTTACAGGAAAATTTATATAATTATCATCTATTAAATTATGTAATAAATACTCTCTAATTTTTTTTACAGGATAATCATACTCACCCATACCTTCTGGATAGTCTAGCTCAATTATATATTGTTTCAGTTCCTCTTTATTATTATTATATAATTTAATATGATCTGGAGGGGGGAAAGTGTATGCGCTGCCACAGGAGGATAAGGGAGAGGGAAAGAGGTAGGGTAAGGAGATACCTTCTTTGGGAGACGGGAGTGGGAACGAAGGCGAAAGCGAAGGCTGAAGTGAAGGCGAAAGCGAAGGCTGAAGTGAAGGCGAAAGCGAAGGCTGAAGTGAAGGCGAA
>MDTD01083607.1_pt1 | contig 10823 bp, 6 predicted proteins | sample 811221 | NCBI WGS metagenome assembly MDTD01 (sample SAMN05326646, study PRJNA326480) | marine metagenome | isolation source: seawater | place: Pacific Ocean: South West | collected 2011
AGAAAGCAAAGACATCAAAAAGATCAAAAGAGCGATGACTGTAAGCATGAAGCCGGCGTCAGGGGCAAGAGTGTTGGCCGCCACCGCCTGGCCGATAGCACCGGCAAGATCAGTGCCACCTACCTGGGCTGAGAATGCCAGGATGGTGCCGCCGCCCCAGAAGTCTCTGGTCACGAAGTAGAGCATGAGCACGCCGATCAAAAAGCCGAAGTCGCCAACTCTGTTTACGACAAAGGCTTTCATGCAGGCTGCTGCCGCTGTGTCTTTGTACCACCAGAAACCGATGAGGAAATAACTGCAAACACCGACAAGTTCCCAGAATCCGTACATCTGAAAAAGGTTGGTCGAGACAACCAGTCCAAGCATGGAACCGGTGAAGAGAGAAAGGTAGGCATAGAAACGGGCGTAGCCGGGGTCGTCTCTCATGTAGCCGTGGGTGTAGATCTGAACCAGCATGCTGACCGTGGTCACAACGATGAGCATCATCGCTGTGAGATTGTCCACCAGTAGACCGACAGAAAGCTTGAAGGCATCACAGGTGAACCAGTCGAAATTAAGCTGGAAGCCTGAGAGGCTCGGGTCTGAGATGAAAGCCTGAAGCACTAAAAGGGATTGGAGAAATCCGATGGTGACCGCGCCCACCGACAAAACCATTGAGGCGGTCTTGAACCAACGCCTCTGACCGATGTCGATTCCGGCAAGCATAAAGCAGGTGATGATGGCGAAGCCGACAAAGAAAGGCAGGGCCACAATCATCCAGGAATTTTCTACGCAACCTCTAAGAAGCTCGGGGGTCATCGCGATATTTCTCCAGTGCTGACGAGATGTCAGGGATTCGATAGTAAGGAGCGGTTCTTGGTGCCGACCGCTAAAATTTAGGCTTCAATAATATACAGCGACACAGGGTGACACTTCATACATCTGGTTCAGGAAGTGGATATCAAGAACAACCTTTTAGTATCGCCAACGGTTCTTGGCTACCCGCGAACGCTCAGGGGATTATGAATAGCGCCGAGATGCTACGCCATGACATATCCTGGGTGAAAAGATTTTTCATTTCAATAATTCTTCAAAGAGGGGGTTTTGGTACCAAAATCGCTGGCAGGAATTTCGTCGGTCCTTATATACTGTGTGGCCGGTTTTGAAAGTTTTATTTTCAAGGCTGAATTTACTAGTTTCCAAAGCGACAGCTCCCGAGGCGACAAAGTGAACGATTCCGCACTCCTTCTAAACGTCTTACTATTCCTTCCATTAATAGCGTCGATATTCATACCCCTTGTTCCCAATGACAAGTTGGCCCGGGGCATGGCTATCGGTTTCAGCCTGGCGATGCTGGCAGTTTCTCTGCTTCTCCTCGGCAGCTTCCGTTTCGGTTTCACCGGGATGCAATTCATCACGTTTATCCCCTGGGTAACCACGCCGGTCAGCCTGGCTTATCACATCGCCGTCGACGGTCTCAGTCTATCGATGGTTCTATTAACAACCTTTGTCACTCTGATGTCGGTCCTGGCAAGTTATTCAATAACCAAGCGCTGCCGCCTTTATTACAGTCTTCTGATGCTCCTCACCTTCTCGGTTCTGGGAGTGTTCGTCTCACAAAACCTTGTTCAGTTCTTCGTCATGTACGAACTTGAACTGGTGCCCATGTATTTCTTGATTGCCATATGGGGCGGTCCGAGACGGGGCTACGCTGCCATGAAGTTCTTGCTATACACCTTCTTCGGTGGCGTGATCATGCTAGGCGGTCTGCTCTATACCTATTCTGAGCTGATGGCAATCAATCCAAGCTCTGCTTCCTTCAATATGACTATGTTGGCTACAGCAGCGGCCGGACTTCCGGTGGCAAGCCAATGCATAGCCTGCCTCTGCTTCTTCCTCGCCTTCATCATCAAGCTGCCATCCGTACCTTTTCACACATGGCTACCTGATGCTCATGTGGAAGCACCGACCCCCATATCCATGATTCTGGCAGGACTGCTATTAAAGATGGGTTCCTACGGTCTGGTAAGAATTTGTATGGGATTTTTCCCGGCATTCTTCATCGAGTACGGCCCGTGGATAGTGGCTCTGGGAGCAATCAATATTCTCTGGGGTGCTATAGCTTGCCTGGTTCAGCAGGATATGAAGCGGATAATCGCTTTCTCCAGCGTCAGCCACATGGGCTTTATCTTGCTCGGTATCGGCACCCTCTCGAACACCGCGGTGAATGGCGCAATATTCCAGATGCTGTCCCACGGTTTCATCTCCGCCATGCTTTTCTTCCTGGTGGGATGCGTTTATGAAAGAACCCACACCAGACTTCTACCGGAGATTGGCGGTGGACTTGCCTTTAAAATGCCTGTTCTCTTCTATTTCTGGATGTTTGCCACCATGGCCAATCTTGGTCTGCCGGCCCTATCCGGATTCGTTGGAGAGGTCACCGTATTCTACGGCTCCATTACTTCGCCTATGGCTTATTCAGACCTGCACGGAGAGTGGACAAGAAACTGGGTATACCTGGCCGCGCTGGGTGTGATTCTCACTGCCGGCTATATGCTCTGGCTCCTGAAGCGCCTGTTTTACGGACCGGAACAAGAGAAGTGGAGCTCCCATCTATATGACGCCACCGCCACAGAAAGAGTGGTTGGTGCATGCCTGGCGGTCTCTATCCTGGCCTTTGGTGTATATCCTATCTGGCTGACTCACATGTACTCCAATGTCGGAGACAGAATCACCAACAGCATCTTGCAGAGAAATCATATTTCCATGCAAAAGTCGGATAACCTCTAAAAGAGAAAAGACTTACTTGATCTCGGGCGGTCGGTCGGGACAGATTTCAAAGAATCGGGGCTCGCTGAGATAGCCTGTCGGTTTATGCTCGGCATCCAGAGCCATCACAACCACCTGATGTCTACCCACGGCTTTGTTTATCAAATTGTCGGGAATAGCTACAACTCCTTTGAGACCTGCTACTTCCTTCTTGAAAAGGAGCAAGGTGGGGTCAGGAAGTTGGTCGGTCGGGCTCGATGTCAGAGACACTTCCGAGTTTGCCACCATTATCAAAGAAGAATGAGCCCCTTCTACTAATGTGGTATCAAAACCGACTTTTATTGGTGAGATGCTGTCGCAGGGCAAGAGTATATGACGGGCAACGGAAGCAACCTTGCGATTTGATGAGTCTTCGACAGATACCAGGGGAAAGAGAAGCGAAGCAGCCTCGGCTCTAAGAATGGGCGTTTTATCCAGAACCACCTTGTCCGGAACCTTCAAAAACTGCACACCCACCTCTACAATCTCACCATTCAATAACCATGAGCGGTGCCAGAAAGGTATAAAAGTCAAGCTCTCAACAATCTCTTTGCCTGTATCGACCGATGCGGCAAATGGTCCGGGAGAATAGTCTATCCAGGAGGCAGGCTGGTGTTTGGATCGATAGAGCAAACGGGATTGCACCCCGGCCAGATTAAGGCTATCTCCACTTTCGCCGAACTGAAGTTCTAGCCAACCGGCAGAGAATGGATTTATTCCTTCAACCGGCCTGAACCACAGAATATCGCCACTCTTCACCGGCAGCTTCGTCGCCTGATTCTCGATAAGAGGCAGCGCAAGACCGGTCGAACTAATATTAATGCCTTCCGGCAAAACCCAATCTCTATACCTCTTATCCCTGGGATTCCAGAGAAGTCGATGTTTTACTTCGTCACTATTGGCCACTTCCCTGACAAGATATGGATAGATAAACTCTCTATTTCTAGCAAGACATCTTTCGGTGGTCAAAACTCTTTCAATGTACTTATCATCGGCTATCGGAGGACTCAACATAGTCTCCAGATATTCAGGACGGCCAATCAAACCGGCTCCGGCATCATCCTGGGGTACGTCAAGTAAATGAATAAACTTACTCTCTTCAGCCGAGGAGGAGGCAAGGGAGCCTATATGAGAATGTATCCTTTTAATATCCTCTCCAGCTCTAACCCAAATCTCCAGATTGCGGTGAACGGCGACGGTCCAGAAACCGATCAGTGCCATTGCCGACAGTGTCGAAACCACTCTCAAAGGAGGCACTATCCGGGATAGGCGCTCAGGGAACTCGGAGAAAGGCACGGTCGCAGCCAAGCCCAGTAATATTGCCAACGGGACAGAGCCAAGGAAAAACAATCTTGAACCCACGAGGTTGGGATAAATATGCCAGATTTGAAAGGTAGGCACCAGGGAGACCGCGAGCCAGACAAGCAAAAACAAAACAAGTCTCAAATAACGCTTGTTCAGTAAGGATAGAAGAACAGGAAGAAGTGACAGTGAGAACGCAAGAGCGACCCAATTAAAGAAATTGTGGGGAAGTGGGTGTTCTTCATTGACGCCGAACATGATCTTTTTGAGGGTCTCAACATCGAGAAAGTTTCTGAACATCAAAAGAGTAGTTTTCAGATCGCTGGAGCCGTATCCGCCAACCAGAGTTCCAATGGCGGAAGTTCGAATGAAAGCGAAAATACCAAGGAAGAGAAAGTATGCCCCGGGCAAATAGAAGCGCTTCCAGCCTCGCTCCAACCGCCAGCCAAGATCCCGAGCAAGCAACAGCTCGGCAGCCAGCACTACCACAGGTAATACCACAGCCATCTCTTTGGTGGTCAGGGAAGCGAGGAAGAAGAAAAAGGAGAGTAGCACATAGAAGATGCTGCTCTTTCTCCTGTGCATAAAATAAAAGAGAATGGAGAGAAGGAAGAAGAGGACACACTGTGTATCCACCCTACCTATAATCCAGGCCACTGACTCGGGATGTATTGGGTAAACAAGAAAGAGAAGGGCTGCAGCGAACGCGGATACAAATCTGAATCGGCCAAGACCGGATAGCAAACTCAGGACCAGAAGAAAAACACTGACACAACATCCTGCATACATGAGTAGATTAGTCAGATGGTAACCGAACGCGTTTGTTTTCCATAAGACAAAATCTACCATGAGCCCAAGAGAGGTTAGAGGCCTAAAGCTATTCAGACCGGTCGGTCCGGACCAAGAGCCAAGCAAACATTTGAGTAATTCAGAATTTTCTCCGTCGAATGCATCAATTAAGTAACCCAGATGATAAAAATCATCCAGTAAGAAACCGATGCCCAGACTTGAATGATACACACCGAATACGATGGCGATCAAAGCCGCGCTCAGAGAGAGAACCAGGGTCAGGTTTCCCCCATCCTGCGGGGACTGACTCTGTTCTCTGATATGGTCCGTATCGTTGCCTGTGATGATAGCCTACCTTACTAAAATAAAATCAGACTTGACTGCTTATGCTTTTATTTACCGCCTTTGTTCTTCGCCTCTGGTGCGGACTTTGGATCGAACGAATCCATGGGCACTATCGGAATCAGCTCTGCCGGGGTCAACGGATTTGTGATGTTGGCACCGGAGTCGCCGCCGCCGGTTATAACCTGGCCAGAAATTGCCCTGGAAACGCTGTTAGAAACCGAATCAATCAGCTTGGCTGCGGTGTCCGCGTCGTAGTATTTACCACCGGAATTCTTGGCAATACAGTCAAGCTTTTTCTTGGCGAAATCTCTTCTGATATCAAGACCGACGATATCAACTTTCAGATCTATTCCTTTAAACTTTAGGGTCTTAATGTAAGCGCAGGGATCAAGACCGCAGGTATCAACACCGTCGGTGATAAGGATGATTGTCTTTCGGCCCCGGGCCCTTCTCAAATCACTCTCGGCAGCTTGAAATAGGGCAAAGGTCAATGGCGTGAGACCGGTGGGGCGTATGGGTCGCACTCTACGAATAATTGAAGCCCGATTACCCTTCCCTGGAGGCACCAACAGTGCCGTGGCCCTGCAACCATCCATTCCTCCGAAATGACCGAAAACTCTGAGTCCTATATCTACACCAGCAGGTATCTTCATCATTGCCTGTTGCAAAACTTGCTTAGCAGCATCAATTTTTTGAATCTTATTGCCGTGTTTATCTCGACCGATTTTCTCTTTCATGCTCAAAGAAGCATCCAACAAAAACAAAATGGTAGTGGGCTTCTGCGTCTTCTTTGCCCGAACTTTCAGGGTGGTGCCGGTGGTCCCCGCCTGCAAAGTGGTAGAGCCGGTGCCTGTTGAAAGAGTAGTAGATGCCGTTCCGGTAGAAAGGGTGGTAGAGGAGGTACCGGTGGATAATGTGGTGCTTTCCGTGCCGGTGGAAAGGGTGGTACTTTCGGTACCGGACTCGAGCAAATTCGGCTCAGATTCAGGTTCGGATTTCGGCTGAGATTTTGATGTGGTCTCCGATGGACTGGAAGTGACCGGGGTAGGCATATCATCCAGAAGCGATTTGGCTTCCAGGGGAAGAGCCGGAATTATGACCCCAAAGAAAAGAAGTATCAGGGCGAATTTCACAGAACCGGGGGAGGCGACCTTAAATCCCCGTGTCATCTTCCTTATGGTCATCATCACTGTCATCATTGTCGGAGCTGTCTTGCCCTGTTTCCGCATCATTCCCATTAGTGTACTGCTTCGGATCGGATTTCACTTGAGACGGTTCTTTATTTTTATTTGTTTCATCGTCACCCTTATCCCTGTCTTTTTTGACCATTATGGCCCTGCGACTGACAGCCACCGGTCTTGAACCTTCGCCCAGGGTAGCCCAAACAGTTATGTAGTAAAGCCCCTCCTGGTCTTCGTTGTCGAGGGGGACCTGTACCTTAAAATGAGACCCGTTCAACTTTACTCCGCCTTTGACAGGAATATCCGACTGCGGTCTCATCTCTGAGCCACCCGGACCAGCCATCACAATCAAAGGAGCGGCCAGGGCAACAGGAGGGACAAACATTCCGCCGGCAATAGCAGCCATTACCCCAAGGGCTTTTAAGGCAGTGATCGCTTTGCTGTGGTCTCTTTCAGCTCTGGTATCGTACGCCACATAGTCCAGTGGCGGGAAATAAGGAAGTGCCTCGTCGGAGCAGGGCTCCTCTTCCACCGGGCTATCAAGCGCCTCTTCCCAGGCAATAGTAATCTTGTCGAAACCATAGGGTTTAAAAATTTCCCCCTTGACGGTGACTTTGTCACCTAGCTCCAGGGTTGTTTTAAGAGCATCTATCTTTGCTCTTCTGGTAAGGACTTCCGTGCAGCCGAAAATTTTAGTGCCATTCTTCGCGGTGCCAAAAGCGGTGGCCAGGTGCGTTGCCTCGGCAGATAACAGAGCTTCTCTATCATCTTGCCTCAAAAGCATCTTTTTCAAAAGGACACAGACAGCTGCTTTGGTAAGTTTTGAAGAGTTGAGATCAGCCGTGCTTGTGGCAACCAGACCTTCCGCCACGGCATCGACTCCCCCCATAAGTGTGTAGCGACGATCAGGATTCTGACCATACTGATCGCTGTGTGAAAGTTGTCGCAACTCGAGCATTTCCGTCATCTGCTGGTCCGCCATGTCCTGGAGGAGTTTGTCAGGCTCAAGCGGCTTGAGGCTTCTTTTCCGTCTTTCAAAATTGATCAGCTCCAGGGCATAAGCCTGCACCACATTTCCCGGCTGTTCCGAAAAATTCTCAGGATTCTTTGCCAATTCATCCAGATAGACGAAGTCTGATTCAACACCCTGGCTTCCCGTAAGCGGCGCCGCCATGCTGGTAACGGCATAGGGATCGTATCCATCCAGATCATCGGAGATCGTGGAGTTCCCGCCATCCTCTCCCAGCAAAGTTCTCTTTAAGCGTTCGGTTCGGTCAAAAAGAGAATCGTCATCATAGGTACGGGCGAAAATTGAACTCTCCAGACTACCGAGGCGTGCGGCCACGTCTCGATCGGGACTGGCTTTGCCGAAGGTGAGATTCTCAAGCCTGCCCACCATGGGATATTGCTCAATGGTGGTGCCTCCTGCCGAAGAAGGGGTGGTAGCACCAGCGATATCACCATTACCAGGCTTCTCACTTGCCGGAGCGTTCTCCCGGGCGAACTTTGGCACTTGTTCTATCAAGTTTAAACCTGCGCTATTTGCTTCTCTAGCATCCACACTGTTTTTTTGGGAAGGGCCAGGGGAGGGGTTAGCAACCGGTATCTTATTTGGTGCAGCTCCCGCCTTCTCAACGGACTCATATGAGGGCCGCGCTATTCTACTTTTAGACGTCGGCGTCGGCGCTGGCACTGGCACTGGAGCCTGCATCGAACTTGCACTACCGGAACCAGAGCCGGAAGTGCCGCCAGGCGCAGGTGCTACTGCGGGCCTATGGTTATTTCTGTTAACTATATTTGGTGCCAGAGGCGGCATCTCGCCTCCGCTCTTTTCGGTCTTATTCGGGACATGACTCTTGATAGAATCAGCAGCGGATTTTGACTTTTCGTACTCAGGTCTTTCGATTCTTACCCGGTCAAGATTTTTGAGCCCGTCTTTTTTTCCGTAGGATCCTTCCGGCATTGGTGGTGATGACTCAGCCCTGGCTATGGGGATGAAAAAAGGAGAGCAATGCCCGATGACAAGGCAAGCCAGAAGAATTGGGAGTAGCCTCCCTCTTAAACGCTGGTGTATGACTATCACAAATACAACTATAACTTATATCGAGCTTCTTATTTCTAAAAGAGTTAGAGCCCGTTAACCTCTCTGAAACTATCTGAAAACTTATGCCAACAGCAAGAGGTGTTGATAGCCACGGACTAGTTACCGCAAGAAAGCATCAGAACAAGCTAATCGAGACTGACAAGGGCCGCCTGACGGCCGGTGACTCCGCCGGACTGCCGGTGAGAATAGAATAGCTCCGGGGCGCAGGCGGTGCACCAATCTGAAACATCCACCTCCTTGACTCCTGCTTCCATCAACTGCATTGCGTTTATCGCCTTCAGATCGGGACACTTCTGTCCTTCCAACTCCCCGAAAAGCTCCTCGGGATAGTCAACAGTCGTCCTCAAGGCTTGATATACGTCTTCACCGGTTGGATAGCAACAACGTCCGATGGCTGGTCCCACGGCAGCCACCATATCTTTGCTGGAGGAGCCATATTCACTAATCATAAGTTCCACGCCAACCGTGACAATCTTACTTGCTGTGCCGCGCCATCCGGCGTGAAAAATTCCGGCTTTGTGCCTGGCTGAATCATAAACAATAACCGGCACGCAATCGGCAAAATGAAGCATAAGTGGAAGATTCTGAGAGCCTGTTACCAGACCGTCAACAGCTTTCATCTCCGGTCGCTCCCGGTCTAACTCCACGACCTTAACGGTGGGAGAATGTACCTGGCCTGGAATAGCTACCTTTTCAAAATCAAGATTCAGACTGCGACAAAGCATCTCCCTGTTTCTTACGGCATCTTCTTGCACGGCAGTATCCTTGACGTGCCGACCGAGATTGAAATGTTCATAAGGCGGCTCGGTATTGCCACCGAGGCGGGTGGTAAAGGCATGTACAAGGTCATCAAAACTCTCAAGCAAAGGAGATCGGAGAAGGCTCAAGCCATTTTTTGATACCTGGCTCCAAGTGTTGGTAGCAAGGGCTTTTGAGACGATCTGTTTAGCTGATATCAAGTTAACGATAAACCTCCGCAGATATTTATGGACTGTCCTGTTATTCCGAAAGCACCCTCGGTACACAGGAACGACACGAGGTAGGCAACTTCGGCCGGGGCAAGTAAACGCTTTTGTGGAACCGAAAGAGTGGCGATGTCCACGGACTCTTCAACGTCAATACCGTTGAGTTTACACCAGTGTGGGTCGTTGAGCTGCTCCCGGGCCAGTTTTGTATCTACCCAACCAGGACAAACGGCATTAACGGTGACACCGTGCTCTGCCAATTCAAGGGCCAGAGCTTGAGTCAGGCCAAGCAGTCCAAATTTGGTAGACGAATAGGAAGCCCCATAAGCTTCCCCCCTCTGGCCGGAAATAGAAGAGATGTTTACTACGCGTCCCCAGTTTCTCTCTTTCATCGGAACAGCCAAAAGCTGGGTAAGGCGATAGGGAGAGCTGAGATTCAAATCCAGAGCGTTTTGCCAGGCAGCAAAGTCGGCGTCGTCAAGATGATCCGTATGATAGCTCCCGGCATTATTCACCAGAATATCCACGGGACCTGCTTGCGATTGAATACGATGGACAAAATCTTCTAATTCATCGACCCTGGATAAGTCCTGGGTGACGGCGCAACAAGAATGAAGCTCTTCTGCCAGAGAGTCAAGCTCGTCACGGCTTCTGGCGGTGATTACCAACTCCGCACCACATCTATCCAGCTCAACCGCACAGGCACGACCGATTCCCCTACCAGCACCGGTTACAAGGGCTCTTTTCCCTTTCAGACTTTCAGTGGAGAGCAAAACCTGGGACCTTCGTTTATGATTCTTATCTAAGCCTGAGGCATATCCTCAACACCCACATCATACTTAGTTTCTTCAGCTACGTGTCAAATGTATCCATCGCTCTCTTAAAAAGCGGAAATAGACTGGAATTGATAGAATATACTTAGGTCTTGACCTCTTGAATCCCAGGGGCAGCCAGCTCAAGATTCATGCTATGTATAAGGTCTTATCAATATCTCAGATCAATTATCTGGGAACATTGCTAGACTTTATAAGTCTTCAATCATTTATATGCATATGGAAAGTCGGTTGAGGACCAATAAACCCGAAAGACATCCTAAAAAGTAGCGACAAATAGTAGGAAAGAAACGATGAACTCAAAACAGAAATTTTCATACAAAAAGAGCTTACTTGCAGGGGCTCTAGTGTTGAGTCAGGCGTTTTACTTGACACCACTACCGGTGTTCGCCCAGGAAAACACTGTAAGACTAGCCGGTCAGGCAGTTATCACAAACGTAAGTACAGCAGGCACCCTAACCGGAGCGCAGAGAGCCGAGACGATTCAGCAAAACCTGGACAACGCTCTTGTTGCTTC
>MDTD01087505.1_pt1 | contig 10823 bp, 4 predicted proteins | sample 811221 | NCBI WGS metagenome assembly MDTD01 (sample SAMN05326646, study PRJNA326480) | marine metagenome | isolation source: seawater | place: Pacific Ocean: South West | collected 2011
CAGTCGAATTTACGAGATAACCGCTGATTGAGCCACCGGAAATACGTACAGTGGTAACCTCGGGATTCCCAATTAACGGGATGATGAATGTCTCTTCCAAATCGACTCTGGTTTCGTCGTCGAAAATAACTGCGATATCGTATTCTCCGGGTACTACATCTACGAAGTGGAAAGTTCCAGATTGGACCATCGGTCCGCTGAAGATTCCTTCTCCCTCAACGTTAGAGAAGGTCCCGTTAATGGTCCCGTAGCTCTCCAATTCCTCTGAGGTGTCTACTTCGAAAGTTCCAGATCCGACGAGGGTAGCATGACTCAGACTGCGAATGAATGATGAAGACCCATCTGAAGTGAATCGTCCGGTTGCATTCAAGCTTCCCGAGAGTAGATAGTCCCCTCCCGGCAGCATGCAAACGGAGGAGTTCTTCGGAATTGAATTACCTATTTCTGTTACCACGGCCGAAGCCCCAGTGCCAGAAGAATCTTCGATTGAAATCGTAATGTTGTCAGTATCATCGACGTGATAGCCGGTACCGCCATTGGTGATTTGAATCGCGGAAACTCGCTCTTCCAACAGGAATGGTATTGCAGTTGCGCCGGAGCCGCTGCCTCCTTCTATGGAAACGTTGGTAGAGGTAGAGTATCCGCTCCCTCCATCTTGAATCTCTATTGAGATGATACTGGTAGCGCATTCCCCTATTTCCACATCGTCATGCAAAGTTCCTGAAAGAGTTCCGCTGCCCGAGAACAGGCCATCTCCAGTCAGGCTGTGATTATGAGAAATCGTTTGAGTGTGATTACCTGTGAAGTCGGTGATTGTGACTACTCCTTGTGAAACCAGTGAGCCTTCGCCGGTGAATGTGACTTCACCGATTCCCCCGAAGGCCAAGTCACGACCTTCGACGATTCCACTTGAAGTAGTGGCCGTGTATGGTTCCATTTGGACATGTTCTGATGAAGGTGTAATCTCTACCGTTACATCAGTCAATGGCTCTTGGTCGAAGAATTCGGCTCCCGACCAAACCAGCAACCCAGTAGCGTGGGATGGCTCCACGGAGATGTTCCCAAACACCGTTTGTTCTCCATTACTATGTCCTGCCTCACCTGAGACGTTGACGATGGTTTCAGACAGCCACGTTGCGCCGGATACATTGGCTAGAATCCCGGTAATCGGATTCACCATTCGGCCATTGGAAGTTTCTTCGAATATGTCACTCAGTGATTGTCCGACATCGCCGGCCATCATCGAAGACCTAGCTGCATCTAGATTCGTTTCTCCGATAAACGCGGAGACACGAATCTTGCCTGCTGGTACTGTGAATGAGAAGCGTCCGTTCTCGTCAGCATCGGCATATCCAATCGGAATCCAGTAAGTCCTGTCATCGGCGTCGACCACATGTCCGTTGGCATCGGCTTCCTCTTCGCCGCTGAAAGCATCGCGCTCAATCAGGATTCGCGCGTTGGGTATAGGTCCGGATCCTTCAAGCTCGACAGTGCCCTCCAAGGTCGCACCGCTGTAGTACTTCATGATCTTGACTTGTGTATTTGCAGAACCTATTGTGGGATCGTTACAATCCTCGTCTACCTTACTGCCATCTTCCAGTAATTCGCAGCGCTCGTCGTCATACCAGTTGGCTAGAACGAAGTGATTCATCATTGCCCCTGGAAGAGGATATGCATTCTCCAAGTAGGAACCGGGCGTCCCAGACATGTAGAAGTGAGGAGCGGGTTGCTCTGCATCGCCCGGCAATCCCAGCATGGATGTCGAGTAGCCAACGTAGAATCTTGCAACCATGGTCTCGAAGAAGGCAGCCTGCTGCTGATAGTCGATGTCGACCATCCTGATGATTTCATTCGAGTCAGATGATGCTCCAGAACTTTGACGGATAATATCGTTCAGATATTCCTGCTCGTACTCTGCAGCGGTTCTTGGGATGATTGGACCATCTCCTCTCTGAGTCTCGTAGACTGAGGTGATATAGTCGTCCAAATCGAGACCTGAAAGGCCTGTAGGTGCGTGGAAGATTCCGGTGGTCTGACCACGGTGATATTGGTAGTCTCCATAATATGCTCCACCTAAGGGGTAGAGTCTGTTGTCGATTGCGAAATATCTGATGTCGTTGTTTCGACTTACTGTCTCGCCCAATGTACCTTGGTAATCTTGGACCTCGTATTCTAGACCGGTGATGTCATGATAGATACCTGACAACTCATCCATGTCGAAGGCGGTGGAGAGGAATGCACGGCTCAAAGCGAGTTTTGCATTAGTCCTGTGTAGTCCAGTGGAAACGTCATTGAAGTCCTCGATTAGGTCACTTGTGTACCTGTAGCCACCAATCAAGTAGTGCGAGGTATCCATTTTGAACTGGGCATTATTCAGTCTGGTTGCGTTGTATAACTCCAGAGCCTCTGTTTCGTTGTCTGTGGAGTTACCCATCTGATTGCCGCCAATAAGGACCTTCCACATTTCATTGGACATGGGAAGTCCATCCTCGTCGATAGTGTACCCTCGCAGTAGTTCGGTGTGTTCGTCTGTAGCCACGATTGCCATAGCTCGATTAATTACGAAGTCCTCATCATTGACTCCGATTGATAGTATGCTGTCATACTCTACAAGCTGCTCTTCTGACATGTGCTGAGCGAGAACAGCTCTGAAGTCATCCGTGAATCCTTCTCCGTCGTTGTAGCGTCGGTCGCCTTGGGCTAATGTTGTAATGAACAGAGACAGGGTGTCTTCTTGGCTATTTGAAAGAAGCATCCCTCCGCTGTGAGGGATTCCGGACTGGAAGTTGTCAGCCACTGTAGGATGTTGACCTTGGGCCAAAGCTTGGAATCCATAGTCCCACCAAGATACGAAGGCTGGTCTCTCGCTGAAACTCATATCAGAATCCTGTTCTGAGAGCCATTCGTAAGCTAGATTCCAAGAGCCACTATTGAATCCAGGTCCGAAAGTGCCCATGTACCACATCTGAGAGTCTGGGTTGTAACCCTCGCTCTTCAGTACTGAGAGTCCAAGAAGTTCCGCTCGGAGGAAGTCCGGGGCTATGTCGTGGATTGTCTGATCGACGTCAGAAGCAGATGCCTCACCTCTGGGAATGCCCGAGTCTATTCCGTATGTGGCGTGTTGCGATGCCACCATCATCAGAATCACAAGAATCGCTGGAATGGCCGGATTACGCTTGGTGGCTGGCCAAACTGACCTGAATCTGGTTCTAGGAGTACCAATGCCCGATCGACGCCATTCCTTAACGAAGGAAGTGAAGTCTGCACCTTGCCAGAGCATGGCTAGGCCTATTCCACCTACAACTGCCATTGCGGGAGTCGCGTTGAATATGAATCTGCCAGCGGACCATGCCATGTAGGTGGCGATAATAACCCAGAGGCCCAGCAGTAGGTGGCTCTGGCGCTCCCTGCGAGCTCCTCTCCACATCAAGACGAAAGCACAACCTACCGCAATCAGTGCTACCACTGGCCCATATGATGCGAACAGAATTCCTCTGCTTGGAGCCTGAGCCTCACCGATGGTACCAAAGATCTTGTTCTTCGAGAAGTAGAAGCCTCCAGTGAAGAGAATGTCCCATCCGTTATAGATCTCCAATTCCTGTAGGACATAAAGAATCGCCAGTATACCTCCAATCATCAAACCTCCAGTTCCTAGAACCAGTAGCCATGGCTTGTCCCTGTACGATGATGCGACCCATCCTAGAGCTAGTGTGAATCCGATGATGTAGAACATCGGCTGGAATCCACTGGGGTCGAACACGAGGTTCAGCCCGGGCCACATGTAGAATGGTAATGGGATGAAAAAGCAAGTTAGGAGCATCTGTAGAGCGGCGGCTGTGAGAGGCAAACTGTCCCTCCTGCGGAACATATTGAGGACTATCTGTCCTGAGAAGGCCAGAAACAGAATCCCCGGGCCGTAAACGAATCCCTTCCATCCAAGTGCCACAGTAGAGAATGAGATTCCGGACATGGTCGCGTAAGACATAGTTAGTGGATTCCTATGCCAAGCCTCTCTGATTCCTGCGACAAGATACAGCGGACTTGAGCTCGGATTTTGGAACATCCTCTCTGTGCCCAGATTTTCTATTGCTCTGACCCAGTAGTAGAATGCCATGGAAAGGAAAAGCAGAGCGAACGAGTCGTGGTCGGCAAGCCCGAATGTAGCATGCGAGATATGTCCTGGCATGAGGGCTATCAGCCAAGCAGTCAGGATTCCGGCGCCCTTGCTGTGGATGTTCCTTGCGATTGCAGCGAGTGGGAGAACAATCAGAGAGCCGAAGATGGCTGGCATGGCAGCAACGCTCCACCAAGTAGCCTGATCTGCAGGCATCTCCAGCAGCCAAGATAGACCGAGTCCACCTAGAGCGAGTGACCACGAGAAGAGTGGTGGACGGGGATTGATGGCCCCCATCGGATAGGCTCTATCATGATCGAAGATGTAGTGGCTTCTCTCCGCAACGATGTAATCGACTACTCGCTTCATGTACCACGGGTCCGAACCCCCGGTCATATCCCACAGGCCCGTAGCCGAGGCGTTCATCGCCGGCAGAACGTTCCAGCCAGTTCTGACTGCGAATGCGACGAAAATCGCGAGTGCTACCATGATGGAGTAGGAATTGTTCTGCCACCAGATTCGTGTCTGGCTCGGTTCGTGTCGAGGAGATACATCACCGAAGTAGCCACGCGATGCAACCATGATTGTAGCTACGTTCAGCCAGAAACCGATGAAGAACCATGAGAACGTACTCATGGTGTCCTCGCCAGAGAGGAAGCTAGGGAACTCGTTTCCAATCTCTTGCAGATGTCCTGCAGTGTAGAGTAACCAATTCACAGAAACCAGAGCGCCAATCATATGCCATCTCTCACAGTGACAGAAGGCGGCGAAGAGTACTACAGCAGTAGTGAAGAACGCCCAAATCGAACCCAGATACTTATGATCTGCGAACTCTTGTACTCCAGATAGTTGCCCCAACCAAACTAGCGGGATGGTCTGCACCAATAGTATAGCCAAAAGTGTGGCCATGAGGACCCTGTTGGAAGCAGACAGATGAGTTCCTAAGGTTCCAGACCCGGGTGAATCCAACCTGCTCCTCATCAGAGCAGTGACAATAATGCCTGCGACTATGGATGTCGCCCAGAACGCGAAGAAGACCGATGCTATAGCAGCCCTCTCAGCATCAATAAGGTCAGGTGCCGAACCTGCCCATTCGGATGAGTTCAGAACCGAGTTTGCAGCATGAGATACTGCTAGATGGAATCCGACTACTACAGAGAGGAAGATACTGGATTCCTCTCTCCTGTCAGATCGAGTCAGAGTGTAAGTTACAATGCCAACAAAGGCGAAAGTGAAAGCGCCCAGTCTCCCGACGCTCTCAAACAGGTTGTAGGCAAGTGAGATAACCACTGCGGAACAGAAGAAGCCTAGAATCACGACAGCGGTCCTGTGCTTGGAGAATTGGCCGAAGGAAGCGAAGGCACCGATTCTGCCGAGCCCAGCAGCCAGAGAGGCTACTACGGGCAGAATCAGGACTTGCGTGTATCCATCATTTTCCATAGCTCCATTCGCGACATAATCGGCCCCGAGGAACAGCGCTAGCAATGCTACTAGCACCGAGGGGACCGAGGCGATTCCCGATTGGGAGGTCGCCGATTCAGTCGCGGTATCTTTCTCATTCATCATCAATCACCGTGTTCAGCCCGTAGGCTAGCGTCGCGCCGATTTGACAGGCTGTTATAACCATTCGTAGAATGGTTCACTGATGCAGGTCGCGTGGAAAGGCATGGGAATTCGCTAGAGTGCCCTGTAAGCGATGTCGGACCTGAAGTGCGATCCATCAAGTTCGATGCAGTCCATCAACTCATAGGCGGCAACCAGTGAATCGCTAAGCGAAGGGGCCAATCCAGTAGCCGAAAGTACTCTTCCACCTGATGAAACTAGTTGCCCGTCGTCACCCAGAACTGTGCCGGCGTAGTGAACGAATGCTGAAGTCATTCCCTCCTCAATTCTGATTTCGCTCCCAGAGATGATCCTGCCAGTTGAAGAAGATGCAGGATATCCCTCGGAGGCGAGTACTACGGTGGCTGCACTTAGATTATGGAACTCGCATTCCTCATCGGCCACCCTGCCTTCAGCGCAAGCGAGCAATAGTCGTCCCAGATCACTAGAAATCAGAGGCAGGGTGACCTGTGTCTCCGGGTCGCCGAACCTAACGTTGAATTCAATGACTCCGGGCGAACCATCCTTGTCAATCATCAACCCGACGTACAAGCAGCCGCGATAGGGAGTCTCCTGATTCCTCAGATGATGATGCATAGGTTCGACAATCTCACTGGTAACACGATGCATCACGGAGTCAGAAACCACCGGCGCGGGAGCATAAGCACCCATGCCTCCTGTATTGGGACCTGTATCTCCATCTCCAACTCGCTTGTGATCCTGGCTGGCAGGCAGGCAGATGTAACCCGATTCATCCATTACTACTAGGACGGATGCCTCTTCCCCAAACAAGTGCTCCTCAAGAAGGACAAAGTCGTCCAATTCGATTCCTTCCGACAGCGCCTTCTCAGCAACCTCTCTGTCAGAGGTCACTGTAACTCCCTTTCCCGCAGCGAGAACATCTCGCTTGACCACCCAAGGCGCCTCGAAACTGTCGAGTGCGCTCGAAATCGAAGAAATATCATCTATGACTAGGTGGCTACCAGTGGGAACGCCCAGTGACCTCATGATTTCCTTTGCGTGTAGTTTTGAGGCTTCTAGTCGCGCTCCACTGGAATGGGGTCCGAAGCAGGCGACGTCTGCCTCTCTGAGTGAGTCTGCAAGGCCATTGACGAGTGGTGCCTCTGGGCCGACTACGACTAAGTCGGCAGCCACTTCAAGAGCCAATGCAACCATCCCCTCGATATCGCTAGTGGAGACTTCATGGTTTGTTGCCACCATCGAGGTGCCCGCGTTGCCGGGTGAGCAGTGCACAGCTTCTACTGAGGGGCTATTGGCAAGCCCGATGCACAGAGCGTGCTCTCTTCCTCCGCTCCCGACAACCAAGACTGTAATGGGAACCATGCGTACGCGTGAGGCCATCAGGAGATAATGGATTCCGAGGGCGGACGCCTAGTACGGGACTGACTTCAGACCGAGTCGGAAACCAAGAATATTGAACAGACGATGGATGATTGGAGTCAAGACCAGTAATACGATGATTTCTCCATGTAATTGCTCATGTGTCAGAATCTGTCCATCGAAGAGCAAGAAGGAAAACAGGAATATCGAAACAGCGAATGGAACAGTGTCCAGTAGAGGGGCCTTGGAACTCTCATCTCCCTCTCTTTTGAGGCCCCGGCGACGCTTGATGAATGAGCCGGCTGTATCGCCAAGCATGCAAGCCAACCCGAGAGTGAATCCCATGACGAAGGCAGCCCCCCACTCGCCGCCAATCCAGAACCAATCGGATGAGTCGCTGAAGAGAGTAGGGTCGACAAATGGCCTTGCATCAGGGGGCGAATTAGAGCTCCATAGATGATGAGCCAACATCGTCAGCAGACCTGAGAACACGGCTCCTCCGAACAAACCATTCCACGTCTTGCCGTCGCCCAAAATCCTGTAGCCGTCACTCCAGTCTCTACCTGCGTCGACTACCACGCTGCTGAAACCTAACTTGTCTGGGATCCACTTGCCGAAGAGCATTGCTCCGGTATTGGCTAGGTAGAATGGCCCGTACATCATCAGCACTGTTAGGATGTTCAATGCGAAGTCCGCGGAGTCGGGGGCAGGGAAGAGCGGTGGCGCACTCACGGGTGTGCCAGACGCGCACAGCGAATGAACCCTATCCGAAGAATGGCGGGCAAAACTATTCATGTCCTTCTCATTCAATCGTGACCAATGCGAACTGCTCCGCTACTACAATCCATGCTGATGATTACATCTGTCCTGTTGGTCTCAGGTGCGGTGTTCGCTGAAGACTCACAGACGATAATCAGCGTAGATGTGACTTGGACCGGTGATGAGTCAGTGGATGGAGTGGTGAGAATCGTTGATGGCGGCCACCTGACTATTGATGATGCGAATGTGGAGATGGTTCTAGGGTCCAGCATCCTTGTCGATCAGGGAGGTCATTTGACCATCAGCCAATCCACTCTGAGGTCAGACTCACCGCCTACTGCAATCGCCAGCATGGGTTACTGGGATGAGCAGAACATGTCTCGATTCAAAGTCCCGGGAGAAGGAATCTCTGGCTCCTTCGAAGTCGAGATGAGAGCGATAGAAGGAGACAGTTACTACGGCGATACTGCTCACATCGGTGATGACTCAATCAATCTCGATGGGAGTTCGCACACGTTCAGTTTCGAAGACGGTGCGGGAGATGTCTGGATTGGCCTAACTGGCTATTCGACTAGTTCGGTCTCGATTGCTTCTATCAGCATCAGCACAGCGGCTGGAGGCGTGACCACAATCCTTGGTACTGATTTGGAATCTGTCAACATGAAGGGCGCTGGGAATCCGGGATTCGAATTGCACGTCGCAGGGCACATGCAGTCCTCCTCCTCCACACTAATCGGAGGTCAGTTGATCGTTGACGGGGTTCTGAGCGCAGATAGCACGGAGTTCGACCGGGTCGGTCCGATTATGGTCGCCGACTCGGGTAGGTTAGATCTGCTGGGGTCGACTTCGTTCACGGCTAGTATGGACGACCACGACGTCAGGACGGGGGCTTACTCCGAATTATTCTGGGGAGAAGGAGTGGTCGGCTCGGGAGGCCTTATCGACAAGTGGGAGAGGAGAGTCTCAAGCCAGTCGCTTCAAATGGATGCCAAGTATGTGCTCCTCAGAATCTCCGGAATAGGACCCCAGGAGGCTGTGCAAGAGATTTTCAGCAATGAGAATGGCACAGCCTACATCAATAACGGAAACGAGAGAGTGGTGCAGATTGGCTATGCTGACGGCACAGTGTGGACCGAGTCTGCGACAATCGAGATTATCTCTTACGAGACGGGGTGGAATCCTCAGACATCCGGCATAGGAAACTATGGCGGAGGAGTAGTGAATCTAGGCTGGTCGGAGTCGATTGTACTCGACTCGGGAACTCCTTTTGTCGAGTGGGAGTCTTTGGAAATCCCTGAGGAATCCTCGTCCAAAGCAAGAGGTCAGTCGATGCCAGTTGTAGCCGGATTGGCTAATAGAGGCACTGCTGCAGCTCTGCTTTACTTCACGTGTGAAGTTACTGAGACCGGTCTCGAGGCAGATATCGGAGGATACCAACAAGCGAGGATTGAAGCGGGAGAATCAGTCGAAGTTTCATTCGGATGGAGGCACTCACAGATTGGAGAAGCCTCGCTGACCTGCAGGATTCTGACTCCAACTCAACTGGTTGAAGATGGGGCCTTCGGAGGAGGAAGCATGACTACTGGTGGTGCTACTTGGACGGAGCCAGAGGAAGATGGATCTATGTCGATGCTGCCCCTACTTGCTGCCATAGTTGTGGCGATGGTTATCGCGGGCACCACGATGCTCAGGCGAGCCTCGGATGCCATCGTAGAAGATGAGGACTCAGATTATTCGAAGGACGAATACTAGTCGCAACTAGTGACCTTGGTCCATGCCTCATTTGTAGGGTTGTCAGATGGCTCCCCTGGTTCCGACTCGCCTCCCTCCTCTGTGTACTCGTAGTACGAAGTGTGAGAAACAATAGATTCGTCAGACCAAGGAGAAGTTTGTGAGACTTCGATTATGAAGTGATAACATCCGAAATCACTCACTGCCCAATCTTCTATGGGGACATACTTGGTGTTAAGTTCGAAGGACTCGGCTGATCCGGGCAGAGGTAGTTCAGAGCCGTCTTCACCGACTAGAGCGCTCCCTCCTCCGTACTCTCCATTGCCCGAATCCCACTCTGCGACCCCGTTCACGACTGTGACCAGAGGATAAGCGATTACAACGCTAGAGCCATAGTACAGGTTGGCCTGAACCGTATAGTCCGCATATGGGAGGGCCCCCGGAGGATTGTCTCCGAGTGCATCAAGACCAGACCACGACCTCAGGGCGACTCCGATAACGCAGGATTCCTTGGAACTATCACAGTCGTTACCGGTCCCCATGGCCCCAGAAGTGTCCCCCTTCACGTCATCGACAGTCCTCTGTAGGTGTCGAGACTGTAGTTGCATGGAATCGGAAGAAGTTCCGACATCTACGGTCACGACATATTCTGCATCGTCTGCTGCGTTTGCATCGTACCAATCTGCTACAGTGAGATCGATTTCCCCATACTTGCCGTAGCCGTCCTCTCTGTTAATTGAAAAGGCCATGGATTCGGAGTATACTTCGGATCCGTCGTATGTGATTGATACGTCTGCAGAGTCGACTGAGGAGCCCATTATTGCACCTGATTCCCTTATAGTCAAGGTGATGGTTGTGGAATCGTCTGATAGTTCAGAATCTGTAACGGTAATCTCTCCAGCTGATAGGCTCATTATCAGATAGGGCGATGCTGCAAGTAAGATGTATGCGACGGCAATCGCGGCGGTCTGCTTCCTGCCAATTGCATTCCAAACCAAATAGAATGAGAGGGCAAACATGAGAATTGGTATGAGTCCCAAGAATGCGTAATCGCTCTGGATGCTAGGTCTGGAAACTACAAGTGAAACTACGAGTCCAAGAACTGCTAAACCGGCGCCGTAACTGAGAGGATTGGAAAGGGGGCCCTTGGAATCGGTTGATTCAACGTCGGCTACGAAAACCGGTTCGTCCTGACCTGCAGATTGTTGGTCTATCGCCTTCTGCAGTAGGCCCCCGTCGCTCATCTAAGTCCCCCTACATGCGCACGTCACAGAGG
>MDTD01171034.1_pt1 | contig 10823 bp, 7 predicted proteins | sample 811221 | NCBI WGS metagenome assembly MDTD01 (sample SAMN05326646, study PRJNA326480) | marine metagenome | isolation source: seawater | place: Pacific Ocean: South West | collected 2011
TCAGGTCCTCCCGGGCCAGCGGGCCAAGGCGGCAGGTTTCATGCGAGGGATCCTCCATCTCGTACGTCTTCATTGAATCCAGCAGCATGTCGGTGAATTGATCCGCCACTCGAGGAGTCAGGATCAATCTCTTGGCGGATATGCACACCTGTCCATTGGCGAGCATGCGTGCCGTCAGGATTCGTTCGAGGGCAAGATCCAGATCGGCGTCATCAAGCACGATATAGGGATCGCTGCCACCCAGTTCCATGACCGATTTCTTGAGCGCAGCGCCGGCCTGGGCCGCCACGATCCGACCGGTCTGGCAACTTCCCGTGAGGGTGACGCCGCGAACGGCGTCGTGATTGATGACCTGTTCTGACAGTTCGACATCGATGATCAGCGAGTGAAGCAGATCTTCGGGAAATCCCGAATCGTGGAAAAGGGATTGAATGGCCTCTCCACATCCGAGGACGCATGGTGCATGCTTTAGGACGACGGAGTTGCCCGCCATGATCGTCGGTGCCACGGATCTGAACACCTGCCACAATGGAAAGTTCCATGGCATGATGGCGTAGATGGTCCCGATCGGCTGAAAGGATACCACGGCTCGATGTCCGTCCAGATCCTTCGTCTGGTCGGCAAGAAAGTTCTCGGCATTGTCAGCGAAGTACTCGCAGAGCCAGGCGCACTTCTCGCATTCGGCTCGCGACTGACTGATGGGCTTCCCCATCTCGAGCGTGATCAGGGATGCAAGTTCGTCAGTTCTCTCGCGGATCGATTCGGCCAGTACCTTGAACAACCGTGCTCTTTCCGGAAAACCGGTGTCCCGCCATACCCGTCCACTTGCCGAGACTCGATCAATCGATGCGTGCACCTCGGATTCCGACAATGACGCCCACGTCTTGATGGGTCTTCCATTGGCGGGATTGATGGTGGTGAAGGTGGTCATGTGGTGGATGAGCCGTGATGTCTCGTCAGGTCAGTTGAGTCGGCCCTGCTGTCGATACTTCTCCAGATACTTGTCTCTCAACTGGGTGTGACGGCTTGAGAGATCGATTTGACGACCATCGATGAACGCCATGTCGACGTCGGTCATCAATTCCAGAGGATCTCCGGTCGTCACGATCAGCGTGCCGGACTTGCCGGGATCTATGGATCCCAGTCGGTCGCCCTGTCCGATGATCTCTGCAGCGTCGAGGGTGATCGATCGCAGCGCGATTTCCCTTGGAAGCCCGTGGGCGGCGGCAGTCGCGGCATGGTGAGGGAGATTCCGGATATGCGCGGGGCGATCCCTCGGGGCAATGCAGAACGTCACGCCTGCTTCATGAAGCCGTGCTGGAAGCTCGTGCGGCGAATGCGGTGCAAGATGTCTCGAGACCGGAATCCGATGGACACCTCTGACGATGACCGGGACATCATGCGCCACCAGAAGATCCGCGACTCGATCGGCCTCCTCGCCTCCGAGTATGACCACTTCCAGATCCCGTTGAGCGGCCCAGGTCACGGCCGATTCGATCTGTCCCGCGGTGGAGGCTCTGACCAGAAGGGGGGTCCTCCCTTCGATGGCGTCACGCATCGCTTCGTAGCGAAGGTCCGGCTTCATGCCGGGGTCGTGTTTACGAGCGATGTAGTAGCTGTCGGCATCATTGAAGAATTCGTTGATCTCGCGAATCTGTTCGACGCCACGACTCGAGCTTCCGCCGCCGCCTCGGCCCCGACGTCGTGATGAGCGTCCGTCACGCGGCCACTCGACGACGAGTGCCGCCTCGCGATCTATGGCGAGATCCTCGTGGGTCCAGCCATCCAGACGAATCACGGTGCTCTTTCCGGGAAGACGTCCGCCGTTTGGATTGACCACCGCGGTCAGGACTCCAGCCGCTCGAGTGACGGGAATCAGGTCGCTGTCCGGATTCAAGGCGATATACGCGCGTGTTTCAGGAGTCCATGTGCCGTACTCGTCATGATCGTGCGTCACATCGACCTGCTCCGTTTCCACAAGTCCGATCTGGCTGTCCGCGGCAATGAGTCCGGGATAGACATGTCGGCCATCAAGCTGGATGGTGGTCGTGCCCTCGGGGAGATCGGGGACCATGCCCGAGCCGACGGAGTCAATGACGCCGTCTCGGAGAATGATCCAGCCATCCGGAATCATCGGTGATGAAACAGGATGTATCGATCCGCCGATCAGCAATACCGGGGCCGTCTGGGGCGGGGCGGGTACTTGTCTGGACTGGCCCATCGCCAGAGAACTGCAGAGAAGGGAAACTGCCGTCAGGAAGAGTATCTGTTTCATCGCGACACCTCGTGGTCACCGCAGACGCCGCGGTGGTCATGATCTTCGTATGGGAACTTGTATTCGACAGGCCTTCCACGACGGCCACGGCGCCGCTGTGGAGCATCCTCCAGTTTGATCTCATCATCCGCCGCATCGCCCTCATTCGCGGAGGCCATTGTCTTGGGATCACCGATCGCATCGGCAAGGATCTTGGCGGTGAGCCTTCGTCGTTCGGCGGCGACGGCTTCACTCATGGCCCGGTCCTCTTCGTCGTCCCAGTAGCGGGCGCCTTCGATCCAGGTCTGCAGACATCGCGAGTATGAACTCAGTGGGTCGTCGGACCATATGACGAAGTCGGCATCCTTGCCGGCCTCGAGGGAGCCGGTCCGATGGTCGATTCGCAGTTGTATGGCCGGATTGAGTGTGACGAAGTGAAGCGCTTCCGCTCGTGGGACATTCCCGAACCGTACGGCCTTGGCGGCTTCGTCGTTCATTCGAGTGGCAAGCTCATTGTCGTCGGAATTGAAGGATACGTTTACGCCCACATCCCTCATGATCGATCCGTTGTAGGGGATGGCGTCCATGACTTCGACCTTGTACGCCCACCAGTCACTGAAGCTGCTCGCACCTGCCCCGTGGTCGGCAATGGCATCCGCGACCTTGTATCCCTCCAGAATGTGCTGGAGTGTGCCGATCGTGAATCCCATCTCCTCGGCCGTGCGCAGCAATGCGAGGATTTCATCCTGTCGGTACGAGTGGCAGTGGATGAGCCGTTCGCCTTCCAGTATTTCGACGAGTGTCTCCATTTCGATATCGGTTCGAGGTGGAACCATCGTCGATCTGGCATCTTCAGTCATCTCGTTCCAGCGTGCCCACTCATCCTGATAGGCCCGGGCCGCCATGAATCGATCTCGTATGAATGATTCCACGCCCATACGTGTGTTGGGATACCGACTCGTGCTTCTCTTGACATTCTCGCCGAGTGCGAACTTGATCCCGGGAATGGCGTCATCGACGGGGAATTCGCTTGCCTGTCTTCCCCATTTGATCTTCACGACACTGTTCTGCCCGCCGATCGGATTGGCGGATCCATGAAGCTGATTGCATGCGGTCAGGCCGCCCGCCAATTGTCTATACCAGTCGATGTCTTCAGGATCGATGACGTCGCCAATGCGAACTTCGGCGGTACAGGCTTCACTGCCTTCATTGACACCGCCATTGATTCCAGTGTGGCTGTGGCAATCGATCAGCCCGGGTGTGATATGCAACGCAGTGCCATCGATGATTCGAACCTCGGGTTTTCGCTCGGGCATCTGGTCCATCGGACCGACCCATGCGATCTTTCCATCCTCGACGATCATCCCGCCATTCTCGATGATCCCATTCGGGCCGCAGGTCCAGATCGTGGTGTTCTCGACGCGTACAGATTCCGCTTCCGGGGCCTGAAGCCGTCCATAGGCTCCTAGCGGGAACGCCAGTTTCTCCGGCGATTCGATTGTCTCAACGTCGCCTTCGTCCTCGTCCTCATCATCGTCGGAGTCTCCCATTCTGGATCCGGAGATCGGGAATTCGCCGAATGGGCTTGCGGCATTTCCGCTCACCTGATTGCCGGCGATGTTCGCCGTGATTTCGAATTGGCGGCCTCCCTCGCTGCTGCTCATCTTCAAAGTGGAGGTGGAGTCGTCAAAGCTGACCGAGTCCATGTTTCGCTCGTTGCCCATCATGTTGATCTTGGCCGAGTAACTGTCGCCATCACGTGTCACCATGACCTCCATCTCGGGAGTGAAGTCCGCATTGGGTATTTCCATGGCGATGACCCATGTGCCGGCGAGTGGATCCTCCTGTTCCGGTGTCGCGGTCTCCTCTTCGCCAGAGGCGACATCCGTGTCGTCGGATTCGGTTGTCTCGGCTTCACCGCTCTGCAGGAACTGGAACGTGAAGGGTGTTCCGTCCTGAAGACGACCTCTGCCTATGAAGGCGTCGCCTTCGACGCGACCACCGAATCGTGCCCAGCCTTCCTGCCCCCAGGGTCGAGAATCAATGACGCCCCAGAGTCGATAGCCTTCCATCTTGACGGATTTGGCCTTGATGCTTTCAGGCTTTTCCTCCCCGGGCATCTCGATGGAAAATGAATTCTTCGTCGTATCGATCGAGCCCTTCAGGGAGAGATCTCCTGAGGTGAAGGTGCCAGGTCCGGCGAGTTCGACCATCGGTTCCTTTTCATAATCGTGTCGATTGCCGGAAACCCAGACTTCATGGATCTTCGTGGACTTCTCGAAAACGGGACCATCGCACATCACCAGGTGAGCGGCCATGCCCGGCGCGAGACGACCGACCTGATCATCGATGCCAAGCAGCCTTGCCGGTCTCGTGGTGATGCATGCCAGCGCATCGTCCTCATCAAGGCCACCGGTTCGTATGGCGGTCCGGAGCGCCTTGCGAATGTCGGATGGATTGTCCAGATCGGTCGTAGTGACATGCACGTCCACTCCGGCGTCCAAAAGTCGCCTGAGATTCGTCGGAGCCTGCTCCCATTGAATCATCTCTCGAAGCGACATCCGGTCGGCGGCTTCAAGTGAGGACAGGTCGGGTCGGGATGGGAACTTCACGGGAACGATGAGCGGAACCCGCATGTCCTCGAGTGCATTCATGTTCTGGTATTCATCACCGGTTCCCAGCATCCAGAGATCCAGATCGAATTCATCCGCTATGGCCAGGCTGCGTGGCATGTTGGACAGCGAGCCGGTTTCGATCAGGATTGGTGTGGAACCATCAAGAGTCGACTCCATGGCAACCAGTGCATCTCTGCGTGGTGGAGGCTGCATTGCGCCGGGATTGGCTTCCCAGCGGGATTCCCAATCCGAGTGCCACTTGCTGTCGAGCATGGTCTGTCGCATCAAGGCGATGGATCCCATGAGCGAGCTCGGATACCCGGCGCCCCAGCCGCCTCTATCGAATCCAGCGGACATCGGGACCTGAGCGTTCTTGTAGGGTCGGATGTCCTCCGGTGATTCCACCATTGCGATCACGGTTCCCTGACCGCGAAGAATGCCCTCGGAAGGATGGATGGCCGCCACGGTATACCCGGCGTCACGCATTGAAGTTCTGGATGATGCTGATACGGGTTCAAGTCCATTCGGTGCGTCCAGATCGAGCTGAGCTCGAATCTGGGTATTCCAATGGGCGCCGATGCCGCTGGGTCCATCCTTGGTTTCGACCATCATCGCCGGCTCGACAAAGCCTGGATAGATGATCATTCCTTCTGCATGCCAGACCTTCGCTTCCGCAGGGATGTCGAGATTCTGTCCGATGGCGGTGATGACGCCGTCACGCATGATGATGGCGCCATCCTCGATACGCTCGCCTGGTGCCGGGATGATGTCGGCGCCAGTGATGGCGTGGCAGTTGATCGTCCGTTCATAGATTCCATTGGGCGCTTTGAGCGGCGATATGGCTGACACCAGAGTCGTGGTAATCAGAACTCCAAGGCCGACTAGCAAGGGCAGGCGAAGCATGAGGGCTCTCCAGAAGGGCTCGATTGATTGGCATGTTTGAGTTCCATGCCGGACCACAGAGTCTACTTCGAGAATCCTCTTTCAGCTTCGTGGAGCCCCCCGGTATCCGGAAGTGGTTCATGGGCCAGACCCCCTGGTGAAAAAGGGCCTGATGGCCCCCAGAAGTGGATCGGGGCACTTGGGCAGGACTGGCGGATCCATTCAGCCAGCTGCCAGGAGGGGTATGTCGGTTGATTTGGCCAGTTCATATGCCTGTCGGGTCTTCAGGGTGGATCTGATCATGCTGGGAGGGATCCAGGCGGCCGAGCCGAGATCGGATCTTTGGACGTAGAGGCATCCGTTTGAGCGGCGGTTGAGATCAAGGGCGAGGGAGCCGTTTCGGAGCAAGTACATTTTCATGTGGACATTCCTGGCGTGAATCAGGGCATGGGAGGGCATTTCCATCTATGCCCTCGCGAGGTCCATGTGTGATCAGATGTTCACTTTTCAAGCTGGAATGATCGGAAACTCAAGCAGTTGCTCGAGTTCAGCCATGGCGGCATGGCATTGATCGTACAAGTTGGGATCCGACAGCTGCTCAGGATGAAGCGATTCCGGATACCACTTCTGAATCCATGTCTCGAGCTGATCGGCTCGTGAGGGTGTCAGGACCAGACTAGGATGTACTGCGGCTCGCTCTCGTTCATTAAGCGGCACACGCAACCGCAGACAGGCAGGCCCGCCGCCGTTGTGCATCGATTCACGGACATCCATCCATTCAACGGCCTGGATGGGGTTGTCCTCTTCGCACCATTTGCGGCAGAGATCATGAACACTCTGGTTCTCGCGGCACTCGATGGGGGCTACGAGGATCATTGAGCCATCCGCTCTTTCCAGAAGCTGGCTGTTGAAGAGATAGGTGGACACACAGTCGTCAACCGAGACCATGTCTTCGGAAACCATGAGTGGTGTGAAATCGTCGCCCAGAAGTCCAGCAATTCGTTCCATGGTTCGATCGTTGTCAAGAAAGGCCTGCTCGTGATAGAGCAGGACACGTCCGGTTCCGACGCTGATCACATCGTTGTGAAAGACGCCTTGATCAATCACATCGGGATTCTGCTGAATAAAGATGGGATTTCCGACGCCATGTCTTCTTGCGACGGCTTCTGAAGCCTCGAGGGTCTGTCTTGCCGGGAAACGGGTTGGTCTGGCCGCATCCGGACGACGATGCTCGGCTCCATACACAAAGAGATGGGCAAAGCCTTTGGTGGTTGCCAATCGAGTGTGATTGGCGGCGCCTTCGTCACCGAACTGCGTACTCGCTGGCAGTGGATCGTGATGAGCGAACATCGAGGTGTCCGGGAACGCCGCCTTCAGTGCACGAGCAGTCTGCGAGGTTTCAATCGATCTGTGGAACTGGGCAATCAGATTCGCCGGCGTCAGGTGGACACGCCCATCATTGGTGTCGCTTGATGGTGAAATGGTGGCGGCATTGGCGGTCCACATGCATGAAGCGGAGCAGGCCTGTGCAAGCAGGACCGGATCGGTGCTGGCGGCTCCCTTCAGGATCTCCTTGTCATCACCCACGAAGCCGGCGGAGCGAAGGACCCATGGAGCCGGTCGGAGAAGCGGCGGGAAGAACCCCTGATCAAAGCCCATCTCGGCGACGGATCGCATCTTCGCGATTCCCTGAAGCGCTGCGGCTCGTGGATGGCTGACCTCTCCACCATGATCCTTGGAGGCGACGTTTCCAAATGAGAGGCCCGCGTAGTTGTGGGTGGGGCCTACCAGTCCATCGAAGTTCATTTCACGCAGAGTCATGTCACGATTCTACTTGTCATTCGCCCGAATGGGTGAAGAGGTACGTCGCAACGTCTTCTGCTTGAGTGAAAGCGACGGTTTTTCAATGAACAGCCATGAAAGGATGGCGCAGGTGTAGGTCGCGAGAACCACGATGATGATCTGCCATGCCACCACAGCGATCTCCAGATACAAGACCAGATTTATGAAGACCTGATGGTAAATGTAGGTGCCGTAGGAGATGTCATTGCCCCTGAGTAATCGATCGCTCACGGTCGGCCATGTGTAGGCGGCCGAGATAGTCATCATGGCGATGATCACCGAAGCGAAAATGGGGGGAGTGTTGGTGCCGAGTCTCACGCCTGTCTGCCATCCTCCGAGATAGTGCAGCCCAAGGGTTGTGCACAGATAGAAGATCAACCATGGCAACAACATGCCGCGTAGCACCGGCATCAGGATCGGAAGACATCGCTGGATGATCACCCCCAGAAGGAACATGTACGCGTAGGGCAGGCAGGAGACCATCAGCAGACCGAATCCCAGTCTGTTATCCATGTTCTGGGTCTTCACTATCCATTCGCTTGTCAAGGCAAGCAGGGCGGTGATGCCAATGAGCCCCCAGAGAAAACCACTTCGTGATCTGGGCAGAATCAGATAGAGCATGGGCAGCAGGATGTAGAACTGCATCTCGATGGGTATGGACCAGAGGCTTCCATTCGGATTTCCAGCTGTCGGGAAGCCCTGAAGCATGCCCGAGGTATACGTCTGATAGATCGTGCTCTGCCAGAAGACCCATGTCAGGAACTCCTGAAGATGGAAGACCGCCGCTGTCAGATATCCCGATCCCAGCATGACGAGTATGGTCACGGCCAGGCATGTCCAAAGTGCAGGGAAGAGGCGAAGGCAGCGATTGGTCACATAGGTTTTAAGCGAGCTGTTACGTTCCCATGACAGAGAAATCAGGAATCCGCTGATCACGAAGAATATGGGCACACCCGGGAAGTTCAAAAGTGTGAAGAAGAGGAACCTGCCGATTGTGGAACTTGGCTCAAGTTTCAAATAGAACAGAAGGTGCGTCGCCAGCACTTGTGATGCGGCCAGCAGTCTGATCAAGTCGAAGTTGTTTATACGAAGTGAATATTTCGTACTTGATGGCGGTGTTGCAGCTCGAGCAGTATGAGCCACTACATCATTTCCCAGGAGATGCCGGCCTCTGTGAAGACCGCCTGTGACTTGGCGATGCTTTCGGCCCAGTGCTCGTCTCCTGGTCCCAGTTCCCGTGAGACGACTCTCGACAGTCCGGCCTGCACGATCATGATGGCGCACTGGATGCATGGAAAGAAGGTGCAGTAGATCGTGGCGCCGATCGGGGAGACCCCATGTCTGGCGCATTGCACGATCGCATTGGCTTCCGCGTGACACATGAGATCGTACTTGGCCGGTCTCATGAGTCTGTCGGGATGATCCTCGACTCCGGAAGGCAAGCCGTTGAAGCCCGTGGCGCAGACTCGCCGATCGGGAGAGGCGATCACACAGCCAACTCCTCGATCAGGATCCTTGCTCCATTTCGCGATGCAATCGGCAAGTTCAAGAAACCGAAGATCCCATTTGTCGCTCATCAGTCAGTGTTCCTTCCAGGGGCACATGGGTTTGTGGTAGGGAAGCTGTTAGATCGATGGGCGGGCTCCCTGAAATGAGGAGGGTGTCGCCATTGCCTGAATAGATTATGACGAAATCCAATGGTTCGTCACGGGCAGCTCCTTTCAATGGGGAGAGGGCAGGAGTGCATCTTCGGGAAGATGTCTTGGATGGTGCTTTTTACGCACAAACGGGGAGCAAAAATGGACAACGCCTCGACCACTTCCGTTTGTCGAGGCGTTGCCTTTGAATGGAACCTGGGCGACCCAAAGCGTGATCGAATCAGCCCATGGCTGGAATGAGGAACAACGGGTGTTCCATGTTCTCCGCAAACTCTCTCCTAGCCGAGCTCTTCCTCCCGGTAAGGAAACGAGTCATGCCGAGATCTCAGGGGCAGGGCCCCCAGGATTCCAGTGCGATCATGACATCTCCGACGGCCACCACACCATCGTTGTCAAGGTCCGCGGGGTTACCGGGATCAACGCTGTTCCAGACATCAATTATTGACAGGAGGTCCAGGACATCCACGATTCCATCAGAGTTCAGGTCTCCGTTGCATGGTTCGGATTCATTGACGTCGTCGTCATTGTTATCGACGCCATCCATGTTGATCGAATAGCCGTTGAGTTCAACATTGCTGAAGACTGGAGCCCATTCTCCATTGGCGATGAATCCGAATGTCTTGGATTCGCCTGCTGGTATGTAGGCGTTCCAGCCGGCGTCACGCACAACGGTACGGCCCTGCTCCTGCGAAAGCGTGCCATCCCAGAGGCTGACGAAGTCGGGTCCGCCTTCCCATGAGAGTTCCCAGCTCAGCATCGCCAGGTCGCCATAGGAATTGTCGACGGTGATCCGCCCCTGCCATGATCCGTCCCACTGATCTACCAGTGTGATCGAGGCGGAGTCGGGACCCTGAGGATCGGTGCCTCCCTGATTGTCGTCTTCCTCATTGCCTTCATCATTGCCATTGTCATTGTCGTTGTCGTCATCATTCTCGTTTTCGTCACCGCCTTCGCCGAAGATGACATCAGAGGCGGAATAGAAGCCTTCCCCCGCGGGATCGAGTCTTTGCCAGATGCAATAGACGACATGACGGCCCGTGCGTTCCGGGAAGTCCACTTCGAACTTGTATTCATTACCGATCAGCTGGACCTCGCCTACTTCGAGTTCCTCCATCTGATCCCAGTTCAGGGGTGTTGTCGCATCCCAGTCGTTCGTCGTTACCCAGACCTTGAAGATGCTGGGATTGTGGACGACGGTCGCGGCCCAGGTCAGCTGAGTCGGACCGGATGTCATTTGGGTCGCTGGCCAGTCGTTTCTGGCTGCGTCATAGCAGGCGTACTTGTCGTTGTTGCCACTGGCCAGTCGGCCATTGGGTATGTACAGCTCATACGGGATTTCCCGCTGGTATTCGGGTGTACCCGGAAAGAAGTTGGCGACCTCGTGCCAGTCATACAGCGGTTGGGAACCACCGCATGCAACAGCATCCTGAACCGCGTCCGAAATCGGGGATTCCGGACCTTCAAGATAGGCGCTGTAGGTTCGTGATATGGGGTATCCCATGGATCCGTGTCCAAGGGCGGTGCCGGCTGGTAGTGCCAGGGCAAGAAAAGCCATACTTTTCCATGCAGTCA
>MDTD01184300.1_pt1 | contig 10823 bp, 6 predicted proteins | sample 811221 | NCBI WGS metagenome assembly MDTD01 (sample SAMN05326646, study PRJNA326480) | marine metagenome | isolation source: seawater | place: Pacific Ocean: South West | collected 2011
CACTTGGGCTGGAAATGCCCTATTGGTATACACGCTACTTCTCCAGTCTGCGGGATGTACTCGAATACGGACTCGAACATAAGGATTGGTATTATCAGCAAGCCGCACAACGTGATGCGGAGCTCGAGGCCGCCTCGCTCAACGATGCGCAAAAATTCCTCATCGCACACGCCTCCCACTCTTACTACGGTTCGACTCAGTGGTTTGACGATTCCGGCAAGCCATTCTGGAATGTCAACGAGGGCGAATACCGCATGCATAACACCTTCGATCTCACCGTCGACATGCTCTTCTACGAGATGCGCTACTCGCCGTGGACAGTTAAAAACGTATTAGAAACCTTCATACACCGCTACTCCTATTACGATCAAGTGCGCCTGCCTGGCAGTGACAATACCTACCCTGGCGGCATCAGTTTCACCCACGACCAAGGCAATCACAACAACTTCTCTCCCGAAGGTTACTCTAGCTACGAAATCAGCGGCATTGACCGACGCTGTTTCTCTTACATGACTCACGAGCAACTGGTCAATTGGGTCTGTTGCACCGGTGTCTACGTCAGCCAAAGTCAAGACCAAGACTTTTTGACTCGTCACTTAAAGACGGTCAAAGACTGCTACCAATCGATGCTCAACCGCGACCACCCCGCCCCGGCGCAACGCAACGGTGTGATGGGCTGCGAATCCAGCCGCTGTAATGGTGGCGGCGAAATCACCACCTACGACTCGCTCGACACATCCCTCGGTCAAGCACGCAACAATCTCTACCTCGCGGTGAAATCATGGGCGGCCTACTTGGCCCTGGCCGAACTGTTCCAGCAAGCGGGCGAGCACACACTAGCAGCCGAAGCCACTGCATCTGCACAGCTCTGTGCCCGCACTATAAGCGGGAAATGGGACGACACACTCGGCTATATACCTGCAGTCTTCGAAGACGACAATCGGAGCGCAATCATTCCCGCCATCGAGGGCCTGGTCTTCCCGCAAGTGATGGGCCTGCAAGACGCCCTCGCCCCCGACGGACCCTACGCCGAATTCATTGGTATTTTAAAGCGTCACTTCGAATCGATCTTCAAGCCCGGCGTCTGCCTCTACCCCGACAACGGATGGAAGCTCTCCAGCACTGCCGACAACTCATGGATGAGCAAGATCTGCCTAAGTCAATACGTAGCCCGCAGCGTGCTGGGCATCGATTTCGGTGAGCAGCAAGTCGCCCACGATCAGGCTCACATGGACTGGCAAATCTTCGGCTCCACCTTCAATGCTTGTTCGGACCAATTCAGCAGTGGCAAGGCCATGGCCAGCCTCTACTATCCACGTATCGTCACCAATATACTGTGGCTGACGGAGGCCTAGCTAACTCAAGCGCCCGCTTCGACTTGTTTGAAACAGCGGGTCTAAGGAATTTTTCCCATCGACTTGCTTACTCGGGTAGAGCAAGACCGGCCAGCCGTGTAGACATAAAAAAACGCTCACACGCCGGATGGCGCGTGAGCGTTTTGAAAAATAAAACCTAGGCTAGAGCCATTCCTAGCGACGACGGCGAACGAATGCGAGCGATAGTCCAACTAGACCAAGCAAAGCAGCTGCGGTCGCAGGCTCGGGAATCACAGTCGCACTCACTGTAATATTGTCATAGTCCACAAAACGACCACTCGGCAAACTAGAGCCTGTGCCTGGGTTTGTGTAGATGGTAAAAGTCACTGGTCCGGCAACATTCTGCAATTCCGTCACACTCGATAGATCAAGCGAGCCAGAGCTAGCAGTCATCGTCTCAAAAGCGTCAGAACGAGCTGATCCAATGCTCGAATCAGCAGCAAGATCTGTAGTCCCGGTCAAAGAAGACTGCAGCAACCATCCACGTGTTGAGCTATAAGCAGATCTGCGAACCAATCCATCAAAACTAGTAAAACTTAAGGTCTTACCCGCCTCAGGAGTCAGAGTGAAACTGAAGGAAACGTCATGATCTACAGCGTCTGCTAGATTATTTACCTGATCGATGCTCGAATTCGAATAGACTTCCAATACAGACGTGCCATTCGCGGCGACCAAGAATTCAGTGCCACGATCTAATGTCGCGCCAGCTCCAGCTGTAATTAACGATGCGACACTGTTAGCATCAGTATCTGAAGAGCCAAGAAACACTGGATCACTTGCAGAGTTAAACTGATAATCGGCGACGATCACTGCGTGAGCTGAACCAGCAGCAAGGCAAGCAGCTACAAGGACAACGCTAGAAGGGAATTTTTTTATATTCATAGATCAGAGGGTTGGAAAGTAATTTAACAGATGCCCACGTAAGAAAGCTCACTTTGAGGCATTCTACGCATTGCACTGTAAAAGAAATCATAATTCTACGTGACTTCGTCAAGGGGATTAGCAAAAAAAGTCTAGCTCAAGCCCACACGCTGAGGAAAGTAATCGTAAGCAGTATTTGCGCTAGTCAAAGCTCCTGCTTGCGCCCAGGGAACATCCATCTCCGAGAAGAGCACTTCCTGCTCAAAGGCACGATGAATCAAATCATCCAAGCCCGAGACTGTCGTTTTCACACCTCCATCCACTGACTCATGACTGATCAAATCGGCCGGAATATCATGCACAGGCGAAGATTCATGCGCACCATTTACACTCAGAGTGTGCGCTGCAGCCACCTCTAGGTCGCAAATAAAAACATCAGAATTCTCCATACGGTTCAGTAGGCGATCCAACAATTGACTACGCACGGAGACGTCCGCCTCACAGGCTCTTGTCTCGACCGTTCCCTCATCGCTCGTCAACGTCACATCAGTAAAGGTCCAGCGAATCTCCCCCGACTCTCCCCGAATCACGATCTCCGGATCCAAGTGGGCGTCCGAGCAATGCGTCGCATAGAAATATAAAGGCAGCCCAGTCTTGGTTTGCACACGTAGGCAAGCCGTATCTGCACTCTCAATACGGTGTGCCCGATAGAGCTCAGCCTCTACCGTGTCAATATCGGCAGCCCGCTCACGCGATTCTCCCGCAAGGAAACAGATCATATTCAACTGGTGGCTGACCGCATTGTTAAAGGGCGAATCTAAAACCCAATCGTCCCCAACGCGCAGTCGCCCCGCCCAATCGTTACGCGTATAATAGGTATCCAAACGAGGCCACAAGCAACGGCACTTGATCGACTGCACCGCGCCAATGCGCCCCGAAAGGATCGCATCCTTCATCCACAGAGTCTCCGATGCAAACATCGTCTGAAAGCCAACCGCAACAAAACGGCCGGTTTCACGCTCCGCCGCCTGCATTGCACGAACATCTTGAATCGTCGCCGCAGCGGGTTTCTCAACAAACACATTGGCACCCGCATGCAGCGCTGCAATCGTCATCGGAGCATGCAAGTGAATGCCGACCGGGATGAAACATAAATCTATATCCCCCTTAAATGCTTCTAGCATCGAATAGACATCATCGTAAAGCGCACCACCAACTTCGCGGATCTGCTGACACTCTAAAGGCACCTCCTCTTGGTTAATGACAGCCGCCGCAACGAGCTGAAGACTCGCGCCTTCCTGAATCGCCCCCATGACCATCTCATAGTGCACGCGCGCAAAGCCCGTGACCCCGATCAGGGCGACCTTCAGGACACTGGGACGCAGCCCACTCGACGTCCCCAAAGAGCTAGGCACAGAATCAGTTTCACTTACAATAGAAGACATATCCTCAAGCGGCTAAAATTTAATAAATCACAGGCCACAACCAAAGACAGTCCTAGGCAATGACCGACAAGCCCGAGCCAAAAACAGGCATGCAAGGAAAACCAATAGTCAATCCCTTGTGACTATGTCAAAGGATTTATAAAAATTGATTGCCCTTGACATAGTCACAGAGCAGCGAATACCTAAACTTTTTTTAAGTCACATAATAGAACGGCTTCCCGCTTCAATATACTATGCACCTCATCGACTGGCTCATCGTCATCATCCCCGTCACCTTCATTCTGTCTGCAGCTGTGTACGCCAAAAAGTATGTAACAGGCGTGGTGGACTTTTTAGCCGCAGGTCGCGTAGCGGGACGCTATGTGATATCTGTGGGTGACCTCACCTCGGGACTAGGCGTCATCACACTAGTCGCTTTGGTGGAAGCGAAATATCAGGTCGGCTACGCCCTCACCTTTTGGGACACAGTCATCCCATAGGGCATGACGCGTGGGATCAAGCCTGAGTATTGAAGCGGACTGGAGGGTTTGATTTACCTACTGCCAGAATTGAAAAGTGGTAGTTTTGACCGTTAGGAACCCTATACTGTCCCACAGCTTCACGGAGCAAACCCCGGTAAGTATGCGGTTTGCGGCTGGATACACATTCGCCATCTGTCACCTGCTGTCCCATAGAATCGGAGGGTATCGCTTAAATCGAATCGATCCCAGACAAGTCCACGGATCATAGTAAAGAGGCGTGCGAAGCTATGCGGCCAGTCCGAGCTCCATGCTTGAAAACGCAGTAGCAGATACAGCAGTAATGCAGACCACAGCTGCCAACGGATGGCTTGCTTAGAGTGGCCGAGAAAATCACAGATTTGGAGCGTCTGTTTGATTTGCTTAAAGAACACTTCGATTGCCCATCGGCTTTGATATAAATCGCAAATACTGGAGGCGGCCCAGTCCATGTTGTTGGTGATGAAAACCATTTCGACGAACTTACCGTTCACTTCGACTCTGGCGACCACACGTCGCATGCGCTGTGGATAGTGCTCTTTGGAGCTCTTTGTTTTGAGCGTAATCTCGTCGTCGCGCACAATGCTGCCGCTGACTTGTCGCTTCTTGCAGACGTGATAGCACATGTTGTCTTTAGCACGAGTGACCCAGAATACACCCATTTCCGTCAATGAGAACAGATGCTTAAAATGCACGTAAGCCTTGTCGAACACTGCGATCTCTCCAGCCTGTAAGCCTGCACACAGAGCCATCATGCGGCTACTGTCGTGGTGAGAACCTTCTTCGATCACGGCAAAACTGGGCAGGAAAGTTTGGAGGTTGAGCCGTAAGTGTAATTTGGCTGCTGCTTTACGCCGGCGGTGCTTTGCCCAGTCCATGCAATTAGCAACCAATGTGATCGTCGAAGAATCGATACTGTAGATGGCTTTCTTAAATCGCCGAGGAAGCTTGCTGTAACTACCCGCCGGTCCAAATTGAGGAAACTGATGTTGCAAGTGCGTGAGCATTTTCCAAAACAGCGCTTCCATCATATCCGCATCGCGGGTTTTGTTGGCATTTGAAAGTCCATTGCGACTCGGAGGAGTTGCTCCGCGTATCGCAAACAGTTTGGCGCTATGATGGCGCAGTGCATCGCAAACATCATTTAGTCCAATGGAATGAGTGAGCTGCGCATACAGAAGACTGACCACGTGGCTCCATACTGAGAAAGTTCGGCACTTTTTATCGACACCATACTCGGATGCCAAGTTACGAACCATCCCCACTGGGATGAGCTTGCAAAGCTGATTAAAGACGACGTTACTGTGTTTGGTTGGTTTTGGTTGTTTCACAACTGGCTTCCTTGGTCGGAAGCCGCCCAAAGCCAACCACTTTTTTAACTCAGAGGCCCATTCCTATGGGATGGCTGTGCTTTTGGGACTATATGATCATTCCGGTTGGCATCATCATGGGGCTGACAGGATTTTGCGTGTATCGCTTTCGCGAAACGAAAGCGCTCTCGATTGGGCAATTTTTAGAAATGCGCTACAGTCGCAACTTCCGGATCATAGCAGCCAGCATCCGCACCATCGCGGAGATGCTCACTAACGCGATCGGTCCGGCAATCGCAGCGAACTTTTTCATCTATTTCCTAAACCTGCCTCACAACGTCACTGTGCTTGGGATGAACATTCCAACCTTCTCCATTGTGGTGGCAAGTGTGCTTTGCATGGCCATCCTAGTGATGTGGCCGGGTGGACGGATCTCGCTATTGATCACGGACTCCTTTCAAGGAATTATCTCCTACCCTATTTTTGTCGTAATCGGCGGATACGTATTGCTGACCTTTTCATGGAATGGGGAAATTGCGCCCACCATGCTGGACCGTGTGCCGGGCGAGAGTTTCCTCAACCCCTTTGACATCGCTGAACTTCGTGACTTCAATCTATTCGCACTAGCGGTCTTCGTCTTAGGCAGCATCCTGAATCGTGCCAGCTGGATTGGAAACGACACCACCAATTGCGGACGCACTCCACACGAGCAAAAAATGGCTGGCATCTTAGGCTCTTGGCGTGGCGGTTTCAGTGGCCTAATGATTATTTTGGTGGCAGTCACTATCATCACGGTTATGACGCACCGTAATCACGCAGAGCAAGCCTACGGCATTCGCCAGCAACTCTCGCAAAAAGTCACAGAAGAAACAGTAGTGGAACCTGAGCTACGAGCGACCCTGAATCAGCGAATCGCCGCACTGCCTGTCACCGCACATGAAATCGGCGTCGATGCGCCACTCTCACGCGACAACAACATCGACACCCCCTTTATGGAAACCGCGCAAGCAACACTCGGCAGCGACGGCGAGGGCAACCTAACATTTCAGAAATACCGCACGCTCTACAATCAGATGATGATGCCGGTAGCGCTGCGTAATATGCTGCCCGTGGGCGTGATGGGCTTATTCTGCCTATTGATGGTGATGTTGATGCTCTCCACCGATGACTCACGCATATTCAATGCATCTTCGACCATCGTGCAGGACATCATCCAACCATTCCTCAAAAATCCGCTCAGTCCCGAGCGGCACCTATTGGTGCTACGCCTCGCATCGGTGGTCATCGCGATCTTCTTCTTTTTCTGTTCCATCTTTTTCGTCCATCTGGATTACATCAACATGTTCATCACCATCATGTCAGCCGTCTGGCTGGGCGGTGCAGGCCCCATCATGATCTTTGGTCTCTATAGTCGCTTTGGCACGACATTTGGTGCCTATTGCGCCCTTTGTTTTGGTTCTGGTATTTCCGTGGCCACACTCATTCTACAACGTAACTGGGCCGAGCACATCTACCCCTTCTTAGTCAATCAAGGCTGGGAAGGTCCAATTGGCAAATTTCTCGAAAGCGCATCGTCTCCCTTCAATCCCTACATTGTTTGGAAGATGGACGCGGTTAAGTTTCCGATCAATTCCTATGAAAGTTACTTCATCGCAATGGTGACCGGCGTGGCGGCCTACGTCATAGGCTCCTTAATCACGCGCAAAGAACCCTACAATTTGGACCGTTTGCTGCATCGCGGCGAATACAACATCGACGGCAAGCAACCTGCTAAAATCAAGTGGACCCCGCGCAACGCATTCAGTAAATTAATCGGCATCACATCGGACTATACTACAGGGGACAAGGTGATTGCCTGGTCGGTCTTCAGCTATGCCATTATTTACAAGCTGATCTTTTGCTTCATCGTCGTACTGATATGGAATTTAATTTCCCCTTGGCCCGCCAGCTGGTGGGGCGACTATTTCTTCTATACCACGATCGCAGTCAGTGGAGTCCTCGCGATCATCTCAACGGTATGGTTCTTAATTGGGGGCATAATAGATACCCGCCGCCTGTTTAAGGACCTCGCCATGCGAGTAGACAATCCTCTCGACGACGGTCGTGTGGTCGGCCATATTTCGCTAGCCGACAAGGAAGCTTTCGAAGCCAAACAACAAAAGTCTAAAGACGAAGAATAGCCTGCCCCCAGTATGACAATGAAGCCCCAAGCCTGCGAACAGAGAGTCGCATCCATCATACCACGCCCCGTCCATATAGTAACAGGGCAAGGCGTCTTCCATCTAACTGCCGAAACAATTGTTCGCTCCAACAGTGCAGTCAGCAAGGAAGCGAGATTATTAAAGTCAGACCTGAGCGCTCGCAGGGGCGCAGCACCGATGCGCCCCTGCGAGCACTCGGCAGCCAGCCAGCCTCCACACATAGCATTAGAGCTGGCTTCTGAGTCTTCATTGCCCGCCGCGGGCTATTGCTTAGACATCTCGCCGACTCGAATCAAAATCACGGGCAAGGATGCGGCAGGCGTCTTTTACGGCACGCGTACGCTGCTGCAATTACTGCCTACAACGACCAACTTCGAAAGTGCGGAAATCCCAGCAATGACGATCACGGATCATCCACGCTTCGCATGGCGCGGCATGATGATCGACTCAGCACGCCACTTCATAGAAGTGGATCATATTAAATCGTTCCTAGACTGGATGGCTTTTCATAAGCTCAACAACCTGCACTGGCACTTGAGCGATGACCAAGGTTGGCGCATCGAAATCAAGAAGTACCCAAAACTCACTGAGGTCGGCGCTTATCGCGAGTCGACGCCGCCCTACGGAGATCGCAAAGGCAGCGATCACACCCGCTACGGCGCATTCTACACACAGCAGCAAATCCAAGAAGTCGTCCGCTACGCAGCGGAGCGACACATCACAGTGCTGCCGGAGATCGACATGCCGGGTCATATGGCCGCCGCCACTGCGGCTTACCCTTATCTCGGCAATAGTGACCTTCCGGACTATGCCCCCAAAGTTCAGAACCATTGGGGCATCCATCCTTATACTTTAGCACCTACGGAAGCGGTCTTTGAATTCGTCGATGACATATTCACCGAAGTATGCGCCCTCTTCCCCTCGACCTACATCCACATGGGAGGCGATGAAGCACCCAAAACGCAATGGGAAGCCTCCCCACGCGTGCAGGCACTCATGCAAGCCAAGGGCCTCAAGGACGGCCACGAGGTGCAAAGCTATTTCGTAAAACGGGTCGAAAAAATCCTTGCGAGCAAGGGGCGCAAACTAATCGGCTGGGATGAAATCCGCGAAGGCGGCCTCTCTCCTCAGGCCAGCGTTATGTCTTGGCGCGGCGAAGCCGGCGGCATCGCATCAGCCCAAGAAGGCCACGACGTCGTGATGTGCCCCCAGTCCCACATGTATTTTGATTACTATCAGGCACCCGCGGCGCAAGAACTCGCAAAAGGCGCAGAATTTCAAGCTTTCGAGAATTTCCTACCACTGCAACAGGTCTATCAGTATGATCCCGTTCCCGCGCAACTCAGCCCACAAGAGGCCACTCACATTTTGGGCGTGCAAGCCAATTTGTGGTCCGAGTTCATAAAGGATTTCAAAAAGATGCAATACCAAGCCTTCCCGCGCATCGCTGCTTTAGCCGAAGTCGCTTGGTCCCCGGCAGCAGACAAGGACTATGCTAATTTCCTCGAGCGACTAGAGGATATCTTAGCTCATTACCAACTCGCTCAAATTAACTGCGGGCCCATCTACACACCAGCACCACAAGACGAAACGCCAGCGAAAAGCTAGCCTCCCATAGCATTGATATCACACTCTTTCAACTCCATCAGGCAAGGTGCACTCGATCACTGGCTTGCCCGAGGCTGCATGTATGACTTCGATTTCAATTGATCCGTGTGCGGTGGGCACCTTCGCCCTGGCCCACTCCAGACCTCCCAGTTGAGGCTGGATGATTGCCTGTCGAAAGCCCGGTGCCGCAGGGCGCACACCCATCAGACGACGGATAATAATATTACTCGGCGCCGCGCCCCATGCATGATTCCAATCAAGGTTCGGTTTGTAGCGAGCATCCCAGGCTTCGAGTGTCATGGTGCTACCGACACGGTGAATCATATGCCACCAGGAGCGATCACTCTTCGATGTCATCAGACTCAGCGCATGGTCGGAGGCTCCGCATTTGTAGAGCGCGTCTAGCAGATGTTGCACACCATACACACTACAGGCCATCGCTCGACTTTTTACGAAATCAAGCACGCCTGCCTGACGCGCCACCGGAACGATACCCGCTAACAATGGATAAAAATTTGCGTGCAGTGAGGCATGCTCAGTCGCATTGCCGTCCACATAGATCCCACGCTTGGTATCAAACAGCTGCTGGTTGATACTCGCCGCCACCTGTCGCGCGCGTGACTCGAAGAACTGTTGATCCTGCACCTCTCCCAAGTGCCCAGCGATCCGCGCCATCAATATCAGACTGCGATGATGTAAGGCATTGATGGCCGTGTTCACAGGTGAAAAGACATACGCATCCGCCTCGCCAAGCAATCCATTTTGAGTAAAATCATGCCGAGGCCAATCAACCATGTCTTGGAGGCCTTCGTTAAAAAATCCATCCATGCCCAGCTGCTCCATCAGGACGTCTTTGGCGGGACTATTGGCAGCGCTAATTAAGCCATCGCGCCCCGCCAAGCTGTGCAAAGTCTTCAGTTTGAGCATAGCATAGTGTGCCCGCATACGCCCCTGATCGCCGCTGTAAAGGAAGTCATACCAGGCAATCAAGGTCATGTGCAGATGCCAGTCTGACGGCCACGTGGGGTGCTCGATTAAATAATCAATCGTCTGCTGCGCCATCCCGTAACTCGCATCTAGGCAATAGTGCGAAAGTTGGTTGATATAGGCATCCCCCTCGTAAGGAATGCGCTCACGGTCGCCGTCGACATAAAGCCCGCAAAAAGTCGTCGCCTTAATCGTATGCCGGCACAGCTCCCAAACCTCGTTTAGCACTGGATCCGAACACTCAAACGCGGCCGCAGTATCGTCGAAGGGTGCATGCACAAAGCGTTGTCGGACATCCAGCAGTTCAATGCCCCCGATCAGTGCTTCAATTTCGCAATAACGGAAGGGCAAGACTTCACCGATCGCGGGCGACATTTTAATCGCACGCGCGCCCGTATTCCTGGCATCAGCCGGAATGACTAACCGATAACGATGCCTGCCAGCCTTCAGCTTAAGTGGAATCTCCCGATAGCGAACCGTAGCGCCGGGCGCCCGATCCAAGCGCCCATTCGCGGCGAGTTTTTCCCCGAGATGAAGC
>MDTD01188397.1_pt1 | contig 10823 bp, 11 predicted proteins | sample 811221 | NCBI WGS metagenome assembly MDTD01 (sample SAMN05326646, study PRJNA326480) | marine metagenome | isolation source: seawater | place: Pacific Ocean: South West | collected 2011
AGAGCACAGTTTAGAGGCGTTCGAAATGTTAACTTTTTCCTTTTTAGAATCACCAAATTATACGCCTAACCCACAACTTTTGAACTTGATCCTAGAGCGTCCCGAATAGCATTCGGGAAGGTCACCGGTTCGACTCCGGTATTCTCCACAAAAAAATCACAAAGCCACCCCGACATGGATGGCTTTGATTTTTTGTGCTCCCTGGGCTGGGCTCGAACCAGCGACCCCCTGATTAACAGTCAGGTGCTCTAACCAGCTGAGCTACCAAGGAATATTTTGGTTTTTAACTCCCCTTATGATCTGGTATCATTAGGTTTGTTCTGGTTGTCCCTCCGAAAAAGGACTGCAATGATAGGATTTAAGTTTTAAAAACGCAATATTTGCACAAAAAAAATTTTAAAATCTTATGAGTTTACTTGTAATCGGCTCCGTTGCCTTTGATGCTATTGAAACCCCATTTGGAAAAACAGATAAAATAATTGGCGGTGCTGCTACCTACATCAGCCTATCATCATCATATTTTACTAAAGATATTAACCTTGTGGCCGTGGTAGGCGAAGACTTTCCACAAGCCGATATACAAATGATGCAAAACCATGGTATTGATACCGAAGGTTTGCAGATAAAAGAAGGTGAGAAATCGTTTTTTTGGAGTGGTAAGTACCATAACGATATGAATAGCCGCGATACTTTGGTAACTGAACTGAATGTATTGGGCACTTTTGACCCTGTTATACCTGCCAACTACCAAAACTGCGAGTTTTTGATGCTGGGTAACCTTGCCCCAAAAGTGCAAGAAACGGTTATCAACCGTTTGGCAAAACGCCCCCGCCTTATAGTAATGGATACCATGAATTTTTGGATGGATATTGCTATGGACGATCTTCGCCAAACCATTAGCATGGTTGATGTGCTAACCATAAACGATGAAGAAGCCCGCCAACTTAGTGGCGAATACAGCTTGGTAAAAGCATCAAAAAAAATAATGGCTATGGGGCCTCAGTTTTTGATAATTAAAAAAGGCGAGCATGGTGCACTACTTTTCCATCAAAACGAAGTGTTTTTTGCCCCTGCATTGCCACTTGAAGAAGTTTTTGACCCAACCGGTGCAGGCGATACCTTTGCAGGTGGTTTTATAGGCTACCTTAGCCAAACAGAAGATGTAAGCTTTGAGAACATGAAACGCGCCATTATATACGGCTCGGCAATGGCATCTTTTTGTGTAGAAAAATTTGGAACCGAGCGTTTAGTAAACCTTAGCCAGAAAGAAATTGATGCACGCGTAAACGAGTTTAAAAAACTTTCGCAGTTTGATATTCAGTTGACAAGCAACGCATAATATCAGCCAAAAAAGCACTCGATATTAAAAGTATAAAAGCAGCCATAGGCTGCTTTTATACTTTATACTACTTTTGAATACTTTTTTGTACTGAATGAAAACCGAAACCAACCCCATAAAATTAGCTGTTGATGCCATTGTATTTGGCTATTCGCAACACGATGGGGTATCGGTATTGTTAATACAAAGAAGGTTTGAACCATATAAAAACAGTTGGGCATTGCCCGGTGGCTTTGTGAAGCCCAACGAGTCGCTTGAAGAAGCTGTACAGCGTGAGTTAACCGAAGAAACAGGCATAAAAGTAAACTACCTTGAGCAATTGTATACTTTTGGTTTGCCCGAGCGCGATCCTCGCCAGCGTGTAGTATCGGTAGCTTATTTTGCTTTAGTAAAATCGGGCATATACCAAAAACTAAAAGCAGGCAGCGATGCACAAAATGCACAGTGGTTTACTATTAAAGAGCTTCCCCTACTGGCTTTTGACCATAAAGACATTTTAGAAACAGCCATACAGCGTGTGCGTGCTAAAATACGCTATCAACCCATTGGCTTTGAGTTGTTGGATAAGAAATTTGCCTTTTCTGACCTTGAAAAGCTATACACTACTCTTTTAGACAGAGATATTGACCGCCGCAATTTTTCAAAAAAAATGCACGCTCTAAACGTGTTAGACGAGACTAACGAGTTCTCAAAACCTCAGGGTGCAGGTCGCCCCAGTAAAATGTACAGCTTTAATAAAAAACGCTATCAACAGCTATTGAAAGAGGGTATCAACTTCGAGATATAAAACATATTTAGCTGTATTTCATAACAATACCAAAACATTCATCGATAATTTGCGTTTTTTATACGCAAAATTTGTTTGTTTGATTTTAATGGATTTATATTTGCGTATAAATTACACAAAATGAAAACAACAGGAGTAATTATAGCCAGATTTCAGACCCCGTATCTGCACGACGGGCACAAGGGGTTGATTGATGAAATACAGGCCGCACACAACAAAGTAGTAATTGTTTTAGGAATAAGTGCAGCAGCGGCAAGCAAACGCAACCCTTTTGATTTTTATACCCGCGAAAAAATGCTACGCCAATACGCACCGCATATTGTTGTGCTTCCCTTAGCCGATAATCCATCAGACAAGGTTTGGAGTGAAAACCTTGATAATTTACTGTTAAATACCTTCTCGACCGAAAACTTTGTGTTGTACGGTAGTCGAGATAGTTTTATCCCCTTTTATAGCGGTAAACTAAGCACAAAAGAGCTTGCTTCATCATCACAACACTCATCAACCACTGTTCGCTATAATGAAGGTGATAGGGTTTTGGATAGTTTAGATTTTAGATTGGGCATTAACTATGCGGTACAAAATGCCTACCCCAGTGTGTATGCAACTGTTGATGTAGCTGTATTGGGGCAAAACAATACCCAAATTTTACTAGGCCGCAAACACGGAGCTAACCAATGGCGACTACCCGGTGGTTTTAGCGACCCTACTGATAAAAGCTACGAGTTTGCAGCCAAACGCGAACTAAGCGAAGAGTGCGGAGTATTTGAAACAGGAAAAATGCAATACATAGCCTCGGCTAAAATTGACGATTGGCGATACAGAAAAGAAGAAAACCAAATAATTACCCTACTGTTTGCTGCCACACACGTTTACGGTACACCACAAGCTGGCGACGACCTTGCTGAGGTGAAATGGTTTGCGGTAGACCAATTGCCCAAAATGATAGAAGAAAAACAAATAACTGCTGAGCACTCGCAGTTGATAAACCTGCTCAAAACCCATCTTTCAACCCAAAAATAAATACTGCCATGAAAACGCAAGAAAACCTGATTTTACTAGCCGATGCTTACAAGTATTCTCACCACAAGCTTTACTATACAGGAACAAACAAAATATCATCGTATTTTGAAAGTAGGGGAGGATTGTTTCCCTCAACCGTATTTTTCGGCTTACAGTATTTCATAAAACATTATTTAGAGGGTGAAGTTATCACAGCCCAAAAGGTTGATGAGGCACAACAGTTTATGCCTCAAGTTTTTGGGCGTGATGATGTGTTTGACCGCGCCAAGTTTGATTATATAGTGCAAAAACACGGGGGAAGATTGCCCGTAAAAATAAAAGCCGTGCCTGAAGGTACGGATGTGCCTACCCATAATGTATTAATGACAATTGAAAGCACCGACCCTGAGTGTTTTTGGTTGGCAAACTTTTTAGAAACCTTATTAGTGCAAATATGGTACCCTTGCACGGTAGCCACATTATCAAAAGAAATATTAAAAACGGTTAAAACGTATTATGCTGATACTGCCAGTGATGAAGCTATGGCAGGTGTAGAATTTGTGCTGAATGATTTTGGCTTTCGCGGAGTTAGCTCGGTAGAAAGTGCCGGTATAGGCGGGGCTGCCCATTTGCTAAATTTTAGGGGTAGCGATACCATTATGGGCAGTATTGTAGCGCAACGTTACTACAATAGCCCAACGGTTTGGGGACTTTCTGTACCCGCGACTGAACACTCAGTTTGTACACTATTGGGCGAAGAAGGCGAATTAGATATATTTAAGCATATACTTAATACTTTCCCTACGGGTATTGTTGCCTGCGTGTCAGACTCGTACAATATTTTTAGGGCTTGTGCAGAGTACTGGGGCGGTGAGTTGAAAGACCAAATACTAAACCGCGATGGCGTTTTGGTAATACGTCCTGATAGCGGCGACCCTGTGGCTACCTTGCTAAAAGTGTTTGATATTTTAATGCAACACTTTGGCTATACCACCAATGCCAAAGGCTATAAAGTATTGCCCAAGCAAGTACGTGTATTGCAAGGCGACGGTATAAACCTAAATAGCATAAAAGAAATATACGCTGCCCTAAAACAACATCACATAAGTGCTGAAAACCTGCTGCTGGGTATGGGTGCTGCTCTATTGCAAAAAATGGACAGAGACACTCAAAAATTTGCCTTTAAATGCTCGTATGCTGAGATTGACGGCAAGGGTATTGATGTGCAGAAAAACCCTGTTGAAATTGATGCCGATGGTAATACAGTATTATCCTTTAAAAAATCAAAAGCAGGTAAACTTAAATTGGTAAAAACTGAAGACGGTTACAAAACATTGAAGCAACACGAGTTGCCTGAATATGAAGACCAATTAATCACCGTATTTGAAAACGGCAAATTGTTAGTTGATGATAGTTTTGAAACCATCCGCAAACGGGCGAATGGTTAATTCTCCGCAAAAAAAATAATAAGAAGAGCCGTGCTTTAGCACGGCTCTTCTGTTTAATCTACTCATTACAGAATATCATTATCTCATTAACTAACCAGTCATTTATATCTAATTCGTAATTCGGTCATTTATAATGTTTTACATTAATAATTAGAGCTACATCTTTGTATTGTCTTTAAGCCAGTATGCTTTTATTTAAAAGCAAGTGGATGTTGACCACATAAAAAAACGAGCTGACCCTAACAGCTATAAAACGGGGTGCGGAAGCCGAAAAGCAAACGAGTAGGCAAAAAATAAATATCTATCAATTATGTCTTCTGTAAATCAATTTGCTTACGTTCCAGGAACAAACAATTATGTTTGGGGAGCTGAAAACGCAATTCCAAACATTCCTATTACAGGTGCCCCTGCCGACACCAACTTTAGCCGCTTTGCAATGCTAAACGATGGCACCACTTACCGCATGTACTTTTTTAAAGGTAGCAGCAACAACACCTTGTACCAATTTGCCTTTAATGGTACATCGTATGATTTTGGGTATAATTCTATTGCTGAATTAACCTTAACAAACATCCCTGCCGATGCAGATATGTCTAGCTTTGCCATGTTGTATGATGGTTCAGCTTACCGTTTGTATGTTAAACGATTAGGTGATGCAGAACTGCTTTATCAAGCCGCCTATGTACCCGGCACATCAGAGTATCAGTTCGGCTATAACTCAATACCACAAATGCCCATTACCGGTTTTCCAAGTGATGCCGATTGGTCTAGGTGGAGTATGTTGCACGATGGCTCAGCCTACCGCATATACAGCATGAAGTTAGGTAGTAATACCGAGTTGTATCAAGGCTCTTATAATGCCGCCACCCAAACATACGAGTATGGACTTAACTCAATACCTGTACTTAACATAGTAAATACGCCTGCAAATAGCAATTTAGCTCAAATTGCGATGCTTTATGGCCAAAACTTGTATCACTTGTATTTTCAAACCTTATAAGAAAAAGGTTGCTTAATTAGCTGACTAATTGCGCAGCTCTTTTATACAAGTTTAAAACTTACTTTTTTATAACAAAAAAGCCGCGCTTTAGCGCGGCTTTTCATCGTCTAACCTCGGATGTGCTGTACTTCATCAAAGGTATATCTTAAATTAATAGGGCTGCTTACTAGATTTAGGTTAGCAACAAAAATGCTATCGCTATTAAGGCCTCTAGTGGCCATAAGCAAGCCATTACCGGTAGTAGTAAGAGCAGGCCCATTTTGCGATTGTATTCCCGTGTCTACTTGTGGCGAGTAGGTTATTCCATCTAATGACCACGATACAAAAATGTTAGGGTTATTGGGCGCGTCAAGTCCGTGCCATCCTGCATAAAAAAGGCCTAAACTTTCGATATAAGTTAATGCAGGACTATTATTGGTTGCGCTGGTAGTTGACTCGTTTGGAGGACACCATATTTCTCCATTTTTTGAACTAGAAGTCCAAAGATTATTTTTGTCAAAACCCCGCCACACCATTGCAAACAAACCACCATCAGTATTTGTACCGCTAATAGCAGGGCTGTTTTGGCTAATACGATCTTTAAGCTCTTTTTTTGACTCCCAGTTAATGCCATTGCTTGAGTACGATACCCAAATGGTTTTTCCGTCAAGCCCCAGCCAAGTCAAAACAGCACCTACACCATCAACACCCGTTATAGAGGGGTTTTGTGTTGAGAAAAAGTTAGCTTGTTTTGCTTTTTTACTCCATTTTAATCCGTCGGCTGAGTACGACGTATAAATCTCGTTTTGTTCAGTTCCGCTCCACGCCATTATATATATGCCATTCATAACACAAATAGCGGGTGCATTTGATGTAAAACGGTCGGTTAGCTCTTTTGGAGCCGTCCATTTGTGCCCGTTATCTTTAGAAACAGATACCCAAACGGTACCTCGGTCTACACCTTGCCAAGCCATACAAATAGCACTTCCGTTAGAAGCCAGTGCCGGCATATTTAGCGCAGCACAATCTGTAAGCTCTCTGGGACTCGACCATTGTGAAAGTGTTTTTACAGAAGTTGCCATTACTATTATTTTTTAAATGATGAACTAAAACCACCATTTGATTTGAGTGTGTGTTGCAGTGCAAATTAACTTGACAGTGTTGGGACAAAACAGGGTAATAATACCCGAATTAAAAACAGGTATTTATACCTATTTTATGAAGAATGGGTTTGATTGGGCTAGTGGTAAAATTTTTATAGCAGGCAGAGTTGTTATAAAATATGCCGTTAAGCGCTGGTGGCTGATGTTTATAGTAATAGCAATGTGGTATGCTGTTTAAAACTAAAATGGGTGAAGAACAGGAAGTTTTAAATAGGTTGTATAAATAAGAAAAACCGCGTTTTAGCGCGGTTTTTCCGGTAGTTTAATCTTAAAAATTATATACCCTTATTAAAGGCATTTTTTTAGCAAATAGTGCTACTTACACATTAAGGTTTGTAACAAAAATGTTGTTTTTGTTTTGACCTCTAAAAGCCATAAGCAAACCATTACCCGCGGGGGTGAGGGCTGGTCCGTTTTGAGACTGCATACCTGTATCTACCTGTGGGGCATAGTTAATGCCGTCTTTAGACCACGATACAAAAATATTAGGATTATTAGGCGCATCAAGTCCGTGCCAACCCGCATAAAACACACCTAGTTGATCGGAATGAGTTATGCCGGGGCTATTGTTAGTAGCACTGGTTGTTATTTCGTGCTGAGCGCTCCATGCTTTACCGTTTTTAGAGTTTGAAGTCCAAAGGTTATCTTGGTCAAGTCCGCGCCATAGCATAGCATACAAACCACCGTTGGTATTAGTACCTGTAACAGCAGGGCCACTTTGGCTAGCTCGGTCGGTAAGCTCTTGCTGAGGCCCCCAAGTAATGCCATCGGTTGAGTACGAAATCCAAATATTGTTTTGGTCAAGTCCGTGCCATGCCATAACAGCGCCAATACCGTCTACACCGGCAAGAGATGGATTTTGGGTAGTAGCACGGTCAGTAAGCTCTACTTGCGCGCTCCAGTTCAAACCGTCAGTAGAGTATGAAGTCCAAATATTGTTTTGCCCTGTTCCGCGCCACGCCATAATATATTTTCCGTTAATAACGCACAATGCAGGAGCGTTGCGGGTAGAGCGATCGGTTAGTTCTTTTTGAGCCGTCCACGTGTTACCGTTATCTTTTGAAATAGATACCCAAATATTATCTTGGTCAAGCCCTTGCCAGGCCATGCAAATTGTGCCACCGTTAGTAGCCAAAGCAGGCATGTTACGAGTAGCGCGGTCGGTAAGCTCCCTTGGAGTCGACCATTTTGTTAAAGTGTTAGCTGAAGTTGCCATAATGATTGTTTTGTTTTAAAAAGTGAATTGATAGAGTAAATGAATTGAAAGGCCTTCAAAACATACAATTGTATGGCAAACTAACAAACTATCAGACGTATAAATAAGGATATAAATATCTGATTTGAAAAACAGTTACTTATATCTGGTTTAAAAGAAGTGAGCATACGGATGCACAAACTTGTATAGTAGACAGAATTGGGCACAAGGTGCGTTATTGTTGAGAAATACGAATTGTAATAGGATTAAAGAAATATAACTTTGATAAAAATTTTTTACAATTATGGCAGTAAATACTATTCCATTACCCACAGCAGAAATATGGCAAGACAATTGGATTGCTAGCGAAAATTTGGCTAACGACCCTACTAAAATTAGAAGTTTCTTAATTCCTTTGGCTGATTTACAGCAAGTTATTGAAGAAATGGGAGTTGCAAATGCAAGGGGAGTACTGGGTATTACTCCAGAAGGAGAATACAAGTTTATGCTTGTGGGCGTTGACGATACAGGTCAAACCATGGTGAATCCAATATTTAACCAACATGTTTATGATTTGACACAACCATGTCCACCCGTGTGTGGTAGTGGCCCATTAACCTTTGGAAAACCGCCCGAAAGTAGTAATCACAACAAATAGATGCTACGAACTGTATCAATAGTATTTCAGGTTTTAACCTACGTTGATATAATATTCTTTTTAATCCTCACGGTATTCTTGCTATTTAATTTAAAAAGATTGCCGTGGGAATTAAAGATTTTTAGTTTTTTTGTAAGCATAGTATTTGCAATTAATGCATTATCACTAGGGTTAGCAAAATTTTCTATCCCAAATACGCCCCTTTTTCATCTACTGTTTTTTGTCCAAATAATTTGGTTTGTAATACATTATTTTCTTGTACTTAAAGAGTGGGTTTATAATAAAAGCATTCTTATTTTTTCAGGAGGCTTTTTAGGCCTGTCTATATGGAAGTATGCTACAGATTGGGTTGAGGTAACCAATAAAATTGGGGGGCTTTATTACTTCATCTCAACAGTATTTTTTGTGGTGTTTGCAGTACTGTTTTACGTACTAATGCTAATGGGTAAAATTACACCAAAATACCAGTTGATAAATGCAGCAATATTAATTTATTATTCTTGCTCATCGGTTATTTTCCTGTTCTCAAAATACTATTATTTAGAAGGTTTTGAAGGGCAAATGATTCTTTGGGTGTTTAATATAATTCTGCATATGCTATTTGTATTACTGATATTTGTGGATGTATGGAGAACGCTGCACCCACGCCCGAAAACATAATAAGCCTTATAGTTTTTTTTGTGCTAATGGCACTGCTGTTGGCACTTACGGTTGTTTTTATTTTCACCTATTCTAAAAAACGTATTTTGGGTGAAGAGGTAAAACGCAATGAACTTGAATTGCAACACAAAACACAAATGCTTCATGCCATACTAATGGCTCAAGAAGAAGAACGCCGAAATATAGCGCGCGATTTGCACGATGATATAGGCTCAACGCTTAATATTATACACCTTAATGCCAATAAAATGCTTGAAGGTATAAATACTGATGCTTTAACAACTATAAATACAATAGTATCGCTTACCTCAAAAACAATACAAAGCACACGCCAAATATCGCATAGGTTATTGCCGCCCGTGCTTGAAAAGTTTGGATTGGTGGCAGCTTTAGAAGAGTTGTGTGAAGATGTAGGCATGGCGGGTAATATTGATGTGAAACACCAGTTGCAATTGGCTGAAGAAAATTTAACTGACGATCAAAAGCTGCATGTTTTTAGAATAACACAAGAGTTAATAAACAACAGCATTAAACACGGTAAGGCTACAGAAATTAGCCTTGAGTTGGCAGAGTCGGGCAAAGGTTTATATTATTCATACCAAGATAATGGTAAAGGGTTTGATATGAATAAGGCATCAAATGGATTAGGACTTAAAAATATTGAAAACCGTGCCCAAATGCTAAACGGTAATATTAAATTTAAAACAGAGGAAGGTAAGGGAATGGGTGCGCTCTTACTTTTAAAAACTACTGTATGAACGCTTTATCTATAAAAATTGCAATGGCTGATGATGAAACCCTTTTTAGAAAGGGGGTGGCAGGGCTTTTAGAAGTTGAAGATAATTTTACCCTGTTGTTTGAGGCTGAGAATGGAAAAGCTTTGCTGCAAATGCTGCAAGCTTATAGTACCAATTTGCCTGATATAATTTTGATGGATTTGAAAATGCCTGAATTAAATGGTGTTGAAAGTACCCGAGAGATACGCAAACTATATCCAAAAATAAAAATTATTGCATTAAGTAGCTATTACAGTAAATCGTTTATACTAAATATGGTTGATGCAGGTGTGGCAGCCTATTTGGCAAAAGACAGCAGCCAAAAAGAGTTTATAGAAACCATAAATCAAGTATACTTAAAAGGTTATTATTATAACGATGAAGTAATGGCTTTGATAAGCGAAAACCTTTTACAGGGTAACAAAACCCCTATAAAAAGTACTTTTGATACTCTTTATCTTACTAGAAAAGAAAAAGAAGTGCTTACCCTTATTTGTGCCCAATATACCACCCAAGAAATAGCCGAAAAACTATTTATAAGCCCACGTACTGTTGATGGGCACCGAAACAACTTGTTGCAAAAAACCAATTGCAAAAACACCGCAGGCTTGGTAATATTTGCTATACAAAACAGTATTGTTGATATTGACGATTTAAACCCTTTATAAACACTATAACTACATTCCCAATCGTGTAGGGTCTTGTTGCAATACTTGCCCAAACTTGGTATACAATACAGGTGTTTCGGCTTTAAAATCACTAGGGGTTTCAAAAAAATGCTCGCTCATTATGGCAAAAAACTCCATTTCATTTCTA